>Ga0207421_10006377_pt1 | contig 12857 bp, 8 predicted proteins | sample SodLakKL_010_SED_4_FD_187542 | JGI IMG/M metagenome (GOLD analysis project Ga0207421, IMG submission 187542) | Alkaline sediment microbial communities from Lake Tanatar, Kulunda Steppe, Russia - 8KL_010_SED (SPAdes) (version 2) | ecosystem: Environmental > Aquatic > Non-marine Saline and...
CCGGAGGGCGCGCTTTTATTATATGCGCGCCCTTTTCTGCAAGCAGAGTTGAGGCTAAGCTCTGTTTATGTAGATATAAAGAGTTATTCTCAATTATGCGCCGGCTCTTTAGGGGTATTCCCGGCAGGGCAAATAATAGGGTTTATCATCCTGCATCATTTGCTTTGACATAGCGGGGCAATCAGATTAAAATAATGTTTAGCAATGTTTAGCAGTCAGCTTTGAGAAAAAGGAGGAAGATTATTAATGACTGACAAATCCAATGCGGAAATAACTAAAGGATACTACGACAGCCTGGCTAATGAACTTTACAAGGAATGCTGGGGCGGTGAGAACCACCACATGGGCATTTTTGACCACACCGATGATTTCTACGAGGCGGCCCAGAGGGCCAACGAAAACCTGGTGGGCAAGCTCAAAGTTAAGCAGGGAGACATTCTGCTGGATATCGGCAGCGGCTTCTGCGGGCTTCCCCGTTATATTGCCGCCCATACTGCAGTGGAAAAGGTCTACGGCTTAAACATTTCCGAGAAAGAAAACGAGTACGCCCGGGAGAAAAACCGTAAGGAGGGCCTGGATGACCGTATCGAAGTCATCGACGGTGATTTTCATGATATGCCCTTTAAAGACGAGTCATTTGACCTCATAGTCAGCCAGGATTCCATGCTGCACAGTCCCGATGAGGCGAAAATGTTGCGGGAGTGCGCCCGGGTGCTGAAAAAAGGCGGACAGTTCGTTTTCACCGACATACTGGAGCTGCCGGGCCTGACCCGCGAAGAGGCGGAAATAGTTTACGCCCGCATCCAGGTGCCTTATCTGGGCACTTTCGATATCTACAAGGAAGAATTGCCCAAGGCGGGCTTTGAGATAGAGGAAATCCAGGACCTGGGCAGCAGCAACCTCGCCAAGTCTTACCAGTCCGTGCACGACAACCTCAAGGCCAAGAAGGACTACCTGGTAAAGGAAAAGAAGATCCCCGCCGAAATGGTAGACAAAACCCTGGAAGCGCTTAAATTTTGGGTAGATAGGGCCTCCGAGGGCAAGATTGGCTGGGGCCTCTTTTCCACCGTAAAGCGCTAGTATTTTGTTACGCTGTGTGTTAACTTGTTAACTTATTTATCGAACTTGGTAACACTGTGTGTTAACTTGTTAACTTATTTATAATTTCAACCCTGGTACGCTGTGTGTTAACTTGCTGGCGGGAGGGGAGTAAGGTGAGGGGGTATTTCAGATTTTGTTACGCTGTGTGTTAACTTGTTAACTTATTCATAGTTTCTAATCATAGTACGCAGTGTGTTAACTTGAGGTGAGGGGGTATTTTACCCCCCGCATAGGTGGGGAGCGTCTCCCTCGATTTAGTGTAGAAGGGTCTTACCTCTGCTAAAGCGAAATGGGATATAACCTCCACCTCACTGGTAAGAAATAAGAAAAATTAACCCCTTAATGGGTAAGGAGTGAAAAATATTTCATGGTAAATTCTAAGTCTATCAGGGTTATTGGAGTGGGCAACCCTATCGTGGATTTGCTGGCGCGCGTGGATGAATCTTTTGTGGAATCCATACCCGGCGAAAAGGGAGGCATGGTGCTGGTTTCCCCCCATGAGATGGAGGGTTTGCTCGGCAAACTGGGCAGCGCCGAGATAGAGAAAGTCCCCGGCGGTTCGGCGGCAAACACTGTTTTTGCCATGGCCCGCCTGGGTGCCGAGGCAGCCATGATCGGTAAGATCCGCCGGGACGAGGCGGGTGAGTTTTATCAGCAGACTTTCCGCGAACTGGGGGGAGATACTTCCCGCTTCAAGTTTACCGATGAAACTCCCACCGCCCGCTGTCTGAGCCTGGTCACCCCCGATTCGCAGCGCACCATGCGCACCGACCTGGGCGCGGCGGCGCTCCTGGAACCGGGGGAGATAGAAAAGCAGGATTTTGAATCTTATCAGCACGCTCACCTGGAGGGCTATCTCTTTTTCAACAGTCCGGAACTTTTTGAAAAGGCGCTGCACTGCGCCAGGTCCGCCGGTTGCACAGTAAGCGTGGATCTTGGTTCTTTCGAAGTGGTAAAAGCCATGGGGCAGGATGCCACCCGCCTGTTGCGGGATTATGTGGATTTTGTGTTCGCCAACGAGGAAGAGGCGGAGCAATTTTGCGGCGACGGAGATCCCCAAAATGCCCTGCGACGGTTTGCGGAAGTTTGCGACAATGTAGCGGTCAAACTCGGTGCCGAAGGCTCGCTGCTCAGTTGCGGCGGCCGGCAGTGCCGGGTGGATGCCCAAACCGTGGACAATGTGCTGGATACCACCGGTGCCGGCGATTTGTGGGCAGCAGGATTCTTGTACGGCTACTTAAGGGGCTCTTCCCTGGAGGAATGCGGCCACCTGGGAGCGGCGCTGGGTGCCGAGGTAGTGCAGTGCATAGGCCCCAAACTGCCTCCGGATTCCTGGGATAAAATCGGAAATATGCTTTCCCCCTAATATTTATTTTTGGCAGATTGACCTCTAAATGGTTTTGGAAATTTGCTTTGGGGAATGTGAAAGATAAGAATGTGAAAGATAATATTGGAAAATAAACTACAAGGAGTGATTTTAAGAATGAGCATGACCGGAAACGAAGATTATAAGGTAAAGGATATTAACCTGGCCGAATGGGGGCGCAAAGAAATAAATATCGCCGAGCATGAAATGCCCGGGCTTATTTCTACACGGGAAAAATACGGCAAAGACAAGCCACTGCAGGGAGTTCGCATAACGGGAAGTTTACATATGACCATCCAAACTGCCGTTTTGATTGAAACTCTCACCGCGCTGGGCGCCGAGGTGCGCTGGGCTTCCTGCAACATTTTCTCCACCCAGGACCATGCCGCCGCGGCAATCGCTGCTGCCGGCGTTCCCGTGTTTGCCTGGAAGGGCGAGACCCTGGAAGAGTACTGGTGGTGCACCAAACAGGCCCTAACTTTCCCCGGCGGTAAAGGACCTCAGCTTATTGTAGACGATGGGGGAGACGCCACTTTGATGCTGCACCGCGGTTACCAGGCCGAGGATAATCCCTCCATCCTGGATGAGCCCACGGACAACAAAGAGCTGCAAATAGTAAACAAGACTTTAAAAGAAGCCCAAAAGGAGGATTCCCAATTTTGGCATCGGGCGGTGAAGGATTGTAAGGGTGTATCCGAGGAAACCACCACCGGGGTGAACCGCCTCTACCAGATGGAAGAATCCGGTGAACTGTTGATTCCCGCCATCAATGTAAACGACTCCATCACCAAGAGCAAGTTCGATAACATTTACGGCTGTCGCGAGTCTCTGGTGGACGGCATCAAACGCGCCACTGATGTGATGATTGCCGGCAAAGTTGCCCTGGTATGCGGCTACGGCGATGTGGGCAAGGGCAGCGCGGAAGCACTGGCGGCGCACAAAGCCCAGGTGTGGGTGACCGAGGTGGACCCCATCTGCGCCCTGCAGGCATATATGGAAGGCTACCGGGTGGTTACCGTGGAAGATGCCCTTCCCCATGCGGATATTTATGTGACGGCCACGGGCAACAAGGACGTCATCACCACCGAGCACATGTCGCAGATGAAGGATCAGGCCATCGTTTGCAATATCGGCCATTTTGATAACGAAATCCAGGTGGATGCCCTCAACGAAATGAAGGAAGTCACCCATACCAATATCAAGCCCCAGGTGGATATGTATACCTTTCCCGGCGGCAATTCCATCTACCTGCTGGCGGAAGGACGCCTGGTTAATTTGGGCTGCGCCACGGGCCATCCCAGCTTTGTCATGTCCAGCAGTTTCACCAACCAGGTGTTGGCTCAAATTGACCTCTGGACCGAGCCCAAGGATATCGGTGTTTACCGCCTTTCCAAAGAACTGGACGAGGAAGTGGCTCGCCTGCATTTGGCCAAACTGGGCGCCCGCTTAACGGCCATGGATGATGATCAGTCTGCCTATGTGGGCATTCCCAAGGAGGGGCCGTTTAAGTCCGAACACTACCGTTATTAATTGGCGGGTTATCGTGAATTCAATAACTCAGTAACTGCTCGGGCCGGGAAAAGACCTGGCTAGAGAAAGCTGTGCTATGGGAATGATTCGAACATTCATGAAGGCGAAGGGTTTTATTGCAGGTCCGAAGGGAAACGATGGAATCGCTCTCTGCTGCACATACAATATACAATTTAGCAAAACAGGGAGACCGGAGCGTAAAAATTTTTATTTCGGCTACCTTAAGGAACTGTGTGGCATTTTGCCCGCTGTTGATTTTGGGACCTGATTGAGGCGATTTTAGTGGTGTGCAATGTTTACTACGTGCCAAACATTTTTTTACTTGCATTGAGGCGCCAAATAAGATAACATAATTCATTGGGAAAACGGATTACTTGAACAAGATGAAAGAAGCCTTTTCCCCCTATCCCCTTCCGAAAGAGGGGGCCCGCAAAGGGCATAACTAAGGAGGAAAACTATATGCATATACCCGATTATGTGGGCGCTTCAGCTTTCGGGCTTAAAATCGGCGTGGTTTTGCCGGGCAGTGACCTCCAAGAACTCATTATGGAGTGCGTCCGCGAGGTAAATAGGGATGGGCTGCTGGCGGATAACGATGTTCTCTGTGTAACCGAATCCGTGGTGGCTCGTTCCCAAAATAATTATGTGACTACGGCGGAAACCGCTTCGGAAATAGAAACTAAACTGCAGTTGGGAGCCGGCAAAAAGGTGGGCGTCCTCTTTCCCATCGCCAGCCGGAACCGCTTTTCCCTCGTCATGGAAAGCATTGCCCGGGCAGTGCCCGGCGGTGAAGTCATAGTTCAGCTTTCTTTTCCCCGTGATGAAGTGGGCAACCAGATCGTTTCGGAGGAACTTGCCGACGAAATCAACGGTTCCTGCGGCGGCTGCATCAATGCCCATGAGCTTAAAAATAGTTTTGCCCACCCCATTACCGGTGTGGATTACGTGCGGCTTTATAAAGATATTATCACCGAGAACGGCGCGCGCCCGGTAATCCTGATGTGTAACGACCCCCTGAAGATTTTGGACTACAACCCCGACGGCGTGGTGGTAGCGGATATTCATACCAGGAAAAAGCACTGCGAGCTCATTTCTTCCCGTCTCCGGAAATGTATTACCCTGCAGGATATTTTTAATGAAGATGACGGCAGTGGGAGGTCATGGTCGGAATGCGGGCTGTTGGGAAGCAATATGTCCAGCCGGAATAGGCTCAAGCTTGCTCCCTGCGGGGCGGATAATTTTGCTCTCCGGTTGCAGGAAAAAGTAAAAGCGGAGACGGGCAAAAAGGTAGAAATCATTGTTAACGGTGACGGCGCTTACAAAGATCCCAGCAGCAACATATATGAGCTTGCCGACCCTTACCCCGCCTTCGGCGCGACCCCCGGTGTCAAGGATGCGTTCCGGGAAGGGGTTAAGTATAAGTACCTGGTGGATGTGCACCATGATAAGGGAAAATCGGAAGCGGAAATTGAGCAGATGCTGAAAGAGGAATCCACGGCAAAAAGGGCTCAGGATCATATCAGCGCCGAAGGAACCACCCCCCGGCGCATGGAAGATGTGCTGGCCAGCCTGGCCGACCTCATCAGCGGTTCCGCCGATGCCGGCACCCCCCTGGTCCTCATCAAAGGCATCTACAAAGCATAATAAGTTAACTTTTCAGCACACAGCGTTGAATTCGTTAACTTATTAAAACTCTTCAGCACACAGTGTTATTTTTGTTAGTCAGGAGCTTTTTTTTAAATAAGTTAACCAATGAGCACGCAGTGTTGATTTGGTTAACTTATTAATGTATGGGGCTACCTATTTGCCTACTGGTTCTTCTTTTCTGTTATGCAGGATGTTTTTCTTTAACCAGGGTTCCACGTAATAAACGCAGTTAATTTGGTCGATGCTTTTGATCCTGTCTTGAACCCGCTTGGAGAGTGGGTCATCAATCTGCAGGACCATGAGAGCTTCTCCGCCTGCATTTTTTCTGCCTACTTGCATGCCGGCTATATTTATTTCTTCTTCCCCCAGGGAGGTAGTTAAGCGGGCGATAACTCCCGGCTGGTCTTTGTAAGTGCAGAGGAGTATATGTGAGGAAGGTAGCACTTCTATCTCATAATCGTTTATTTGCACGATGCGGATGTCATCCTGGCTGAAAACGGTTCCGGAGAGGGTATTTACGCCTCCGCCGGATTTAACGGTCAGTGTTACCAGGTTGGTGAAGTTATCAATGCTGCTCGTGTATACTTCTTTAAACTTTATGCCCCGGTTTTGAGCCAGCAAGGGAGCGTTTACATGATTGACCTGATCTCCCATAAAAACTTGCAGCATTCCGGTAAGGCAGGAAGTAGTAAGGGGAGAAAGTTTCTTTTCGGCAATTTCTCCGCTGTATTTTATTTCCACTTCATCGATGGGACCCCCGAAAAACTGCATGTAGAAACTGCCCAGCAGCTCCATAAGGGGTTGGTAAGGCTTGATCTCTGACGTTGATTCCGGCATTTCAGCGGGCACGTTTACCGCGTAGCAAACGGAGCCACCTTCCAGAGCGGTAAGGACCTGTTCTGCAACTTGGATAGCCACATTGTTTTGGGCTTCTGCGGTTGAGGCGCCCAGGTGGGGAGTAACTATCACGTTATCCATTTCCAGCAGGGGGCAATTTTCCGGAGGTTCAGTTTCGAAAACATCGATGGCCGCCCCTGCTATTTTTCCTTCCTGCAGGCCTTTGCAAAGTGCCTCTTCCTTAATCAACCCTCCCCGGGCGCAGTTTACGATATAGACACCGGGTTTCATAATCTCAACTTTCACTTCGTCTATGAGATGGTGGGTGGAAGGTATGTCGGGCAAGTGCAGGGTGAGAAAGTCGGCTTCCTGTAAGAGGTTGTTTAGTCCGACAATTTCCAGGCCCATTTTTTTACCCTGTTCCGGAGAAACGTAAGGGTCATAAGCCAGGACGTACATTCCCATAGCCCGCGCCCGGCGGGCTACCTCCCTGCCAATACGACCCAACCCCAGTATGCCGAGACTCTTCTTGTAAAGCTCTACCCCCAGGAATTTACTTCTTTCCCATGAGCCTGACCTGGTGGAATGGTGGGCGTTGGGTATATTGCGGGCCAGGGAAGTGATAAGGGCAATGGTATGCTCCGCTGCGGAGATGGTATTTCCCTCGGGGGTATTAATAACTACTATCCCTTTTTCGGTGGCTTTATCAACATCAATGTTATCTACGCCAACTCCTGCCCGTCCGATAACTTTTAATTTCTTGCCGGCCTCGATAACTTCCGGGGTAACCTGGGTGCCGCTGCGCACGATGAGAGCGTCATAATCGCCGATGATAGATTCCAGCTCTAACGGATCTTTACAATTATATTCTGTCACTTCTGCCTTTTCTTTAAGCATTTCTATCCCTTCAGAAGGTAAAGGGTCACTAACCAGAATTTTCATTCAGATACAACCTCCTTAAATATTTTTTAGCGTGGTGTTTGTTTTTGCCTTAAATCTTGCGATGCCTAAGTTGGTAGGAAACTATTTTAAATCGGGTATGTTTTTTTAGTTCATTTGATGCCGTCTCGCCGCCTTTATCCTTATATAATATAACATATAATATTACATATTTTGCTTTAGCAAGTATTATGAGCAAGTATTTTGTTTGTGTTATTGAAATTTATTTAGATTTTAAGCTCTTACTTGTATAGTATTTTTTATATGTTATATGGTATATTATAGATGCCGTATAAATATGTCCTCCCCTTATTACTGCTTATAAGTATATCTTTATATTTTGCCCGGGGCAAGGTGCAACTAGTACCGATATATACAGCTATAACTAGATGATTTGTGAACTGGTTCTCTAATGCGAAATTATTTCAAAAGATGGAATTATTAAAGGTATTATCATCATTCTCGCTGTTTGAAATAAATTAAGAGAGATTATAAGATAAACAAGTGCAATCAAAATAGAAAAATGCGTCTGCGGCAATTTTTTTAAGACTAAAGATAGAAGGAGGAAAAGCATTGAGAACAAATGTAAAGACCAATGTCACTACGCAGTTTCAAATTTTATCCGAAGACCAGTGCGAAGCCATCTACCACAATATTCTGGAGGTTATGCAGCGCACGGGGGTGGATGTATACCATGAGGAAGCCCGCCAAATGCTGCAGGATGCCGGGGCCCAGGTGGACGGGTCCAGGGTCTATATCCCTCCATTTCTGGTGAAAGAGGCTATTTCGCTGGTGCCGGATAATTTTGTGGTCCATCACTGGGACGGATCGGGTTTACTGCGGCTGCGCCGGAACGAGGTTTATCCCGGAACCGGCCCCAGTATGCCTAACTATATTGATCCCTATACGGAGGAGCGAAGGCATTTTAAGCGGGAAGATGCAGCAAACGTGGCCCGGGTGTGCGACGCCCTGGAAAATATCCTCTTTGTGGAGGGGCTGGGGTCCATCAGCGACACGCATCGCAATTTGGCGGACCTTTATGAGTTTGTGGAGCTTATTACCAACACCGCCAAGCCTATTGCTGCCTGGTCGTTTAACCGCGAAAGCTGTGAAAACATCTATAAAGTGGCGGTCACCATGGCTGGCGGTGAAGAAGAATTCCGCCGCCGCCCCAATTTCATGTTCTACATGGAACCTATTCCGCCCCTGGTAAGTAATTACGAAACCGTGGATAAGGTTCTCTTTACCGCCGAGAAACATATCCCCACCATTTACACTCCCTGCTGTATGGGCGGCGCCACCGAACCGGCGACTTTTGCCGGGCTTCTCACCAACGCTGCCGCCGAATGCCTCACGGGAGTTGTTATCGGCCAGCTCAAGCGCCGGGGCGCACCCTTCATTATGGGTGGGGTGATGACGGTTATGGATATGCTTACATCTACCTATATATATGGTGGGCCGGAGCTGAGCATCATGTGCGCGGGTATTACCGATTTGGGGAAATACCTTGATATACCGGTATTTTCCACCGGCGGTTGTACCGATGCCAAAGTAACCGAACCCCAGTCAGCCCTGGAAAACACTATGTCAAATTATACTGCGGTATTAAGCGGCGGGAATATAATTCATGACACCGGTTATTCCGAATCCGGGCTCACCGGTAACCTCTTTAATGTGGTTTTGAACAACGAGATCCTGGGCATGGCTTTCCGTATTGCCAGGGGCATAGAAGTAAACGAAGAGACCCTGGCCCTGGATGTCATTGATAAAGTAGGCCCGCAGGGGCATTTTCTTACCCATCCCCATACCAACAAGCATTTCCGCACCGAAACATGGGAGCCGGAACTGCTTAACCGGGTGGCTTTTGAATCCTGGCAATCTGCGGGGAGCAAAACTCTGGGGGAAAAGGTAAAAGAAAAAACCAGGTATTTGATTGAAAACCACCGCGGCCCGGAGGTATCGGCAGATAAAATGAAGGAGATCGAAAAAATCCTTGAGGAGGCAGAAAAGAAAGCCCGGGAAGACGATGCCAAAGAAACTTAAAAATAGCCTAGGGCAGTATAGGCGCGGCAGAGGCGCAGCAGAGGCGCGGTTGAAAGGCTGAAAGGATGAAGAGGTCAAGAGTTATTAAGTTGGAGGTCTTAAAGATTGCTTGGCTGAGATGAAGGAATGAGAAGCTTAAAAGGAGTGAGCATGGCTGAAGTTATTTGCATTATTATAGTGAGGCCATAAATTAGCATTATTATAAAAGATCAAGGAGGAATAGGCATGGTTAAAGAAAAAATAGCGGAAGCGTTGATCAATGGAGATGTGGAAAAGGGTAAAGAATTGGCGAAGCAGGCATTGGATGAAGGGGTGTCGGCTAAAGAGGTTTTAGATGAAGGTGTCCTGTCCGGCATGGAAGTCATCGGGGAGCGCTTTAAGAATTTTGAAGTTTACATCCCGGAAGTTTTGCAGTCTGCGGCTGTTATGAACGAAGTGATGGAAGTATTAAAGCCGGCATTGGCAGAAATAGAAGAGGGCGAGTCCAGTACCAAGGGCACGGTGGTGTTGGGCACCGTAGAAGGTGATATGCACGACATCGGTAAAAATCTGGTGGCTTTAATGCTCGAAGGAGCGGGCTTCAAGGTGGTAGATATTGGCATTGACCAGCCTGCCAGCAAATTTGTGGAGGCCGTGGAGAAGGAAAAGCCGCAGGTGGTAGGGATGTCGGCGCTGCTTACTACCACGGCGCCAAAAATATTGGAAGTTGAAGAAGCCCTTAAAAAAGCTAACTTGCGGGACAAGGTTAAAACTATGGCCGGCGGCGCTGTAATCGACCAGGATTTTGTGGATAAAAATGGTGTGGATGCTTATGGCCCCAGCGCTACTGCTGCCATTGAAATAACCCAGAAATTAGTAAGCGAGGTAAAGAACAATGCAAGTTAATCAGGTACACAACGCCACACCGCAGTTTGCTGTTTTGAGCCGGGACGAGTGCGAGATGATTTTCCGGGCTGCCCTGGAGATCATGGAAACAACCGGGGGGCGTTTCTTAAACGATGAAGCTATTGAGCTGTTTAAGAACAGCGATGCCCTGGTAGAGGACGGCAACCTGGTGAAAATTCCTGCCTTTATGACCCGTAGGGCTTTGAACGATTCCCCGGAAAAGATCACCCTGTGCTCTCGCGATGGGAAAAGGTCGGTCCGTTTGGGGCGCAATGAGGTGCATTTTGGTACCGGTTCCGACTGCCCGTTCATCTACGACCGGGAAACGGGTAAGCGTCGGCGCTATACGCGTAAGGATGTTAATGACGCCGCCCGGGTGGTTGATGCCCTGCCAAATTACGACTTTTTCATGTCCCACGGGCTGGCTTCCGATGTGGAGCATGATGAAACTTATGACCGGCACCAGTTCATGGCCATGGTTAAGGGCACTAGCAAGCCGTTGATTGTTACTGCTGTGGACGGTGAGGGGCTGAAGGACCTTCATGAAATGGCTATTGCTTTTTGCGGCAGCGAGGATAACTTCCGCGTGGCCCCGCGTTTCGGTGTTTACATAGAGCCCAGTTCTCCTTTGGCCCATGGCGATACTTCACTGGAGAAACTGCTTTATTGCGCCGAAAAATCCATACCGGTTATCTATACCCCGTGCCCCAGCGCGGGGGCTACGGCGCCTGCCACTCTTGCCGGGATGCTGGCCCAGACTCTGGCGGAAACCCTGCAGGGTTTGGTATTGGCTCACCTGAAGAAGCCTGGGTTGCCCATTATCATGGGCGGAGTGGTTACCGTCATGGATATGAAGACGTCTAACTACTGTTACGGGGCTCCGGAACTGAGCCTGTCTTCCGCCGCCCTCACGGATGTATCCAAATACTTGAACATACCCATGTTTTCCACCGGCGGATGCACGGATTCCCGGATAGTAGATGAGCAGGCTGCCCTGGAAGCTACTATTTCCCTGGAAACCGCCTTTCTTTCGGGGGCCGGCCTTATTCATGATGCCGGTTACCTGGATAGCGGGCTGAACGGTTCCCTGGAAATGCTGGTGCTCTGCGATGAAATCATAGGCATGGTCAAGCACCTGGGAAGAGGTATCAAGGTGAATGAGGAATACCTGGCCGCTGATGTCATTGACGAAGTGGGCCCGGGTAACAATTTCCTGAGGACCTCCCACACCTTAAAGCACTATAAAGACGAATTTTACTTCCCCACCCTCCTTGACAGGCATAACATTGAGACCTGGAAGGCTAAGGGGGAGAAGATTTTAAATGACCACATCAATGCGCGGTTGGATGAAATTTTGGGCGGGCATGAGCCCGAGCCCCTGCCGGAAGATGTGGAGAAGAAAATGCAGGACATTATCGACCGGGCGGATAAAAAAGCCGCTTCTCAAAAAAGTTAGGCCCTCAGATAAGCTGTTTTGATCGAAAAGGGGCGCATAATAATTGCGGCGCGTAGGCGCGTAAAGGGGAAGTGAGCACTTAATCAAGCGATCTCCTGATGCTTTACGGTCTGCTCCGGAAAATTTGAGGAAGTCTTTGAGGGTTTTAAATTAGGAATGCCAAGAATTCTCCCGTTTCCACAAGCGGGAGAATTCTTGGTAAGTCTTTAGCGAAAGCAAAGATGGAGCCGGTTGAAAATTGAGGCCAGCTGTGTGAATTGATAAGGCTGATTTGAGGCAAATTGTGTGCATTGATAAGACTGATTTGAAGGCAGCTGTGTGAAGGGGACGGTTATTCATTGTCCTCGAGCGTAGCGAAGGGCCGAAGGAAGCGCAGCGACTGAGGGGAGACAATGGAACCGTCCCCTGAAACACAGCGGAATAAGCCCAAAATAAGCCTAATATTAGCCTTTGTAGTTATAATATTTTTTTGTTTTTGTAAGGCTGCGAATGGAGATAATCTTTGAGAGTTTGAGAGTTTTTTTTGAGAAAGACCGTGTCGTGTTTGCAAATCCTTGACGGGTAATGTATAATTAGGGAAGCGTTAAGAAAACAGTAAAATTTCATATGCGGAACAGGTGGCACCCCTAAGAGGTGCCAGAGGGAAGCTGGTGTGAAGCCAGCGCGGTCCCGCCACTGTGATGGGGAGCCGGTCGCATAAGTCCACTGGAAGAAATTCCGGGAAGGCGCGATAATCGGCGGTGAACCTAAGCCAGGAGACCTGCCTGTTCGGCGATGAATTTGCGCCTACGGTAGATGGGTGAGCATTTTGCTTGAGGGAAAACGTTGAGTGACAACCCCTCCCACCCTATCAACGGGGCGGGAGGGGTTTTTAAATACCCGGATGGAAGCCAATTATTAAGGTGTCAGGCCTTTTATTAAGGTGTCAGGCCTTGACATTGACACAAATAAACAATTTCGGGGGTGATTGCCTTATACCTAATTCCTATTTATCTTAGAAAACGACATCTTAATTTGCAATTTGTGTCAATGTCAAGGCCTGACACCTTTTTG
>Ga0207421_10006378_pt1 | contig 12857 bp, 7 predicted proteins | sample SodLakKL_010_SED_4_FD_187542 | JGI IMG/M metagenome (GOLD analysis project Ga0207421, IMG submission 187542) | Alkaline sediment microbial communities from Lake Tanatar, Kulunda Steppe, Russia - 8KL_010_SED (SPAdes) (version 2) | ecosystem: Environmental > Aquatic > Non-marine Saline and...
ACTCCTCCTGCCGGGGCTGAAACTGAAGAAGGGCCTGTTTATGTGGTTGAGGTTGACGGCGCAGTTACAGCCGGCCTGCAGAGCTTCCTGGAGCGTCAAGTTCAAAAAGCAGAAGATGACGGCGCCCAGCTTTTTGTTCTTCAGATGAATACGCCCGGCGGCCTGGTTGACGCAACCTTGAAGATAAACGAATTGTTTTTGAATGCCGAGATGCCGGTTGCTGTTCTGGTCGCGCCTTCCGGGGCTATAGCCGGTTCTGCCGGAGCTTTCATCCTGGTTTCCTCTGACATTGCGGCCATGGCGCCGGGAACCACGGTTGGAGCCGCTATGCCGGTGGCAATGTCTCCGGAAGGAGACGAAGCTGCGGATGAGAAAACAATCAATTTTTATGCTTCCCACATGCGCAGTATGGCTAAGGAACAGGGACGCCCTGAAGACCTGGCCGAAAAGTTTGTCACAGAAAATTTAACCCTGGATGCCAGAGAAGCGCTTGATGAGGGCATGATTGAGCACCTCTCCGGCAGTTTGCCGGAACTTTTGGAAACTTTAGACGGGACCGAAATTGAAAAACAGGGTGTAACATATCAATTAAATACCATAGATGCAGAAATAATTGAGGCGGAAATGACCCTAAGCGAGAGACTGCAAGACTGGGTCAGTGATCCCCAGATTGCCTTTTTTATTTTGATGCTCGGTTTCCTGGGTATTTATTTTGGCTTAAGCGCTCCGGGGACGATTGTTCCGGAAGTCAGCGGGTTGATCCTGTTGATCCTTGGTATTTACGGGATCGGCCTTTTTGACACCAACACAACCGGAATAATATTGCTCTTGCTGGGAGCTGGTTTAATTGCCGCCGAAATCTTTACTTCCGGGTTTGGAATACTGGGTATAGGAGGAGCAGGGTCACTCCTGGCCGGGGCGATTTTACTGCCTATGGAACCCCTGATGGAAGCAGACTGGTATGCCACTTTCCTGGTAACCGTGGTAGGAACCGTGATTGGCCTGTTGATTATAATCCTTGTTGTTGTCCAGCGGGTAATCCACAGTCGCCGCACGCATACCGGCGGCAGCTCTTATTTCAAACCTCCTGAGAAGGGAGTTGTCACAGAAGAAATAAACCCTGAAGGTATGATCAAGGCCAGGGGCGAGCTCTGGAAAGCACACAGCAGCGACGATCAAACCATCCCGGTAGGCACCGAGGTTGAAATAGTTAAAGCAGAAACCCTGAAATTATGGGTCCGACCCGCACAGGATCATGGTTTCCGGGAAGAATCAACTGAATAAAACCCTGCTTGAAGGAACAATTAGCCAGTAGCAAATACGTTTTTATAGATTAAATAAATTAAAGGAGGATCTTAAATGATCTATGAAGTGTTAAGTGATGTAGGTATTTTAGGCCCCATTCTAATTATTGTTTTCCTCTTTCTAGTTAATGCGATCAAAATCGTCAGGGAATATGAAAGGCTTGTTGTGTTCCGCCTGGGCCGCTTGATCGGTGAAAAAGGACCCGGTTTTGTCCTGGTTATTCCTATTGTGGATAAAATTGTCCGTGTATCCCTGCGAATTGTTACTTTAGACGTTCCCAGCCAGGAAGTGATCACCCGCGATAACGTTACAACCAGCGTTAACGCCGTTGTATATTACCGGGTTGTTGAGCCAAACCGTGCGGTCAACAATGTTGAAGATTTTCGGATGGCCACCGCCCAGCTGGCCCAGACCACGTTGCGAAGCGTGGCCGGACAGGCAGAACTGGACGAACTGCTCTCCGAAAGGGACAAACTGAACGCACAAATTCAAAGCATCCTGGACGAAGCAACCGATGCCTGGGGGATTAAGGTAACAGCAGTTGAAATTAAGGACGTTGTAATCCCCGAAGCGCTGCAAAAGGCTATTTCAAGGCAGGCAACGGCAGAACGGGAAAGAAGGGCTGTTATTGTCCAGGCTGACGGGGAAAGAGAAGCTGCCGGCAGGATTGCCGAAGCAGCCAAGACTCTCAGCACCCAGGAAGGCAGCTTTTATGTCCGCCTGTTGAGGACTTTACCTGAGATTGCCACCCAGCAGGGCAACCTGATTGCCTTCCCTTTACCGATAGAACTGCGGCACCTGCTGCCTGATCCGGCTCAAGTTAGAGTTATGAAGCAAGAAGATAAAGGTGAAGGTGAGGAAGAACAATAATAGTATCATGCCGGTAAACCGACGTGAAAAAAAAAGATAGAGTAAAAAATATCCCATACCGTACCGCGTTCGTGATTAATCCAGCTGCCGGTGATGGGAAAGCCGGTCAAATATGGCCGAGGCTGGAAGAAATGCTGCATCAGACCGGGCAGCCTTACCGGGTTTACTTTACCCTTAAAGCGGGTGATGGAACCGGGCTGGCTGCCCGGGCTTGTTCTGAAGGCGCTGAGCTGGTAGTTGCTGTAGGCGGTGACGGGACTTTAAAAGAAGTTTTGAACGGTCTTGATCTGGACAAGAACATCCTTGGCGTTATTCCTGCCGGCACCGGCAACGGTTTTATCCGCTCATTGTCCATACCGCTGCAGTGGAAAAAGGCTTTCCAGGGCCTAAACCATTGGAATCCGCGCCGGATTGATATCGGCCGCTTCAACAATGAACTTTTTTTGAATTCTGCCGGCATAGGCCTTGACGGTGCCGTAGCCAAAGCCGCTTCCTCCAGGTACAAGCGTTTTAAGGGTTACCTGGCTCACACTTTTGCCCTGATGGATCAAGCGCCTGCCTTCAACCGTTTTAAATGCATGGTTAGATGCAACGGGCTCCAGTTTGAAGATGATCAAACACTGATTGCCCTTGTAGCCAACGGCCGCTACTATGGCGGTAAATTATGCATAGCTCCCCAGGCTTCTGTTGATGACGGCTATCTTGACCTCCTGCTGATCAGGAAACGCAGTATCCCTGAACTGATTGCCACCGGAGTCAGAGTAGCAGTAAGAAAACACCTTTCAAGCAGGGCCGTGATTAAAATGCAGGGCCATAACTTTTACATCAGAACATCGCGAAAACTGCCTCTACAAATAGACGGTGATGTCACTTTTGCCGACTCATTTAAAGTAGAGATAATACCTTCTGGCCTGAGAGTACTGGCCCCTGCATCCAGAGTTTGATTTCATACACATGTAAAATACATTTTTATTTAAACCTATTGATAAAAGCACGAAGAATGGTTATAATATCATAGCGAAGGATAACATAAACATGCGAGCGTGGCGGAATGGCAGACGCGCTAGGTTCAGGACCTAGTGGGCTTTACGCCCGTGGAGGTTCAAGTCCTCTCGCTCGCACCATCACATAGGCGCCCAAATTTGGGCGCTTTTTTATTTGGCGACAGCAAGAGAGTGTATCCGGCTTTTAATTATTTCCTGGTATGTTATGATCTAATTATGAAACCGGAAGCACTGGAAAGAGAACTTTTCGCCCGGATCTGAAGGGGATAAAAAGTAAATTGGCGAATATACTTGTATAGGCCAGAAAAGATTGTATTAAATACTTTCAGGAAAAGCAGTAAGGCCTGGATTAAAAACAACAGGCCCGTTACAGGGAGGTATTATCATGACAGAAGCTGTTATTGTGAGCGCTGTAAGAACAGCTGTAGGCACATTTGGCGGATCGCTTAAAGATATCAGTGCAGTTGAACTGGGGACCGTAGTCATAAAAGAAGCCCTGGAAAGAAGCGGCGTTAAACCCGAACAGTTAGATGAGGTCCTGATGGGATGCGTGTTGCAGAGTGGCCTGGGGCAAAATGTAGCCAGGCAAGCCTCGCTAAATGCCGGGGTGCCGTTTGCAGTTCCCTGCACGACTGTTAACAAAGTCTGTGGTTCAGGTTTAAAAACAATTAATATGGCCGCTGCTGCCGTTTCAAGCGGAGAAGCTGATATCGTTATGGCCGGAGGAACAGAAAATATGAGCGCAGCCCCCTATGCGATGCAAAAAGCCCGCTGGGGAGCAAGGATGGGTGATGCTCCTGTAACCGATCTGATGGTAAAAGACGGCCTCTGGTGCGCAATAGGTGATTACCATATGGGTATTACAGCCGAAAATATCGCTGAACGGTACGGCATCAGCCGGGAAAAACAGGACCGGTTTGCCCTGAAAAGCCAGGAAAAGGCGCACTCGGCCATAGAAAGCGGCCGGTTTCATGATGAAATTGTTCCTGTCAATATACCGCAGCGCAAAAAAGAACCTGTAAAATTCGAAACCGACGAACATCCCCGGAAAACATCAATGGAAGCACTGGCCAGGTTGCGCCCGGCATTTAAACAAAATGGAACCGTTACGGCAGGCAATGCTTCTGGTATTAACGACAGTGCAGCTGCAGTGATAATTATGAGCAGAAAAAAAGCTTCAGAACTCGGTTTAAAACCGCTGGCAGTAATTAAAAGCTATGCTTCTGCCGGTGTAGATCCTGCGGTGATGGGTACCGGGCCGATTCCGGCTACCCAAAAAGCCCTGGAAAAAGCCGGTTGGTCAATTGATGATCTTGAACTGGTGGAAGCCAACGAAGCATTTGCCGCGCAGGCCCTATGCGTGGTCCAAGAGCTGGGACTGGATCCGTCTATAGTCAACGTCAACGGAGGAGCAATCGCTATAGGCCATCCAATCGGGGCCAGCGGCGCCAGGATTCTTATTACCCTGCTATATGAAATGCAGAAAAGAGATGTCAAACGCGGACTGGCCACCCTTTGCATTGGAGGCGGCCAGGGAATTGCCTGTACAATAGAACGAGATTAAAAAGGAGGTTGTTTAGTATGGCACTGGATATGAAAGGCAAAGATATCGTCTCGATTCATGAGCTAAGCCGGGAAGAGATTGACCAGATTCTCGATACATCACAGACCTTGAAAATGAAAGACAAGCTGAAAGAAATCTATCACCCATTAAAGGGCAAAACACTGGGAATGATCTTTCAAAAGTCTTCCACCAGGACCCGGGTTTCTTTCGAAGTGGGGATATGGCAGTTAGGAGGTTACGCCCTGTTCTTGAGCGCCAATGATTTGCAGCTGAAGCGAGGAGAGACATTAGCCGATACTGCCAGGAACCTGAGCCGCTACCTGGACGGGGTGATGATCCGGACATATGATCACCAGGACATAGTTGATTTTGCCGAATACAGTTCCAAACCAGTAATAAACGGATTAACAGACCTCCTACATCCCTGCCAGGTCCTTTCCGATCTTTTTACTATCCAGGAAAAGAAAAGAGGCTTAAAGGGGTTAAAGCTGACCTATATCGGTGACGGTAACAACATGGCTCACTCCCTGATGTTTGGAGCAGCCAAGGTGGGCATGGATATTTCAATTTGCTCACCTTCCGGTTTTGAGCCCGATCCGGAGATCACCAGGCTGGCCAGGCTTGATGCTTCTAAGACCGGGGCCAATATCGTGATTGATGATGATCCTTCTCAAGCCGCTCAATCAGCTGATATAATTTATACTGACGTTTGGACCAGTATGGGCATGGAAGGTGAAGAAGAAAAGAGGCTGGAAAGCTTTTCTCGCTACCAGGTCAACAGTTCTTTGCTGGAAAAGGCCAATGAAGATGTGCTGGTTATGCACTGCCTTCCGGCTCACCGGGGGGAAGAAATAACCGATGAAGTAATTGATGGCCCGCACTCGATTGTGTTTGATCAGGCAGAAAACCGCCTCCATGTCCAAAAGGCAATCATGGCATTGATTATGTAGAATCAAAATGATAGCAAAAATATATTGTTCTTTGTAGGGATGTTTATAATAAACTGTATTTTATAGATTGCAAATGAGAGGTTGTGACAATGGAAAAAGAACAAGAACCAAACCTGGTGATAAACCTTGGCCTCGATATAGGTGTTTTTTCGGCCAAAGGTGTGCTAATAGATGATGGACATATAAATAAAGTACAATTCCCAACCGCCGGGCGGCCGGTTGAAGCCGCGCAGAAATGCATAGACAAGCTTCTTGCAGGCAAGCGAGCCCGCTACGTAAAGGTGGGCGTTATGGGTCAAAACGGCAAAATGGTTGCCGAAGGGCTGGGTATTAAGCATTTTTTGGAGATTGAAGCGCTCCAGGCCGGCCTGGTTTACCTGCAGATCAAAGCCGATTATGCCCTTTCCCTGGGCCATGAGAATATTCATTACCTGGAACTGGATGAAAATAACCAGATTAGCTTTTTTAGCCGCAACGGACAGTGTGCGGCCGGCAGCGGTTCATTCTGGTACCAGCAGGCCACCAGGATGGGCTATAACGATCGCGAGCTGGCAGAAATCGCCGTCCAGGCTGAGTCCGCAGTACCCATTTCCGGCCGCTGCGCGGTATTCGCCAAATCCGACATGACCCATGCCATTAATGAAGGCGCTACTCAAAGCGCAGTAGCAGCCGGTATGGGCAGAGCCCTGGTAGAAAATATCGTTACAAGTGTAGTCCAGAATCGTTTTCAGGAGCCTGGAACCCTGGTAGCGGTAGGCGGCGTGGCTAATAATAAAGCAGTACTAAAATACCTTGACGAATTTGTGCGCTCTGAAAACATAACCTTAAATATTCCTGGGGACCATGAATATATTAATGCTATTGGCGCTGCGATCAAGGGGGAGAAGTTGCAGTATGACCAGCTGATCAGCAAACGGCTGGTAACTACAGAGTATAACCCCGACAATCCTCTTCCACCTTTAAACCCTGAACAGGTCCGCTATCTTGGCAGCAGTTCCTCTGCTTCAGAATATGACCTTTCCCAGGTTTATCTCGGTGTAGACTGCGGCTCCGTATCTACCAAGTGCGTCTTGCTCGACCGGCAGGGACACAAAATTGGCGGCGTATATTTGCCCACAACCGGACGCCCGGCCCTCCAGGTCCTGGAGCTAATGAAGGAAGTAGAGAAAAATCATGGAACCATGATTGGGGATGCGCCGATCGTGGCCTGTACAACCGGATCAGGACGGTTCTTATCACAAAAAATATTGAATGCCGAATATGCTGTGGACGAAATCACCTGTCAGGCTGAGGGAATAAAGAGCCTCTTCGAGGATGATTCAACTCTTTCCATAATCGAAATAGGCGGAGAGGATTCCAAGTTTATACAGCTTCATAACGGGATCCTCTATGATTACAACATGAACCCGGTCTGTGCCGCCGGTACCGGCACGTTCCTGGAAAATTTAGCCGAGCTGCTTGGAATCAGCATCAAGGAAGAGTTTTCCGAAAAATCTTTTACCGCCGAATACGCTGTCGATTTGGGAGACATCTGCACCCTTATTTCGCAGTCAATTCTGGCTTCCGCATCAGCCAGGGGACTTCCCCTGAATGAGCAGCTTGCCAGCCTGGCCTATTCTTCGGCCCAAAATTACCTCAGTAAAACCGTAGATAAACGACCGCTGGACGGCAGGGTCGTTTTTGCTGGAGCTACGGCTAAAAACCATGCTTTAGCCGCTGCCATGGCCGCTATTTGTGAAAAGACAGTGTACGTACCTCCGGAACCGGAATTGACCGGGGCCCTGGGCAGCGCCTTGATGGCCAGGCAGTTTCACCAGCGGGGCTATGATAGCAATTATTCTTTCCGCAACCTGTCTGCCGTCAGCCAGTATACAAATGAGAAGAAGCCCTGTCGCGCGGAATGCAGGCATGATCATAACTGCATCCTAAACGTTATCAGCTTCCCGGATGGCAAAACATTTATTTACGGCGATCGCTGTGGGCGTTACTCCAGCATGGATAAAAAGAAAGAAGGGGTAGACCTGCCCGATTATTCTACAAAGCGCAGCAACCTGTTTCGCCAGGCAGCAGATGAAACAGAAGGCGACGGCCCCCGGGTAGGTATTGCCCGCAGCGGACTATATTATGATTACTATCCATTCTGGGCTTCTTTTTTCCGTAACCTGGGTTGTTCTATAGTCCTATCCGGTGAAAGTACTGCTGATACCCTGCATAAAGGCAAGGTAAGACTTGATTCGGAAATGTGCTACCCGATGAAAGTTATTGTCGGGCATTACCAGGACCTGAAAGAAAAAGACCCGGACTATATCTTTTTGCCTGAAGTTGTTAACTCAGAAGATCTCCCCTGGGCTGAAGAATGGCCGCGCAACTTCGTGTGTCCGCTGCTGCAGACCCTGAGGGGAACAGTTATGAATTCGATCGAGTTTGAACCGGAAAAGGTGCTCTATGCCCAGTTAAACTATAAAGATGGCTTTGAGGGGATCAAGGAACAGCTCGAGCCGGTAGCCCGCAAATTTCTCGGTCAAGACTTCAGCTATGCCCGGCTTGATGAAGCAGTGCGTTCCGGTTATGCCGCCCAGGCTTTTTTCAAGAAACAGCTGGCTTTTGCTGCAAGTGAAATGCTTGAGGATCTTAAAGCCAACTCTGATCGGGCGGCCGTAGCTTTCTTGAGCCGACCCTATACCCTGTACGATGATTTTATATCCAAAAAGTCGATGCGCTACGCCCGTGAGAGCGGGTTAATGGCCGTACCTCATGAATATTTCGTTGCCTACCTCGAAGCCTGGTATCAAGGGGATTTAAGCTCACCCTACCTGGACCCGTACCGGGAAGAATTGATGGAGTACCTACGAAACCAGGTTAAGAAAATTCACAATCTCTATCCGGCCCAGCTGCAGCGAATTCTTTCAGCAGTGCTATTGATCAACTTTTTAAACCAGAAAGCTGATGAAACAGGCCTGCCCCAGGTTAACATGATCTTTTTGGACCCCTTCAAATGCGGTCCAAACGCTATGCTCAGGCATTATTTGAGGGACATAACCAGCTACCTTCGCTTGACCCTGGATGAACACACAGCTCCGGCCGGTATGATCACCAGGCTGGAAGCTTTCCGCAATACCTGCCTGTCCAAGGAGGAATCGCGGGCACCGGCAGTTCCTTCCTCTGCTACCCGTAGCGTAAGCGAAGGAGACTGGGAAAAAATATTAATCCCTGATATGACCAAACATTCCAGTGTTTTTGCCTCTATCTTCAGAAGCTGCGGTATGGAAGCAGAAGTACTGCCCCGGGGTAAACCGGGCGATCTTTCACTGGCCCAGCGCTATGTGAACGGAGAAGAATGCCTGCCCTTCATTCAAAACCTGCAGGATTACCTGCAGCACCTGAATTCAAAGGGTTCCACCAACGGTGAAGTGTTTTTCCAGGGCTGGGCTTGCGGTCCCTGCCGCTACGGCCTATATGCCCCGGCCCAAACCCTGGCTATCCAGAGAGCTGGCTTCGGCGAAAGGAAGGTTTGTGCCGTCCAGTTCGGTGATGTGGCCAAACGCTTCGGTTACCCCCTGGTCATCGGCCTTTACAACGCCTTACTGGCTATGGATCTTTTATACAAGATGCTGCACCGGGTTCGGCCTTATGAACTTGAACCCGGGGCAAGTGATCAAATGTTTGATTACTACAGCAACAAGCTAACCTCCCTGCTGGAGAATTATAATGTACCATTATACAGCCTGATCTCCGGCAGTTATAGAAAGCCGCTGGAGAACCTGATCAAGGAAGCGGCGGAAGAATTCAGCCGGATCCCCGTAGATGAGAGCAAGGTAAAACCAAGGATCCTGCTGGGTGGTGAGTTTTACGTGCGTATGGATGATCGCTGCAACCAGGAAGTGATTAAAAAAATCGAGGAAGCCGGGGGAGAGGTCTGCCTGGCCCCGGTGACCGAAATTTTTACGTACACCATATACATCGATTACCACGAAACCCTGCAGGCTTACAGGCTTAAACGCCGGCCGGCCGATTATATTAAGCAAAAGATGTACAAAATTCTGATCAACCTGGCCCATCGCGATGAAGTGGCCCTGGAAAACGCAGCAGGGCCTCTGCTTGAGGATCTACATGAACCCGCTCCATGGGAAATCATGGAACATGCTGTCAAATATGTGTCCCGGCACTACGGTGGAGAACCACCGATGACCATCGGTCGTGCTGCTGCTTTCAGCAGCAGGGACAGGGTTGCCGGCGCTATCTTTGTCGCTCCATTTACCTGTATGCCAAGTTCGGTTGTCGAAGCACAACAGGGCCTTTTGCAGGATGAACTAAATATACCGGTAGTTACCGTTTACTATGACGGCAAGGAAAACGCCAACCGTGATGAAATGGTAGAAGGCCTGGTCTTTCAAGCCCGCCAGAAGCTTAACGGGGATCTGCCGGTTCCAGATGCAGAATATCAGCTGCCCTGACCCTCCGGCCCCGGACTGTTCCGGAGCTGAAAATAATATTACTGCCGGCGGGATCAACGCGTAACGGAATCCCGGTGAATACTTCCCGCCCGGTTCCGGTAAAAACTGTTACCCTCAAAGCCCGGCGCCCGGTAAAGGCCTGTTCGAATATTTGCTGCAGCCGTTCCCGTTCTTGCTCATCAAGTTCAGGACGGCTGCTTTCATCTGCCCGTTTTTTTTCGGTACTCTGCTCCTGCAAGCTGCCCCGGTGTTCAGGAAGCATCATTTTGCTGCAGGCAAACTGCTGGTTGATTTTTTTGCTCATGAATCATGCCCCCCAATTTTGCCGGCTCGCTGTAGGAACTGAGCTCCCGGCTTGAGCGATGCCGCTTTGAAGATGCTGGTTTTGCCGAAACGCTCACGGAGCAGGTCAGCCACTTCGGCCAGGGTTTTTTCTCTTTCGCTGCAGCTGGAAACCGGGAGGCGGAGTTGACGGTATGAGCTTAGCCCGCTTAAGCTTATGCCCACTGCCCGCACCGGTTTTTGGTCCCAGTGCTTGCGGAACAGATCAAGGACGGTAGGGTAGACTTCCGCCGCTACTGCCGCCGGATCCGGGAGTTTCTTTTGCCGCGAGAAACCGGTAGGATAATCGAAATCGGCCCCTTTGCAGTAGAGGTGAACGGTAGATCCTACCTTGCCGTGCCGGCGCACCCTGAAGCATACCTCCTCGGTCATTTCCAGCAGGACCAGTTCAATTTCTGTCTGTTTGCGGTAATCCCGGGGCAGGGTGGCCGTGTGGCCAATACCTTTTTGCTCGTTAATTACCTCCGGTTCTACCGTGGAATAGTCTATACCATGGGCATTAAGCCACAGCACTTCTCCGTTGATTCCCCAGCGGCGGCGCAGCATTTCCCGGGGTAGCCCAGCCAAATGGCCGATGGTGCGCACCCCGATACGGTGGAAGTTCTTTTCCATGCGGTGCCCCACCCCGAACAAAGCGCTAACAGGCAGCTCCCAGGTATAACAGGCATAATTGGCGCTGTTCAGTTCGAAAAACGCTTCCCGGCTTTTTTTTGCGAAACAGTCACAGGCCATTTTGGCCTGGAGCAGGTTTTCGCCCATGCCAATGCGGCAGCGAATGCCGGTTTCTTCCCATACCTGGTTGTTTACGGCAGCGGCAATTTCTTCCGGCGAGCCGAAAATTTTTTCAGAGCCGGTAAGATCGAGAAATTGCTCGTCGATGGAATAAGGGAGGACCCGGTCGGTGTACTGTTCGAAGATCTTTGTTATGCGCAGGGAATAATCAATATAAGTTTGCATGTGGGGATGAACGAAAACTACCCACGGGCAAAGGCGCCGGGCTTCCCAGGCCGGCTGCCCGGTTTTGACGCCGAAAGACTTTGCTTCCCGGCTGGCAGCAAGGACAATCCCGTGGCGTAGAGCCGGATCACCGCACACCGCTACCGGCTTACCCCGCAGAGCAGGATTTTGACTCATTTCTACGCCGGCGTAAAAAGATTCCATATCGGCCAGGAAAATAACTTTGGACCGCACAGCTTCTCGACCACCCATTAGGCGAACTTATGTTTGCATAATCCATTATAACTTGCCGGGGGAAAAAAGAAAAGGGGGGAGTCGGGCCGGCTGTTCAGGCTGCTATAACCTTCCCGTGTAGTTTTTCCTGCTCCTGCTAATGCTGGAAACTCAATTACAAATCCTGATATATCAATTATAATGTACTAAAGCAGGCCTGCTTGCAGACGCAGGCCTGGCTAAACTATAACCGCAGGAAGGATTTAATTAATCGTGGAACAATTATCCATATACCGTTCTATAGGGTTTAGTTACCCTGCTGTTATATCCTTCTACGGGGCAGGCGGCAAATCCAGCCTGCTTCAAAAGCTGGCCTGTGAAATAGCCGCTTCCGGGGGGAAGGCCCTGCTAACTACCACTACCAAAATTTACAGGCCGCCAGGTTTGCCTTTATTCTGCGAGCCGGATCCGGATCGAGCAGTAGAAAAATTGCATGAACATTTTGCTTCAGAGAGTTTAGCCGTCCTGGGTGGAAGCGTTTTACCTGATGGAAAAGTTGAAGGTATCGATCCTGAACAGATTGTTTTTTTGCGCAATCAACTGCAGGTGCCGGTTCTGGTTGAGGCTGACGGTGCCAAAGGCAGATCTCTGAAAGGATACGCCTCTTATGAACCTGTGTTGCCGACCGGTTCAGATTGGATAATTCCGGTGCTGGGCGGCGATGCCCTGGGAAAAAGCATATCTACTGCCAATACCCATCGTGTCGAGAATTTTTCTGCAGCTACGGGGGCCAGGGAAGGAGACATAGTGACAGAACAGATCCTTGCCAGCTCCTTTCGCTATATGCTGGAAGCCGGTTTAGCCCAGGCTCCGCGGGCTCAAGCCTGCCTGGTTATAAACAAAGGGGACTTGCTAGTTAACCCCGGGGCGGTAGCCCTTAATACCGCCAACCTGCTCAGTAATACAATCAAACCATGCCCGCCCGGCAAATTGATGGTTACAGAAGCCCTGCAGCCCGATCCGGTAATAATCACTTTAAGCCTGAGCTCAACCGAATCTCCGGTTATGGTTTCATGTATTATCCTGGCTGCAGGGACATCTACCAGGATGGGGCTGGACAAAATTTCTTTGAAAGCAGGATGGAAAACCCTCCTGGAGCAAACCATTGAGCAAACTGCGGTATCAGGCTTTAATGATA
>Ga0207421_10006379_pt1 | contig 12855 bp, 9 predicted proteins | sample SodLakKL_010_SED_4_FD_187542 | JGI IMG/M metagenome (GOLD analysis project Ga0207421, IMG submission 187542) | Alkaline sediment microbial communities from Lake Tanatar, Kulunda Steppe, Russia - 8KL_010_SED (SPAdes) (version 2) | ecosystem: Environmental > Aquatic > Non-marine Saline and...
ACAGATAGAGTTGATCTCATGTAACAGGATCGAAGACGAGAGATTAGATATAGGTCACGACTGGTCGGACAGGATGGAAAACATGGGATTCTCTGTTGAGAGGACCGATGGAGATGGTGGAACTCTATTCCCCATAACATTGTTCGCAGATGCTGCAGACATGACGTTCCACATGTACACTGGTGGTTGGGTAGAAAACCCTGCTGATCTTTACCGGGAAACAGCCTTGAACCAGATGTATCTAGGTTGGTACGGTATGACCATCGGAATGGGATCGCCTGACCATTGGCAGCTTAGAGAAGTCCAGGATCCAGAGATCGAACAGAAAGGTCAAGATCTTTTCACCGGGAGAGCACCCGACGAAGATAATTACTGGCAGTGGATGCAAGATATAGCGGAGTACGGCATCGAAGAAAGCGTTAGGGTTTTCATGGTCACTCAAAGAGAATACAATATACACAATGAAGAGCGATTTGAAGGTGCGGCACAAGATCGAGTAGCTGGATGGGACAATATCTTCTCACCACGGACAATGCAAACATCGGATGGAGAATATAGCGCAGCTGTCTATAATGAGGATGGAGTTCTGTACATGGACAACTGGAACAGGATCGACGGCTCCGGATGTACCTATTCTCGCCTGCAGCAGGATATGGCTAGAGATAATACCATGGATACCCATCCCGAAGAAGGTGTTCCCATCGGTATGAGAACTGATTACGATGTCGAAAGAGATTACGAATGGGTTGACGGTGACTTAGAGAAAGAGATAGATGTACCTTTAGGTGCATGGGATTATGACACAGAAACCCAACAATGGTATGAAGTAGGCGAAGGTCTAGAAGCAGCTACTTCAGTTACGTTCGATTGGCACGAGAACGACGATGGTGATCTGGGAACTTATCACGACGGTAATGAACTGACATACAGAGATATACTCGCATGGTACGCTTTTTCCAAAGAGTTAACTTTTGACGATGGAGACGGATACTATCATGGACCTTGGGGCAATGTAAACGAAGATTGGTTCAACGATGTCCACGGGATCGAACTCCACTGGGACGGAGGTGAGGTTACCTCATACACCATCTACGGGGATTTCACCCAAGCGACGAGTGATTTGGTTGCAGAGTATTACTCCCTGACCTCTTACAAGCCGTGGCAGGTCTATGAAGCTGCTAGATTACTTCGGGATCCTGGAGAAGATGACCATTTGCTCGATGGTGTACCAGGAGCCGACGATTCCTGGGATTGGTCAGAAGGTGCAGATAACTGGATAAACTTCATAGATCCAGATCAATGCAGTTCGTTCAAAGCAGTCATGCAGAACATGATCGACCATGGATGGCTGCCCGCATACCTAGATCCTGATAATGGATTCCCGATAGAACCGGAGGAAGATCTCGAAACTGAGGTCCAGAGGACGATCGATTTCTTTGACGAGTATGATCACATGTTCATCTCACAGGGACCATTCAGAATAATTAACATCGATGAATCTAATCCGATAATGGAGTACGAGAGGTGGACAGAAGATGACGGATATCCCTTCTCAGAAGAACATTGGGACGAAGTGTTAGCTCCTTCACTATCGACTATCGACTTAGAGGCAAATCCAGAAAGTGACGGCTGGAATTTTAGATCTTTCAACCTTATCCCGGAAGATACCTGTTTGACGTCGATACTTGAACATGAAGAACATGGCATATCTGATAATTATGAAAAAGCGATGTACTACGATGCTGAAGCAGATGAGTGGCAATCCTATAAACCTGATCGTGGAGAACATTTCAACAATCTGGATACATGGGATCATACCATGGGCATCTGGATACAGATGAACGATGATGACACACTGGCAGTGGAAGGAACTGAACCGACGAGTACAGATATCACATTGAATCCGGGCTGGAACATGGTAGGTATACCCGCTGAAAACTCTTGTAATCACGGACTACCGGATGAAGTTGAGAAGATAGGTTACTTCGATGCTTCTGAAGATAACAACTTAGCATACGATTACAACCCTGAACAGTTCATCTTCGAACCCGGACAAGGTTACCAGGTATACAATGGTGAGGACTATACAGTGAACTGGACGATCGATTATCCTTCAGCTTTTGTATCTAAATGGAATACCGAGATATCGGGTGTCAGCAACTATGATCAGATACAGCTTCCTCTGGAAGAGAGTGGAACCTACGACTTCACCGTTGACTGGGGTGACGGAACGAGCGACCATATCACAACATGGAACCAGTCAGAAGTTACACATACCTACGACGAACCTGGCGTTTACACCGTATCGATAACCGGTACCATCGAGGGCTGGCGTTTCAACAACGGTGGGGACTATAGGAAGATAATCGAGATATCACAGTGGGGACCACTGAACTTCGGTAACTCCGGTGATTACTTTAGAGGTTGTTTGAACCTAGAACTAATAGCCTATGATGCACCGGATCTTACCGGAACCACAACTTTGGAGGACGCTTTCCAAGGATGTACAAACCTCGGAAGTGCCGGTGACATGAATGAATGGGATGTATCCCAGATAACAAACATGGAGAACATGTTCCGAGAAGCTAACTCATTCGACCAGGATATAGGTGAATGGGACGTTTCCAATGTGACCAATATGGAATACATGTTCGGTATGTCATCCTTCAACCAGGATATAAGCGGCTGGGACGTTTCTAACGTTGAAGATATGACATTCTTGTTCAGACTTTGTTCGTCTTTCAACCAGGATATCAGCGACTGGGACGTCTCAAGTGTGACCAACATGTACGGCATGTTTTACAGTGCCACTTCCTTCGATCAAGAGCTCGGTGACTGGAACGTGTCCAATGTATCTAACATGGGTAATATGTTGCGCGATACCGCGTTATCCACACCGAACTATGATTCATTATTACTCGGGTGGTCGCAACTAGACTTGCAGCCAGGCGTGGACTTCCATGCAGGCGACGCCGAGTACAGTAGCGGTGAACCTGCAGATGCCAGGCAGTACATCATCGATGAGTTCAACTGGTCCATCACCGACGGCGGAGAAGCGTAATCCGTTGAACTGGGATAAGTAGAGTACTCGGTAAAGTACTGAAACCCTTTTCTTTCCTTTTTTGTAATCCTCAAAAAATTACAGGATAAGATACGTTGAGGAAGAAACTATTTAAATAAGCTATTATTCCATAAGGTAGTGAAAACCCATGAGTGACGATTTAGAACCTAAAGAGCTCCTTGAAAAGATGATAGAAAAATTCGAGAAGACCGTAGAAGAGGATGAGGGTATCGAAGATAAACTTAAAGGATTTGAGAGAGATATCTCGATAAACTTCAACGACGATGGTAACTTTCATTTTTTCATCGCTGAAACTGATATAAGTGATATAAAAGAAGGGGACAACGATGAGGCGGATATCACAATAACAACGGACACTGAAACTCTTAACGCTTTATTGAATAAAAATATGAAACCCATGGAAGCCTACGCTAGAAAGAAGATCAAAGTCGATGCTTCCTTCATGGATATGCTGAAGATAAAAAATATATTTTGATCAGCTGTATCGAACTATCTTTGAGCTGGGGAGCTTCATGAATTCCCGTAATAGTGTTGTTGCATAGCATCCTTTGTTCAACCCGAACTCTAGTTTTAAACCACCCCTATCTAGTTCCCAGGTCAAATCCCTAACCATGGAGAGCACCTCTCTTCTAGTACCCGTAGATGAGACATCACGGAGTTCAGGGACTATGAAATCCTCTCTTTTTATGTTCTCCTCATCTATCACTTTTTTTTCTATCTCGCCCTGGATTCCTTTTGAGAACTCAGTGTGGGCACCGACCAGTGGTGCGCTCACGTAGGCTTTATTCTTTTTCACCATCTCTGATGCCTTCCCTATATTTTTCTCGGTCACTTCTACGCTGGTATCTTTATTGGGTAGCCCCGATCTGTCAGCAGGTAATATGATATCCCCGACAAGGACATCGTTCAGAGGGTATCCTTCTTTTAATCTTATACTCACCATCCGGTTGAAAAGGTAAGATTGGTAAGCATGAACGAACATAGTTCTTAAATTTCTAGGGAGCTTTTTCAAAGAACCGATATAATCCTCCGGATGATCCTTCAAATATTTGATCATAGTCTTTTCGAAATAGAGATTACCTGGATAGATTTTCAAAGCTTCTTCGTAATCCCATGTATCCTCTAGAAACTGCCTTGCCTCCCTGCAATCTTCATTTTCAGCATCCATGGGATTAGCTATATAGGACTTTACAGCCTTCTCGTAATCGGATCTAACGATATATCTTCCGACCTCATGAGTTATGGGTCTTAGGGCTCCAAAGCGCTGTATCCCGAACCAATTAGGGAAACCGCCTTTCTCCATGATAATCTGCCCAGTACTATCAGCTATTTCTTTTGCTTGTTCATCATCCACATCCATATTGCGGATTACGATCCTAAAATCATTTCCCCTGTGTATCCCGAGATGTAATGATCGATGGGAGGTCATAGTATCAGTTATCTTGACATCTTTTAATTCTATATCATCTAACCTTTCAGCATCCGCTTTGAAGGACATCCATTGTATCGTAATTGCTCTTTTATCTTTAGTCCCGGAGAATGCGATATCGTTTCTACTTATCCCAAGTTCACTAGCCAGTTTCTGAATTAATCTATTGGTTTCCCAGTTTCGAGACCATACTTTGGCAACGGCATAGTCGCCATCCTTTAGATGTGGCAACTCGATGTCTTCTATCACGTAAAAATCTTCAGGATATACCTTTATCCTTCCTCCGACCCCAGGTGTATCCGTGAAGAAAGTTTCGATCCCCACCTTCTTCTCCATCGGTCAACTCCTCTGTCTTATTCTTCTTCGAATAGTTCTTCATATAATTCTTGGAAACGACCTTTTAACGACCGTGCGATATCCTGTAAAATCTCCTCTGGTTCTTCTCCTTCTACAGCGTTAACAGTTAGGACGGGATCATCCAATTCTTGATGCTCTACAGAGTAATTAGCATCTTCGATCCTATCATCCTCTATGAGTTGTTCGATAACAGGATACATAACGCTAGGGTCAGCGTCTAACACTTTAATAACCAAACGACTTTCGTTTATTTCGAGAACCTCGAATTCCATTGTATCACTCTTTTTACATCAAGTTGAGGTTAGATTACTTAAAAGTATTGGTTAAAGGTCGAGATATTCCTCCAATATCTTGAATGCGCATACGTCACCACACATTGAACATGTTTCATCTTCAGAAACATTCTTTTCCTCTCTGTATTTTTTGGCCTTATCAAAATCCACGACATTATCGAACATCCTTTCCCAATCTAGTTCTTTCCGAGCTTGAGATATGTTCCTATCTATATCCTGGTCGATCCCTCTAGCAATGTCAGCAGTATGGGCTGCTATCCTGGATGCTATAGTCCCTTCTTTTACATCATCTGTATCGGGCAATCCTAGATGTTCAGCTGGGGTAACATAACAGAGAAAATCTGCACCCTCATATGCAGCTATTGCACCACCTATGGCACCTACGATATGATCGTAGCCAGGAGCAAAATCAGTGACCAGGGGACCTAGAACATAAAATGGAGCTCCATGGCACAGCTCTTTCTGAATCTTAACATTTGTGGAGATCTGATCGATTGGAACATGCCCTGGCCCTTCGACCATGGCCTGTACTTTCTCTTCTCTACACTTTTTTACAAGCTCACCGAGGGTGATCAATTCCTGTATCTGAGGGCGATCGGTGGCATCATTGATGGATCCTGGTCTGAAACCATCTCCAAGACTCAAAGTCAGGTCATACTCTTTAGCGATCTCCAAGAGGTAGTCAAATTCCGAATAAAGTGGATTCTCTTCCTGATTATGAAGTATCCATGCAGTTAAAAATGAACCTCCTCTACTGACCACATCGGTGAGTCGTTGGCTTTCCTTCAAGGAATCTACTGATTTTTTGGTTACACCACAATGCACTGTCACGAAGTCCACACCGTCTTCTGCATGTTTTCTGATACTGTTGAAGATGTCATCAGAGGTCATCTCCACAACGGCTCCTTCCCTAGCTTTCTTTAGCCCACACTGGTATATAGGAACCGTACCTACAGGGATGTCGGTAGATCTTATGATCTTTCTTCTGATCCTATCCACATCCCCTCCTGTACTGAGATCCATCACAGTGTCTGCTCCATATCGTTCTGCTACCTTCACTTTTTCCAGTTCCTTTTCTAAATCTACCTGGTTTTCAGATGTACCGATGTTTACATTGATCTTCACCTTTAGGTTCCTACCTATCGGTTTCGGAATCGGTTCATGGATCTTGTTCCTTGGTATAACAGCATGACCATTTTTCACAAGTCTTGTTAATTTTTTTGGGGATACAGGTTCATTTTCAGCAGCTTCTTTTATGAATAGGGGTGTCCCTGATTCACATTCTTCTAGGAGAGTCATCGAGGTTCCATCATATCTCATTATTTAAATCCTTTTGACCTACATTCTTTAGATAGATAGTAAAAAAAACTATATATCCATCTGGATATTCGAAAACCCTATTAGAGGTGCTATAGATTGACAGAAAAAATCGAATGTCCTGTTTGTGAATCCGAAATACCGTCGGAATCTGAGAAATGTCCAGAGTGTGGTGTTGACCTTTCCCTTTTTGATATCGACATATCAGAAACATCGATCGAATCTGAAAAGGACATAAAGGAGATAATGGGTAAGCTCTTAGATGATGAAGAGGACCTAGATTTTATAGAAGAATTGGAAGATATAGACGAAGAAGATATACAGGATACTGAGGGTTTAGAAGATGTAAAAGATGCTTTGGAAGAAGAGGATACAGAAGAAGAGGTTGTCATGTTCGCCTGCCCGATCTGTGATGCCGAGGTTTCAGAAGATGCCTCTGAATGTCCCCAGTGTGGAGCCATCTTTGAAGAAGATGACGAAGAGGAAGAAGTCGAAGAAGAGCTAGCAGAAGAGGATATAGAACAGATGATCACAGATGCTCGAAAAGCACTTTCTGAGGCCAGGAATACCAAGATAGATATAGGAGATATTAAAGGTCTTATGAAACAGGCCATCGGTAAAAAGAACAAAGGCGATTTTGGAGAAGCTTTAGAGATCTTTAAGGATGTTGTCAAATGGTCTGAAAAGGTCACCGGTTTGTATGAGGATATCATCGATGCTAAAAAAGGGATAAAAAAACTCAAGAAAGAGGGTATCGATTATAAACAACATCTAATTGAATTAAAAGAGATCAAAACTAAAGCTGATAAAGGGAATTATACTAATGCCGAGGACTCGATCCATGACCTAGCTAATAGGATCAATTCGGATCTCGATAAGGAGTCTAAAAAAAAAGATGAAACCGAAAAAGAAGAATTAAAAAATGAATTTAAGAGCCGTATATCTTTGTTAAAAGAAAAGGTAGCTGAGGCAAAAGACACAAAGGTGGGAGCCAAACCTTTGAAAACTATCATATCGGAAGTAAAGGAAGCGGGTACAGCAGGTGAGTTTGATAAGGCTTTGAAAAAGATAGACGAAGCTAGTGTGATATTTGATAAGATAATAGAAAGTCATGAGATGATAGTCCCCATCGAGGAAGAGATACAGAAATTAGAAGAATCAGGTGCAGATGTAGATAGATTTCAAGATGATCTAGATAAAGCATTAGAGTCAGCCGACGAAGGGGATTATGAAAAGGCTTTTAAATTATTTGAAGGGATATCTTCTGACTTAACCGAGTTTCAAAAAGAAAAGGTGGTAGAAGAATACAAAAAAGAACTCGCTGATGCCAGGAGAAAATTATCTAAGGCTAGGAATTTCAAATTGAATATTGATTATTTGAAAAAACTTATGAGAAAAGCCGTAAACGCTGGAAAAGAGGAAAACTATGAAAAGGGTCTCAGTTTCACAGCAGAAATCCAGGACAGATATGGATGCCTTGAGGAGGTCTCTAAAAAGTTAAAAAAGAGTAAGAGATTAGTCCGAGACCTTCGTGAAAATGATATCAGCTATAACCAGTATGTAAAAGAATTGAAGAAGGCGAAACGATTAAGCAATGAGGGAGAATACGACGATTCTTTATCGATAATAGAGGACATCATAGATGATATGGAACTCGAACTCGATATGATTAAAGAAGATGAAGAACTTCCCTCTGCTGAAGAGATAGAAACCGAGGTCGAGGAGGAGTTGAAGAAAGCAGGAAAAGAAATAGAGATTCCGGAGGAAGAAGAACCAAAGGAGGAGGTCCCATCCGCAGAGGAGATCGAAGCTGAGATCGAAGCTGAACTTAAAAAGACAGAGAAGGAAGTAAAAGTTCGAGAGGATGAAGAGGTTGAAGAAGAACTATATATGGAAGATATAGAAAAACTGACAAGGAACCTAAAATCATTAATTCAAACTGCAAAGCAAAATGGTTTTTCATTAGAGAGTGGCAAAGAGACTATCGATAAAGCAATCGAAAGTACAAAACGGGAGGATTATAAGACAGCCCATGACTTATTGATTGAAGGAAAAGAAAAGGTAACAGATGAAATCAAAAATATAGTAGAAGAGAAGATAATGGATATAGAGTTGGCCGTTGAAGAAACAGGATATGAAAACGATTTAGAATCGGATATATCCAAAGTTCGAGAAAAGATGGAAGAAAACAGTCATGGGGAAGCCATGGTTCTCCTTAAAACCATCGAAGAAAATGTAGTATCTGTAAGCGGTCCGGCAGAGGAATCTAATGAGAAACTCGATAAAGTTCAAGAAGTTATAGACGAAGCAGATTACGTCGGTATCGATATAAAAGAGGCTAAAGAACTCTTAGATAAAGCGAAGCAGGAAAGTAAAGTCGGGAATTACATGGATGCAGAGGATCTAGCTGAGGAGGCAAAAGATGCTGTACTAACCTCGGTACCAGAATTTATGAAGGATAGGGTGTCTAAAGCCAAAGGAGAAATAATGAAAGCGAAGATAGTTGGAACTGATGTATCTAGATCTGTCGATCTATTGAAACAGGCCAATAGAGCAAGAAAAAATGAGGACTTTGAAGATTGTCTTCACTATATAAAGAGATTTGAAGAAGATATGAAAGAAAAGGCGGGTTAGTATTTGGATATAGATCATGATTTAGATATTGATATCAAGGATGGTGTTTACTCTCCGTCTGATGACACCTTTTTATTGCTCGAAATAATGGATTTGGATGGAGATGAAAACGTACTAGAAATAGGCTGCGGTTCTGGTTTTATATCACTTCACTGTGCACTGAAAGGCTGTAAAGTTATGTCAGTAGACTTATCGAGGAAAGCTATTGAGAATACTTTATATAATGCAAATCGAAACGGGTTAGATATAGATACTGCCGTTATGGATATGTTTTCCGGGTTATCTGGGCGATGGGATGTGATAATATTTAACCCACCTTATCTACCAAATGAAAATGGATTAGAGTTTGATCACAGATGGGATGGTGGAGAAAGGGGTGATGAGGCCTTGACCCGTTTTCTTTCAGAGGCACAAAAATATCTAAAAGAAGAGGGATATGTGTATACTGTTTTTTCTGATAGGGCACCACTTGAAAATATTGAGGCCCTTATCGATAAGAGATACATCCTTCTTAGAACTAGATCAAAAACCTTCAGTTTTGAAACTATATACGCTGTGAAACTCAAGAAAGGTAATGAGAACTGAGATATGATTATACGGATCTATGAATCAGAGGGACAGACGCATTCACGGAAAGGTAGAATACCCACGAAGAAATGATTTTATGGGGTAAAGTCCGGAAAAATAATAAATAATATGAAGAAAATCCATGTATATGGATAAAAGATTTTTCTTCTCAGGGGTAGCTATACTCTTGGTCGGCACTCTGCTTATCTTCGCATTTTGGCCACTGTTCAGTACATCCGCGGAAAGTGTTGAAGAAGATAGAGATGGTCTTTTATACGAGTCCTACGAGAAAGATGACACGGTGATGATCCGTGGGACTATAACTGAGATACGTGAAGAAAATTATCCAGATTGGATGGAAGACCTAGGATTTACTGATTCTGTCCATGTTGAGCTCGATGATGATTTTTCCTTCATTGTACGCGATGAAAGTAGCATAGATTTCTCTGAAGGAGACTTGATTTATGCACGATTGATCTTAAGAGAGGATCGTATAATACTCCCTATTGAATATTGGGAACTCCATGGAGAGATCAGATCGAAGCAAACTGTAGATTATCTATTTTATTTTGTATCAGGTGCTGGAGTGATCATCGCTGCAGCAGGTGCTATCAAGGAATGAATTTGCATTAATTTAAAATATGATACCGAATCATCTCTTATTTGATGTGTGTACCTGCTGCGAGAGATACTGCTAAAAAAGACAGTCCTAGGAGAAAAAATAAACCCGTGGACTGGACCGAGAAATACAGACCTAGAACTTTGGATAACGTAGTAGGTAACCGTGAAGCTAAGTTGGAACTTAGGAAATGGGCACAAAAGTGGGTCGATGGTAAACCCGATAAAAGAGCTGTTATCTTGGCGGGTAAACCAGGTGTTGGTAAAACATCCAGTGCCATCGCTTTAGCTAACCAGATGGGATGGGAATCTCTCGAGATGAACGCATCCGATCAAAGGAATCAAGAGGCTATCAAGAATTTTGTTGGTCGTAGTGCCGTAGATGATACTTTTTCGTCATCAGGTGATTTTGTACCATATAATGAGGGGAGTAGAAAATTGCTTATCTTGGATGAAGCCGATAATATCTTTGGTAAAGAAGATTATGGTGGTGTAAGGGAGATAAGTAAGACCATATCCAAAACTGAACAGCCGATGATCCTGGTGGTAAATGATTACTACGACCTTAAACGCAGATCTAGCACTTTGAGTAGGATGTGTAAGAAGATAGATTTTAACCCCGTTAAGGAAGGTGAGATAATAGACCTTCTAAAAAATATATGTATTAACGAAGGTATAAAATTCGATATAGGGGTTCTCAAGGCCATAGCAGATCGATCGAAAGGAGATGTTCGGTCGGCTGTTAGAGATCTTGAGAGTATAGCCGCTGGCAGAGACAGGATATCAAGAGAGGCTCTAGATGCAATGGGAGCCAGAAATAGAGAAGGTGAGATATTTCCTTCTTTAAAGACCGTACTTCAGGGCATCGATCCGTTGGAATCTAAAGAAGTTATGAACGATTTAGGGGAACAACCAGATTACCTATTGTTGTGGATTGATGAGAATTTACCAAGGGAGTATAAGAACAATATTGACCTAGCAAGAGGATATAATAAACTGTCCCGGGCGGACATCTATCTGGGTAGGATATACAGCAAGCAATATTACCGGTTTTGGGCATACTCCACTGAATTGATGTCGGCTGGAGTCAGCGTTTCTAAAAACAGGAGACATAACAAATGGACTAGATATGCCTTTCCAACATGGTTAAGGAAAATGAGTGAATCAAAAGGTAGACGTGGTATGAAAAAGAAGATCGGGCGAAAGATAGCTGAAAATAACCATGCAACGACAGATAGAGTAAACACCGAGATATTCCCATATTTCAAGCACCTTTTTAAGAATGATGAGGAGTTCAGGAAGAACATGGTGGATGATCTAAAATTGGAAAAAGGTGAAACCGCTTTCTTACTAGATTCTAGGATATCTTCAAAAACCGTCAAAGCTCTATACGAAGAGGAAGAGAAAGTAACGAAGGTAGAGAAGAAAGAGAAGATTAAGAAAAAGGATAAGAAGGAGAAAAAGGAAGAAAAAGATAGCCAAAAATCACTTTTGGAGTTTTGATATGAAGGAAGAGAAACGATCACTTTTAAAGAAACACGGTTACTCATTTACAGGTAAAGAATCAGGGGCAAAATTATGTCATTGGGTGAGTAAAAAACTGATACACGATAGATCTTGTTACAAAGAGGATTTCTATGGCATCCAATGTCACCGATGCTTACAGATGTCCCCTGTACTCGACCTGTGTAATCACAGATGTCTATTCTGCTGGAGGTATCAGGATCACGGGGGACGTGAGAACGTAGATTTCGATGAGCCTAAAGTAATAGTCGAAAATAGTATAAGAGCTCAAAGGGAACTCGTCAGTGGTTTCAAAGGGGATGAACGATGCAGTGAGCAGATGTGGGAGGAAGCAAGAGAGCCTAACCAAGTGGCTATCAGTTTGTCCGGCGAACCTACCATGTACCCATATCTAGGAGAATTGATAAGAGAATATAAGAAGAGGGGCATGACAACCTTTTTAGTGACAAACGGTACTATGCCAGAGAGTTTGGAGGACCTGTCTGAACTACCAACGCAGCTTTATCTTACTTTGGCAGCACCTAACAAGAGGATATACGAAAGGTTGTGCATACCTAGTTCAAGAACCGATTGGGATAAGATACAGCGTTCTTTAGAGATAATGTCCACCCTAAATACAAGAACTGTGGTAAGACATACGCTGGTGAAAGGATGGAACATAGGCTGGGAAAAAGAATATGTAAAAATGATCGAGAAGGCTAGTCCTGATTTTGTTGAGGCTAAGGGATATGTATTTGTGGGCGATTCCAGGAGGAGGATGAATATAGAAAATATGCCTCCTTATGAGATGGTTAAAGATTTTGGAAGGAAAGAGGCTAGACTCTTGGGATGGGATATATTGAAGGAAAAAGAGGACAGTCGAGTAGTTTTATTAGGTGATGGCGAGATAGAGCCTGAACTAAGATAAGATAAATGAAAAAATAAGATGATGTAGATCAGACGTTCAACTTTTTTAGTGTTTGTTCACCTGCTTATCAGGTTAAATTTCGTAGGAGGTGATCCATCTGCAGGTTCCCCTACAGATACCTTGTTAC
>Ga0207421_10006380_pt1 | contig 12852 bp, 10 predicted proteins | sample SodLakKL_010_SED_4_FD_187542 | JGI IMG/M metagenome (GOLD analysis project Ga0207421, IMG submission 187542) | Alkaline sediment microbial communities from Lake Tanatar, Kulunda Steppe, Russia - 8KL_010_SED (SPAdes) (version 2) | ecosystem: Environmental > Aquatic > Non-marine Saline and...
GCAGAAATACTCGGTCGATCCGATATTGGGACTATTGAACCTGGTAAACTGGCTGATATTTCTGCCTGGAAACGGGACCTATTAAATGACCACGAAGCTCTACTTGACTGTGCTTTTGTAATGAAGGATGGGGCTATTTATCCTACGGAAAAAACTGAATAGCCTGTGTAAAAATTACAGGAAGAACTCCAGGTTTGTTTACCTTTCGGAAAGGGAAATATTAGATTTTAATTTACAAAAATATACCAATTTCCGAAAAAAGAACCTAAAACAAAGTGGAGTTCTTTTTTTATTCCCAATATGGAAAAAAAATTTTGCAAGGTGCAGGAATAAAAAGTTAAATCGTCGAAATAAATTAAAAATAATTAATATTAGTTAAGTTTTATTTAACACTAAATTACTGGGAAACTTACTTTTTGAGTAAAAATATATTGAACCCTTACCTGTTTGGGGAAAATAAAAATAATTGAATATTTCTATTTGTAATAGTTACTGTAGCTTATTCCTCGACTGAAAGGGTTTTTTTAGTCCTTGCCTACTAGTTCGAAAAGGAAGTCCTTTACCTCAAAAAATGACAGAAAATTCCCAGTTTTTTGAAATTGAACAAGTTGTTTTTTCCTAAGAAGATCAAATTAAAGCGGGGAATTTAAAAAGGTAGTTTAGTAATAACTGAAAGCTCTGATCCCAAAAAAATGTCTGGTTAATTGAAAATAAAATTTTATTAAAGGAGGGGATAAAACTTTTAATTTGAGTTGTCGGTGTTGGACTTTGATCTGGCTGTCAATTTAAATTTAGAAAAAATTCCAATTGGAGGTTGTGTTATGAAAAAGATAGTTCTGGCTATTGGTTCCCTATTTTTAGTCTTTTGCCTGATTGTAGCAGTAGGCGGTGAAGTCCAGGCAGAAAAAATCTGGAAGGTTGGGGTATCGACTACAAGCCTGAGAACAGACTGGTCCTGGGGGCAGGACGTTTATGAAGCCTTCAAATATATTGACGAAAACTATCCCAATGTCGAAGCTACTTTCACCGATGCCTTGAGCCTTGAAGAAATCAGGACTGTTGCCGAGGACTGGGCAGATCAGGGTTATGATTTAATTGTTGGGTACGGTTATGAATTTCTTGATGATTACGTGGAAGCTGCTAAAGCATATCCAGATTCCTGGTTTTTAATTTCCTGTGCCCCCCATATGGCCAGCGATGATTATCCCGATAATCTGGTTTCTGTTTATTACCTTGAAGAAGAAGCCGGCTACCTGCTTGGTGCTCTTGGTGCTCTTTTAAGCGAAACAGGAAAAGTTGGAGTTTTGGGAGCCCTGGAAATCCCCTGTACAGTTAAAGGCATGAATGGCTTCAGGAAAGGTGCCTTTGATGTAAACCCCGATGTTGACATAATGTATACCTACATCGGATCATACACTGACCCTGCCGGGGAAAGAGAAGCAACAGAGAGTATGATTGATGCAGGTGCTGATTCAATCTGGGAATTCTGGTTAAGCCTTGGTGTAGGGGAAGCTGCCCACGCCAGGGGAGTAAACTATTTTGGATCTCACTATTCAAGAATGCAGCTCCCCGGATTTTCCGTTGCTGACTTCGTGGGAAGTTGTATGCCCATTGTTGATGTTATGGAAATGATGATGGAAGGAACCCTCCAGGGAACAACTTATTTTGTAGGGGTTGAATCTGGTTATACCGGGATTGTCCTGGAAGAAGACCTCCTTCCCGCCGATGTTGTTGAAGAAATTTATGCCATTCAGGCCCGGGTTGCTTCGGGTGAGATCGAAGTCCCAAAATTTATGAGGACTATGCCGGCAACCTGGCCTCATCAGCCTGTTGATAATGATCAGCCCTATCGCGAGCCTTTCTTTGGGGATTTTGTAGACTTAATTGCAGTTTCCCCCCGCTTCAGATAGAAAGAACCTCAGAGATAGTTATTTAAACAGGTAGGTCCTTTTAATACTGGGAAAGGTCCTTCTGAAATTAATGTCGCCTCTCGAAAGGACCTTTCCCCCTTTTTAAACCGGGAACGAAATATTTTTCCCAATCAAGAATTTTCCTTAAGTTGTTTTTGGGATTTGGCTGAGGGAAAAAGCATGGTTATTAGATAAAAAACAGGTAAAAGGGTAAGTGGGCAAAATTTTCCCATTGTCTTTATTAGTAACCCTTATAAAAAATTATGAACCATTTTTTACCAGGCAAGCTTCATTTACAATATGGGAGGAGAGGTCAAGTGTCTACATCTGCTCTTGCGATTGAGATGCGACAGATCAGGAAAGTTTACGGTAGAGATGTGGTGGCCAACGACGGAATTGATTTTGATGTCAAGTTTGGTGAGGTGCACTGCCTGCTGGGAGAAAACGGTGCCGGCAAAAGCACCCTGATGAAGATTTTATTTGGACTCGTTCAGGCCGATGAAGGAGAAATTTTTATCAATGGAAACCCGGTTAAATTTCTTTCCCCTTCAGATGCCATAAACGGGGGGATTGGCATGGTCCATCAGCAGTTTAAACTGGTTCCCTCGTTAACTGTCCTGGAAAATATTGCCCTGGGGCTTAACGAGAAAAAACTGGGTAAAATAGAAAGCGAATTTGGTCGAGTTTGTCTGGAATATGACGTGGATATAGATAAAAATAAAAAGGTAAAGGACCTGCCCGCCCATGAGCAACAACTGGTGGAAATATTAAAACTATTATGTCTTGGGCAAAAGATTTTGATTTTTGATGAACCAACTTCAATTCTGGTTGGTGAGCAAATCCAGCAGCTTCTAAAAAGGTTAAAAGAGTGGGCAAAAATGGGCCATGCTGTTGTTTTCATCTCTCACAAAATGAATGAGGTGCTGGAAGTTGGCGATAGAATAAGTGTTTTGCGGAACGGGAAAAAAGTTGCCTGTGTTGAGGGAGATGGGATAGAAAGGGATAAGCTAATTGAATTAATGGTTGGAGAAGATTTCAAAGAATACAAAAGAGGCGAAGAAAAGGACCTGAGTTCTGCGGAAAAGATCCTGCAGGTTGATAATTTAAGTGTGAAAAACCAAGAAAATAAATTTGTCCTGGAGGACGTTTCTTTTTCTGTTAGAGAAGGCGAAATATTTGGGATTGCTGGGATCCAGGGCAATGGGCAGGATGCCCTGGTGGAGGTTATTACTGGAACTAACCCCGAAAGTATTCGGATTACTGATGGAAAAATTGAACTTGAGGGAATAAACATTACCGGCTTTACTTCCAGCAAGATTGAGAGTAAAAAAATTGACCTGGGCTATATTCCCCCCAAGGCCAAAGATATAGGTGTTGCAACAACGCTTTCCGTTAAGGAAAACCTCCTGTTACGGGGGTGGTCTCAATATGGAAATGTATTTGTCAACTGGCGGAAGTTGTATAAAAGAGCAGATGAATTAATTGAAAAGTATAATATTAGTGTCCCTTCTAAAGAAGCAAATGTATCCACTCTCTCCGGTGGAAATAGAATAAAAATAATTCTGGCCAGGGAATTAAGCAGGCAAACAAAGCTTTTGGTAATTTTTGATCCCTGTACAGGACTGGATGTAAAAAGCATCGAGTTTTTTAAAAAGAATTTACTGGAATTAGCTAAAAATAATAATACAGCCATCTTACTAGTATCCAATGACCTTGACTTACTCTTCGATGTTTGCGACAGTCTTGGGGTTATTTTCCGGGGAAAAGTCCTTCCCTACCAGAGCTCCGATGGAAGCTTTAAAATGGACGAGATTACAAATATGATGACCGGAGGAGAGTGATAGTAGAATGGGCAGAAAACTTCTAAGCGAGCTGATCAGTACACTAATAATTATTATAATAGTAATGATAGCCGCAAGTCTGCTCTTTATGTTAGCGGGGATTAACCCAATAGAGGCTATCAGGTTGATCATATACGGGGCCCTGGGCCGGACAAGAGGTATTAGTGAGAGTTTAATTCGGGCCATCCCAATAACCCTGATCGGGCTTTCGGTTACTATTGCTTTTAGAGCGGGTTTATGGAATGTTGGTGGACAGGGGCAGTTTTACGCCGGAGCAATTGGAGCTTCTTTTATTGCACTGTTTTTCCCAATGACCCGGATAATTCATTTGCCTCTTCTTTTTATAGCAGCCTTTATCACAGGCGGAATATATGCGGGAATTGCAGGTTTCCTCAGGGCCTATATGAGGGTTAATGAAATTCTTTCTACCCTTATGCTCAATTTCATTACCCTCTGGCTCACCCAGTATTTAGCAACAGGGCCCTGGTCAGATCCGGGCAGGATTATTGTTGCCACAGCGTTTTTCCCTGATAGTGCACGGTTGAATAGACTCCATGATACAGTTCGGGTCCATCAGGGTCTTTACTTGGCCCTACTCTGTGTCGGGATTGTATTTGTTATTTTAAATTACACGGTATACGGACAGAAATTAAAAGTCCTCGGAGCGAACCTGACCGCGGCTAAGTATGCCAAGATAAACATCAAAAAGAAGATAGTTACGATTTTCTTATTAAGTGGAGGGTTTGCGGGACTTGCGGGAGCAGTGGAAGTTTCGGGTGTTTATTATTGTCTGCGCAATGGCGCCTTCCCAATAGAAGCCGGCTATGGCTTTATCGGGATTGGGGCCGCCCTTATGGGTATGCTCACCCCCGTTGGGACTTTAATTTCCGCGGTTTTCTTTGGAATACTAATTGCTGGTTCTTCCTATCTAAAAACAGTGGTTGATTTACACGGGCATACAGTTAATTTTATAATCGGGCTTTTAATAATTGGAATGGTTGCCAGGCACCTTTTCCGGCCGAAGATCCAGAAGTTTCTGGATAAGGTCTTATTTGGCAAAAAGGAGCTAACCGAGAGGGGGACTTCCAGTGGATCTTAACCTTTTCATTAGTTTATTGGTAAGAACAATTAGTCTGGGAACGCCGATTGCCCTGGTTGGGCTGGGGGAAGGTTTCAGCCAAAAAGCTGGCCCCCTGAACCTGGGGATTATAGGGTACCTTTCCCTGGGAGCTTATGTTTCCTGGGTAATGGCCTATAGGTTACAAAATCCGTGGATAGCAACTATAATGGCCATGCTTGCCGCAGGCCTTCTGGCAGCATTTGTTGCTTTTTTAGTTGTGACCTTAAATCTTTCCCAGATTGTTGTTGGAGTAGGAGTTGCTTTTTTTGCAGAAGGTCTGGTTTGCTTGCTGACCTTTATTGCCTGGCCCAACTATTTAATCCCAACCTCTTTCAATGTTGGAGTATTCAGAACTGCAGGTATTCCAATCCTGCGGGAGATCCCCTTTATCGGCGAGGTTCTTTTTGGCCACCATTTATTTGTTTACCTGATGGTGGGGATTGCTTTTCTCCTGCACTATATTGTCAATAAGACCAAATTTGGCCTTAAACTTAGGGCTGTGGGAGAATCAACTGCGGCTTCAGATGCAATGGGAATAAACGTTGCAAGAATCAGGTATATAGTAATCATAGTAAGTGGAATGCTCTGTGGGCTGGCCGCTTCTTATATGACCCTGGTCAGGGCCCGGGCTTATGTTCTGGGTATAACCGGTGGAGTCGGCTTCCTGGCCCTGGCTGCTATAGTTCTCGGCGCCTGGAAATCTCCAAGGATTGTTCTGGCAGCACTTCTTTTCGGCTTTGTAAGATCCCTTCATTTCCTGGGGCAGGCCCAGAGGTGGATTAACATTCCTTCTGAAGTCTGGCAAATGCTTCCCTATATCGTTGCGATAATTGTTCTGATGATTTCCAGCATAAGAATAGGGGCGGAGGCACCTCCTGAACTGGCCAGGACTTATATTCGAGAAGATGAAGCCTAAGAAATTAAAATAAAAAATCCGGGTTTGAAACCAGGAAGAAAAAATGAGGAGAAATAGAAACCGGGAGTTTTGAATTTCCTTGTTCTGCATGGCGAGAAAAGAAAGAGGTGAAATAATGAGTAAGAGTAACCCAGGGGTTTTAATTTTAACTGCAATTTTTTTCCTTTGTTTTGGCCTGCAGACAATAAATGCGGTTGAAGATAAGGTTAGTATTGAAGGAAAAACAATGGGTTTCCCAACAATACAGCAGGCAATAGATAATGCTGCTGAAGGAGATACAGTTCTGGTTTCCCCAGGGGAGTATAACGAGAACCTGATAGTAAATGTAAAAGGTGTAAAAATAAAGTCAGTGGAAAAACACGTGGCTTCTATTATCGGAGACGAGGAAAGCCCAACGATAACTATAACTGCAGATGAAGTTGAACTGGATGGTTTTATAATCAAGGGTTCAGGCGAAGGTTTATTGCTTGTAGAAGAAAAAAAGAACATTGTTATTAGTAATAATATATTTGATGGAGAAGGAATGGAAGGCAGGGAGGTTTGGGGAATTAATATCCACCTTGCCGAACTAGAAATAAAAAATAATTTAATAACACACTTAACTGGCACTGGTTTATTGATTATGGAACCCAGGGGAATTTTTAAACTTGTGGAAAATGAAATTTTTGAAAATTACCTTGGAATGGATTTTTTCCTAACCGAGGAGGGAACCGAATTAGATTTCAGTTACAACGTTTTTGAAGATAATTATATGCATTTTTCTTTTAACGATCCGCCTTTATTTGATGTCGATTCCTTTTTAAGAGGAAATATTTTTGTGGATCACTATCACCTGAATTTCAATGAGTTTAAAGGGAAATGGGAAATGGTTCCGTGCGACCACCATTAATTTGCTCTTGAAGGCAAAAATTCTCTGGGGATGCTTAAGAAGTTAATTATTTCCAGGGGAGGGGAAACTTTGGATAAAAGGTTTATTCATGATTTAAACCCAAAAGGAGGCTACCATGAAAAAAATATCCTGTGAAAATGCCATTTATTTTATGCACCGAGATAATAAACCGGCTCTGGAGGTAGAGCCGGGGGAATTGCTGGAATTTGAAGCTAGGGACTGTTTTAGTGACCAGATTCAGGAGGAAAGCCAGTTGTTTGAAAGCGCTGACTGGTCCCAGATTAATCCTGCTACGGGACCTGTGGCAATTAAAGGAGCCGAACCTGGGGATACACTGGTAATAGATATTCTCGACATTAAAGTTGATGATAAGGGGACCATGATTGTGGTTCCCGATATGGGGGCCCTGGCTGATAAAATTGACCAATCAGAAACCAAGATTGTCCCAATAGTTAATGGGTATGCCCAGTTTAATGATAAGATCCACCTGCCCATCAAACCCATGATTGGGGTTATCGGAGTTGCTCCTGAGGGTGATGAAAAAATCCCCAACGGTACCCCTGGCTTCCATGGGGGAAACATGGACAATAAGAAAATAACCAGGGGCACCCGGTTGTTCTTGCCGGTTTTCCACCCGGGAGGCATGCTGGCTTTGGGGGACCTCCACGCGGTAATGGGTGATGGTGAAGTTGTTATTTGCGGTGTTGAAGTCCCAGGTGAGGTATTACTAAAAGTCGATTTAATAAAAGGCAAAACTCTGGGGACTCCTTTCCTGGAAACCCCTGATTACTTTTATGTTATTGGCACCGGCAAGGATCTGGATGACGCTGGTGCGGTTACCCTTGATAAGACCTATGCCTTCTTAAAAGAAAGGCTTTCACTTACCTCCAACGAGGTTGCGATGTTGATGAGCATTGCCTGTGATCTCGAAATCTGCCAGATAGTTGATCCCCTGATTACCTGTAGAATGGCAATTCCCAAACAGGTATTTGCCTTATATAATCTGTCTTTTGCTTGATTTAAAAATCAAGTTTAAAGTTTTCAACAAGAAATGACAGGTAGATCTTCCCTCCTTTATACACCCGGGCATCTTTTTTGCCCGGGTGTAAAATACTATTCTCCGATTTTTAAATGAATTAATCCAAAAAAACTTCGAGGAAATGGAACCTGGGGGCCAAAAATCCTGGATTTTATCGGAGAATATTTTAAAAAGTATTGATTTTTCTTTGTCCTGGAAGAACATTTTTGTTATTATAAATATGGATAAAGTTTTTTATTATGGTGATAACCTGAAAGAGAACCGGGGGAGTGGCAAAAAAATCCCCCTGGGTAATAAAAAAAATTCTTGAGAAAGAGGAGATTACTTAATGGAAGGTCAACTAAACTTACAGAAATTTCAGGAAGCCGGGGAAAGGATAAAAAAATATATCCAGAGGACTCCCTGTCTTCCTTTCCAGGATTTAAGCGAAGAAGTAGGCCATAATATTTATCTGAAACTGGAAAGCCTGCAGATTACAGGTGGCTTTAAGTTAAGGGGAAACCTGAATAAGCTTTTGTCCCTGGGCAAAGAAAAACTTCCCAATGGGGTTGTTACCGCCTCCTCGGGAAATCACGGGTTGGGGCTATCCTATTCAGCCCGGCTTTTGGGTATTAAGGCCACGGTAGTGGTTCCTGAAACTACTCCGAAAAACAAGGTGGATAAACTGCGAACTTATGGAGCAGAGGTAATCCTTGCAGGTGCTCATTATGATGAGGCGGTAAAACTGGTTGAGAAAATTGTCCGGGAAACGAATGCTCTTTACGTTCCCAGCTTTGATGACCCGGATATTATTGCCGGAAATGGTACAATTGGTCTGGAAATTAATGAGGATGTCCGCGAGGTTGCGTTATACATATGTCCCATTGGAGGCGGTGGTGGAATTTCAGGAAGTGGCCTGGCTTTAAAAGCTCTAAATCCCAATCTCAAAATAATTGGAGTGGAAGCTGCAGGTGCGGCTTCAATGAAGGCTTCAATTGAAGCCGGGAAAACTGTCCAGCTTTCAGAGGTAAAAACCAGGGCCGAAGGAATTGCAGTAAGCAAGCCTGGGGAATTACCATTTGAGATTGTTAAAGATCTGGTGGATGAGATCGTAACTGTTTCGGAGGAAGAAATGGAAGAAGCCATCCGCCACCTGGTGGGGAAGGAGAAAATTGTCCCTGAACTTGCCGGTACAGCCGGGGTCGCAGCGTTATTGGCAGGGAAAATAAATCCGGAAAATGGACCAGTGGTTTCGTTAATAACCGGGGGAAATATTGATATTCAGTTTCTGGGCTCGGTCTTGACCGGCAAAGGGAAATAAAAGTTGGTAAAAAAGAAATAGCTTTTGGCCTGAAAATATAATTTACTGGAAAAAAGAATAAGGGAAAGGACCCGGAGGTTAGTTGCCTCCGGGTTTTTGCTTTAGAATATATTCTAGGGGGAAATTTTTTTGAATTATAAAAAAAGGGGTTGACAGGAGAAATTAAAGACAGTATTATATAACAAGTGTTACATAATAGGCGTTACAGAAGGAGGGGACACTATGCCGCCAAAAACCAGGTTTAGAAAGGAAGAAATTGTCGATGCTGCTTTTGCTATTGCCCGAGAAAAGGGTTTTGAAGAAATTTCTGCCCGGAATGTTGCCAAACGATTGGGCAGTTCTGTTGCCCCGATTTATGTGAATTTTGCCAACATCGAAGAATTGACCAAAGCAGTAGTCCAAAAGGTTCTTATGATCTCCAGCGAAATTCTTGCCAGGCAGAAGGGATCGGATATATTTACCAATATAGGGAGAGCGAGCCTGGAATTCGCCCGGGAATATCCTGTACTTTTACGGGAATTAACTTTAAAACCTAATCCATATGTCCAATCCTATGAAAGCATGGAAAAGGGCATGATTGAAGCAATGGGCAATAGCGAAGAAATGAAAAATTGGAACCTGGAAGAAAGAAAGGAACTTTTTTTCAAAATGCGGGCTTTTCAAACGGGGATGGTGGCCATGGTTGCCAATGGCCAGATCCCGTCCTGGATGGATGAAAAGAAATTAGAAGATATATTAATGGAAGTAGGAGAAGACTTGCAGAGGATTCAACAAAAAAAGCGAGAGGAGCAAGAAGGATGAAAAAAGTTGTAATTATTGGCGGAGGGATTGCTGGATTGACTGCAGGGATTTTTGCCCGAAAAAATGGTTTTGATAGTGTTATTCTGGAAAAACACCACACCCTGGGCGGGGAATGCACCGGTTGGGACCGCGAGGGTTACCATATTGATGGTTGTATTCACTGGCTGGTCGGAACTAAAGAAGGGACCCCTATCAACGAACTTTGGAAAACAGTTGGCGCCCTGGGGGAAGATATAAAAATCCACCATCACGAGAGCTTTTTAACCTATGAACACGAAGATGGCCAGCAGGTCCACCTTTACCGGGATCTTGACCGGTTAAAAGCCAGCTGGTTGGAAATTTCTCCTGAAGATGAAGAGACCATTGACGAATTCTGTAATACAATCGAGAAATTGCAATCGTTTGAAATTCCCGTTGGGAAACCAATGGACATGATGAACCCAATTGAAAAGATAAAGTTGATGCTCTCCATGAAAGACGCCGGGGCGGTATTACAGAAATTTGGCAAAGTTGGGTTAACAGATTATGCGAAAAATTTCAAGCACCCGGCTTTAAAAGGGGCTCTGGAAACTTTTTTGCCTGATGGGTATTCAGCTTCAATGGTCTTTTTTGCCCTGGCCGGTTTTACCAAAGGTCAGGCTTCGGTACCAGGTGGAGGTTCTAAAGCCCTGGCAATGAGGATGAAAGAACGCTACCTGTCCCTGGGAGGTAAAACTGAGCCAAACTGCGAGGTCCTTGAACTGGAAATAGAGGATAAGCAGGTTAAAAAGGTTGTCTGCAGCAATGGAAAGGTCTTCACAGCAGATTATTTTATTGCAGCAATCGATGCTAACTTTTTTTATGAGAAGCTCTTGCAAGGTAAATACCCTGATCCCCAGTTTCAGAAACGTTTTGAGAACCCAGATGACTATCCGGTTCCATCTGAACTCCGGGTTTCTATAGGATATGAAGGAATTCCCCATGATATTCCGAGGACCCTTCGCTTTCCCCTTGCAGCTCCATTTGAGGTAAATGGCCAAAAAATTGACCGCCTGCAGATTACGAACTATAATTATGAACCCCAATTTGCTCCGGAAGGAAAAACTCTCTTATCTGTCACCATCAACCAGTTCAATGATGATTACGATGCCTGGGATAAGTTATATAAAAATAAGGAGAGTTATCGGGAAGAAAAGAAAAGAATTGGCAAAGAAATAGTTAAAGCTATTGCACTACGCTTCCCCGAGATGGAAGGGAAATTAAAGGTTCTTGATGTTGCTACTCCCAAAACTTTTGAAAGGTACTGCAATTCCTACCGGGGCGGGATAATTGCTTTTGCCCCAACCCTGAAAAGCAAATCCCTGGATCATCCCGGGAAAGTTAAAGGAATAAATAATCTCCAGCTCAGCGGGCAGTGGCTGCAGGGTACCGGGGGGTTACCAACCGCCCTGATTACCGGGAAAGCTTCAATAATGAGACTATGCAAAAAGGAAAAAAGAGAATTTATCCAGTAAAAATTAAACCCGTATAAACTCTTTAGTGGGGAAGTTAAGAAGGAAAGAGCGGGCCTAAATTAGTTTTGGAAATAACGGGAGAAAAAAATGGCAAACTGGATCAAGAAATTGGAGTGAAAGTTCTGGCTTATGAAAATGTAAACCTGAAAATTCTGGTATTGTTAAATTTGGCTCAATGGAGGCTGCTTTTAAAGAGTGGATTGGCATCTCCCTGCATGGGGCCATAGCCGGGAAAACAAGAAATTGGTCAATAAGGAAAAGTTGGAAATGATGAAAAACCCCTTTTGTTTTTGATAACTGTATTGTAACCCCTCATATGGGAGCAAGAACCTATGATGTGGTCAAAGCAGTTAGCCTCATTGCAGCAGAAAATATAATTATAACAATGAAATAGTCGCACCAGGTCTCAAAAACCCCCGATTCTTCCCCCGGAATCGGGGGTTTTTAATTGGGCTTTCAGTGCTGGCCGGGGAAAAATAACAGGTAAGTTATTAAGGGCGGGGAATTAATTATAAAAGGGGATTTAAGGAAAGAAAAAATTTAAAAGGAGATTAGAGAAATGCCTCGGATAAAAATTAATGAGGTGGAGATTTTTTACGAGCTTAAGGGTGAGGGTGATATACCGATAGTATTGGTCCATGGATCCTGGGTCTCCCATCAACACTGGGAATTAATTCAAACCCCCCTTGGAGAGAAATTTAAAGTCCTGTCTTACGATCGAAGGGGTCACAGTAAAAGCCAAAGACTTTCTGGTCAGGGAAGCATAACCGAGGATGTTGCTGATCTTGCCGGATTAATTGAAGAGTTTGCGATGGGTCCCGCCTGGGTTATTGGTCATTCTTTTGGAGCATCAATTTCCTTGCAGCTGGCTGGAGTGCGTCCTGAATTAATTCGAGGGCTTATTTTGCATGAGCCACCTCTTTTTTCCCTGCTTGCAGATGAACCGGATTTTTCCCCAATTTTAGAAGCTACTCAAAAAAAAGTTAAGAGGGTTGTTGAGTTGATCAAAAAGGGGAAAAACGAAGACGCTGCCCGGGAATTCATTGAAAAGATAGTATCAAGCCCGGGGGCCTGGACGGAAATTCCAGGGGAAATGAAGAAGGTATTAATTTATAATGCTCCAACTTTCCTGGATGAAGCCCAGGACCCGGAAAAAGTGGTTTTTAAATCAGATTGGGTAAGATCCTTTTCAAAACCGGCCCTCCTCACCTATGGGGAGGAGAGTCCTCCCCATTTTGTTTCGGTAGTAAGAAAACTTTCAAAAATTATTCCTGGATCGGAAGTTCAAGAAATTACTGGAGCAGGGCACAGCCCTCTCAGAACTCACCCAGAAAAATACTCTGAAATCTTAAAGGCTTTTATTTTTAAACATTGGGGTTGAATTTGTTTGATCCCATTGCTTGTAATCAAAAAACTCTGGGGGGAAGCATTGATGGAGAAGGAAAAATTGTTTTTCGAACAAACAAATCCCTGGCCGGAAATCCGCAAAGAAAGAATAGAAAAGCTATTACCCCGAGCGATGGAACTGGCGGGGGTTGACACA
>Ga0207421_10006382_pt1 | contig 12851 bp, 12 predicted proteins | sample SodLakKL_010_SED_4_FD_187542 | JGI IMG/M metagenome (GOLD analysis project Ga0207421, IMG submission 187542) | Alkaline sediment microbial communities from Lake Tanatar, Kulunda Steppe, Russia - 8KL_010_SED (SPAdes) (version 2) | ecosystem: Environmental > Aquatic > Non-marine Saline and...
GGAGGGGATGGAAAAAACGGAAGCTGTATTGGAAAAAGTTTTCAGTGAAGCAGCTAATGCGGGAAACGTGATTTTGTTCATTAATGATTTTCACAATTTCGTCGAAGGAGGGCAAAGACCGGGAGTAGTAGATATTTCCGGAATAATCGAACCTTATTTACACCTTCCTAGCTTTAGGATTATAGGGATTACAAGCTATGATGGTTTTCACAAGAAAATTGAAAAGAGTCTTGCCGTCTCTTCTTGTATGGAAAAAGTAGAAGTGAGAGAAGTAAGCAAGGAAGACACTTTGCGTCTCTTGAAAAGAAAAACTCTCTTTTTTGAAAAAAAATATCGCAAACTTGTTTCTTTTGCCGCTTTGAAAAAAATTATTTATCTAGCGGATCGTTATATTCAGGACACCCCTTTCCCGGAAAAAGCAGTTGATCTTTTGGAAGAATCTATTGTCCACATTAACCAAACCAAGGAAGACATTCTTCTCCCCCATCATGTAGAAAAAATTGTTTCGGAAAGGGTAGAGGTGCCGGTGGGAAGAGTAGGGGAAAAAGAAAAAGAAGTTCTTTTAAATATGGAAAAACTCTTGCACGAGAGAATGGTTAACCAGGAACAAGCGGTTAAAGCAACCTCTCTTGCTCTTCGTCGTTCCAGAGCGGAAGTTGATACAAGAAAAGCTCTTATTGGAAGTTTTCTTTTCCTGGGGCCTACCGGAGTAGGAAAGACCGAGATGGCAAAAGCGATTGCTGCTGTTTATTTTGGCTCCGCGAAGAGGATTAATCGCATTGATATGTCTGAATTTCAGACATCGGAGGATGTTTCAAGACTGATTGGTTCTTCCAGAGAGGAGGGGATCATCACCTTAAGAGTGAGAGAAGACCCCTTTTCTCTTATTCTTTTAGACGAAATAGAAAAAGCTCACCCTGATATTCTAAATCTTTTCTTGCAAGTCCTCGATGAGGGACACTTGACGGACGGCAATGGAAGAAAGGTGGACTTTAAAAACTCGATGCTTATTGCCACAAGTAATGCTGGCTCTCAAACAATTCTTAACGCGATAGAAAAAGACGAGGACTGGGGTGAAGTGAAGAAAAAGATATTAAGAAGACTTTTTAGAGACTCCGTTTTCCGTCCAGAGTTCGTTAATCGTTTTGATGAGGTTGTTCTCTTTAAGCCGCTAAGCAAAGAAGATCTTTTTAATGTAGCAGAGCTTCAGTTACGAAAACTTGCGAAATCTCTGAAGGAACAAGAAATGAATTTTATCGTAACAGACGATCTCAAAAGGAAGATAGTGGAGATGAGTTATGATCCTGTTTTTGGAGCACGAGAAATGCAAAGAACGATTCAAAATACCATTGGGGACGTATTATCTTCGGCAATTCTGAAAGAAAAGATCAAGAAAGGCGAATCTTTTTCCATTGATCCGGAGGAGTTTACAATAAAAAAAGAATAGCAACGTAAAGCTCTAAAAGAAAAACACCGGGGGAAGTAACTCCCGGTTTTTTGTTATTGTTTTCCAGGATGGGGGAAAGGGCTTGACAAGTTATTATTTGTGGAATAAAATGGGGGCAAGTACCAAATATGTGGAAAAAAGTGGGGAAAAGGGCGAAAGCCTGTGGAAAACTCCTTTTTTCTCGCTTCAGATCAATGTTTATAGGCGAATATACATATAAGATAGATGATAAAAAGAGGCTTGCTATCCCTTCGAAATTTCGGGATGAACTGAAAAAGAAAGCGGTTATTACCAGAGGGTTGGATCGTTGTCTTTTTCTTTACTCTCTTAAGGAGTGGCAGAATATAGCGGAAAAGATAAGCAAGTTGCCTTTCGGACAGCACGATAGTAGGGGATTTTCCAGAATAATGCTTTCGGGAGCCATGGAAACGGAATTTGATTCTACAGGAAGGATTCTTGTTCCGGATTACTTGAAAGATTATGCTTCTTTGAGAAAGGAAGTAATCATCGCCGGACTTTATAACCGTGTGGAAGTTTGGGACAAGGAAACTTGGGAAAGATACAAGGAGGAAACAGAGAAAGAGCTTGGAAATATAGCCGAGAGACTGAAAGAGTTCGGAGTTTAAAAAAGATCCCACCTTTAAACACAATACAGGGGTTCTTCAAAACAAATGCATATACCGGTTTTAAAAGAAGAAGTTTTGCACTTTTTAAATCCGCAAGAAAATGAGAATTTTATTGATTGTACCGCAGGAGAAGGAGGGCATGCACAAGCGATTCTTAAGAAGAATGGGCCGCTAGGGAGAGTTTTGGCGATAGAGTGGGACAAGAAGCTCTATGAGATTCTCAAAGAAAAAAGTAAAGAGGAAGAGAGGCTTGTTCCGATTAACGAATCATACGCCCTGATAGATGAAATTGTTCAAAAGAAAAAATTTTTTTCAATCGCGGGGATACTTTTTGACCTTGGATTTTCCAGTTTTCATGTGGACAGTAGTAAAAGAGGTTTTTCTTTTATGCGTACCGAATTTCTTGATATGCGTTATAGCGAAGAAAACCCCCTTACCGCTCATACGATACTGAATAAATATAGCGAGAAAGATATTTTGTACATTTTAAAGAAGTGGGGAGAAGAGAAATACGCAAAAGAGATAGCTCGAAGAGTAGTTTTGAAAAGAAAAGAAAAACCGATAGAAACAACCACCGAACTTGCTGAAATTGTTGAAAAATCCATCCCACAAAGAGAGAAAGCGAAAGGGAAAATAAATTGTGCTACCAAAACTTTTCAAGCATTGAGAATAGCAGTCAACGGAGAACTTTTGAACTTGGAATCAACGCTTCCTAAAGCTCTTCAAATTATGGAGCAAGAGGGAAGAATGGTAATTATTTGTTTTCAGGGAGAAGAAGAAAAAATAGTGAAAAGGTTTTTCCGGTCAAACAAAGAGAAGATAAAAATTATTACGGAAAATCCTATTTTACCCACCATCGAAGAAGTAAATAAAAACATTCGTTCAAGGTCGGCTAAATTATATGCGATAATCAAAACTGAGTAATGAGAATAATATTAAAATACTCTCATTTGCTGCTTTCTACCTTGGTTCTTGTGCTTACTGTTAGTTGTATTTTACAGATCATCGGTATGACTCAGGAAAAGCATCTTGCCAGGCAATACCAAAGAGAAGCAAGTGCAGCCTACGAAGAAATGTTCTCCCTTAGTGCTCCGGAAAACAGTCTTTCCCTGCAAAGGGTTGAAGAAAAAGCGAAAGAGAGAAACTTTGTTAACGGAGGAAATGTAACTTATCTTAGAGTGTCGCCTACGGAAGTGGTATCAAAGTAGAAATTAAAGCGGAAATAAATGTGTAATAAGCGTTTATGTGTGGTGCTGCTTGTGATAATTGCTGTTGCGGGAGTTTTTTCTTGGAGATTGTTCGTGCTGCAAGTAGAGGAGGGGGGAATGTGGAAAGCACGAGCTCAAGGACAACAAAAAGAAATAGTACAACTACAAGGAAATAGAGGGAATATTTATCTAAATGGTGTAAATAACGAGCCGGTTCTCGTAGCTACCAACAAAAAAGTTTATCACGCATATATTTCCCCAAGGGAGTTGAAATTTAGAGGTGAGGACAAAGAAAAACTTGCTAGAGATTTTGCTGATGTTTTGCAAGTTGAAGAAGAAGAGGTACTGCAAAGAATGCAAAGGGATAGTGCTTACGAAGTTTTAAAGAGAAACTTGAGCGATGAAACAGGGGAGATAGTAAGAAAAACTGACGGAATTCATTTACAAGAAGAAGTTACAAGACACTACCCGGAAGAAAGATTAGCTTCTCATGTGCTGGGTTTTGTCGGGGGAGAAAACAAAGGACAATACGGAGTAGAGCAATATTACGAAGATATTTTGAAAGGAAAAGCGGGAATAAGAGAGGGCCTCAAGAATCCTTTAGGCTCTCTTTTTATTACTAGAGATTCCACGAGGAGCGGAGAAAGTATTTCTCTTACCATTGATTATAATGTTCAGTATTTTGTAGAACAAAGACTAAAGGAGGCGGTAGAGAGGATTGGAGCAAAAGAAGGAATAGTTTTGGTGGGGGATCCCCGTGACGGAAAAATATTGGCTATGGCCAATTACCCTGATTTTAATCCCAATCTTTATCCGGAGGAAGAAACAAAGATTTTTAAAAACATGGCCATTCAAGAATCTTTTGAGCCGGGGTCAGTGTTTAAACCCCTCACTATGGCGATTGCGTTAAGTGAAGAAGCGGTTAGTCCCAATGATACTTTTTACGATACGGGAGAAAAGAGAATCCACGGACGTGTTTTACGCAATTACGACCGCAGATCCTACGGAGAAGTTGATATGTCAAGAATCTTAGAGAATTCGATAAACACCGGAATTATCTATGTTAAGGACCAAGTAGGGAACGAGAAGTTTTTACAGTACCTTTATGATTTTGGTCTTTTTGAACATACCGGAGTTGATTTGCACGGAGAAGTCTTTTCCTCCAACATGGGATTTCTTGAGGGACACGAAGTAAACTTCGCTACCGCTTCTTACGGACACGGCATAGAGACTACTGCCATTCAACTTCTGCGTGCTTTCTTTGTATTAGCGAACGGAGGAGAAATGGTAGAACCTCATATAGTGGAAAGAGAAGAAGAACATGAAGGTGAAAGAAACCGGATTATTTCCGAAGAAGCATCTTTTTTGGTAACAGAGATGATGGTCAACACAATAGAAGAAGGGTTTGGAAGAACAGCAAGAGTGCCCGGATACTATATTGCTGGGAAAACAGGAACGGCTCAAATACCTTGGTCCAGTCTTGGTATCTCAAAAAGAGGATACTCGAACGAAACAATACAAGGGTTTATCGGGTTTGCTCCTGCTTTTGATCCGGAATTTGTCATTTTAGTACAGTTTATCCAGCCACAAACACGAACGGCAGAGCTTTCGGCAGCCCCCGTTTTTAAAGAAGTTGCCGAATTTTTATTTGAGTACAAAAAAATACCCTTTGATTATGAAAGATGACAAAAAACGTGCCAGCTCGATAGTATCGTCCTTGCTTCAAAGAAAGAGAACTATTTTTATTACCGGAGATTTTAAAAAAGAATCCGCTTATTTTATAAATTTTATTTTAAAGGAAGATTTTTCTATCTTTTTTGTAAAAAAAATTCCGGGATTTTTTGATTTTTGGAAGATTATAAGAAGCGATGTTTTAATCTTTGAAGACGATCTCACGGAAGATTCTGAGAAAATAAAAAACTTTTTAAAACCCTTACAGTTTTGTGTTTTTGTCATTACTGATGCAAAGAAGAAAGCAAGGGTTAACAGACTTCTTTACGGTTTTCCTAAAAAGTGGGGCTTGGTAATGGATTTTTCGGTTGCCAAGAAGATTCAAAGAAAAACCGCCAGGAGATTTCTTACTTTTGGTATTAACAAAAAAGGAGCTGATTTTTATATTACCGACGTCAGACAGAAAGAGGAAGAAACAAATTTTAAAGTAAATTATAATTCCAATATTATTCCTTTTTGGATCAAAGGAAGATTGAAAATAAAGGAAATATATTCTATTTTACCCGCTCTTTGTCTTGCAAGACTTTTTAATCTTAACCTGGCAGAGGTTTCCTACGAGATCAAAGAAGAGTTCAAGGTCTTTACTAGTAAGTGAAAATTTGTTAATCTACTTTGCAGTAGTAGCGGCCCCGTCGTCTAGTCTGGCCTAGGACGCCGGGTTCTCAGTCCGGCAACACGGGTTCAAATCCCGTCGGGGTCACTATAAAATAAAAAAAATGAAAACGCTGTACGGGATATCTATTCTCGCGGGAACTATTATTGGAGCAGGACTTTTCTCCTTGCCTTATATCACCTCAGTAGTTGGTATCCATATCATGGTCGGATACCTTCTTTTTTTAGGAACGGTATCTTTTTTGGTCCATTATTTCCTAGGGGAGATCAGTTTAAAAACACCCGATTTTTTGCGCCTACCGGGATTTGCAAAATATCACCTCGGAAAGAAACCGCAGATTATCGCTTATCTTTCGGGGATAATGGGGATGCTGGGTGCTATTTTGGCTTACTTGATACTGGGAGGAGAGTTTTTAACAGCGCTTTTCTCAGCAAGCTTTGGAGGTGAAATCATACACTACACTACCGTTTATTTTCTTTTATCCGCTTTTTTTATTTATTTCGGCATCAAAGCTATCTCCAAGATAGAGCTTTGGGGAATTTTTTCTTTTTTTATTCTTCTGCTTTTCACCTTCTTTTATGGATTCGAGCAAGTTACAATGGAAAACCTCTTTTTTGTAAAGGAAGGGAAGTTTGATATTTTTCTTCCTTACGGCGCTCTTCTTTTTGCTTTGTGGGGAGGGGCTCTTGTTCCTGAAATTGAAGAAATGTTGTCGCTGGGAGACGAAAGGAGAAAATTGAGAGTTATTATTCCGAGCGGCATTATCTTTTCTTTATTCATTTCCTTCTTTTTCATTGTGGTTATTTTAGGAATTATGGGAGGGAGCGTATCAAGAGAAGCATTGGTTGGCTTAGGAGATTATTTGGGAGAAGGAGTAGCCTCCTTAATGCTTCTCTTTGGACTTTTGGTTGTTTTCACTTCCGTGATTACCATCGGACTTACGGTTAAAAAAATACTTTGGTACGACTTAAAACTTTCCCACAACCTCTCCTGGGGAATAACTTGCTTTATCCCTTTTCTTTTTTTTCTCGCGGGAGTGAAAGATTTTATAGGTGTTATCGGAGTAGTGGGAGCGGTGATGATCGCCATCGACGCCATCCTGATACTCTTTATGTACGAAAAGATAAAAGAAAAAAAGGTGAGATTAATTACTTATCCTTTGATTTTCCTTTTTGTTTTGGGTATTATTTACGAAGTGTTTTATTACTTTTTCTAAGAAGACATGCTTCAATACATAGCCATTTTTGCTTTATCTTGTTTGGGGATTATTCTTTCCAGTAGATGGGTGGTTGATTCTTTAAAGAGGGTGGCTTTCTCTCTCGGATGGAAAGAGTTTGTGGTGGCTTTTTTTACCGCTTCCGTGGGAGCAGTTCTTCCAGAACTTTTTATTGGAATAAGATCGGCGATAGACGGTTCTCCCGAGCTTGCGCTGGGAAATATCATGGGGCAGAACATTATACTCTTCACCTTTTCAGTAGCGCTTTGTACTTTTTTCTTGGGAGAAGTGGCCGTGCAGAGCAGAACAGTAAGAGCAGGGGCGGGCTTTGCCTTGGTTTGTGTTACTCTCCCCTTTATTTTACTGCACAACGGGGTAATCTCTCGTTTGGACGGAATTGCCCTTATAATCGCTTTCCTTCTCTATGTGAGATGGCTCTTTAAAGATAAGGACAGGTTTGTGAAAAACTATGAAGGGTGCGAGGAAATGATTCCTAAAAAAGCTCCTCATCCTGTGCGAGATATAGCAATAACTGTAGGAGCTTTAATTGTCGTAGTTTTTGCAGCTGAAGGAATTCTTTTTTCCGCTACCCAGTTTGCAGAATCAATGAATGTTCCAATCGGTGTTATAGGACTTCTTTTTGTGGGAGCGGGAGTAGCTTTACCGGAAACTTTTCTTTCGGTGAGACTTGCTCTCAAGGGTCAATCGTGGATGATTTTGGGAGGCTTAATTGGAGCTATAGCAATGTCTTCCACTCTTGTCTTGGGAATAGTGGCTCTGATAGAGCCGATTGTTATTGAAGACTTTACTCCCTATGCGACGGGAAGATTTTTCCTTCTCTTGAGCGGAGCGGTTTTGTGGTTTTTTGTAAGAACGAGCAACAAGATAACCAAAAAAGAAGCTTGGTTTCTTTTTGCCCTTTATGTGCTTTTTCTTATTTTCGAATTCTTCTTGTAAAAGCTTTTTGGAGAGTAAAATTACTTGAAATTTTTTATAATAGGTGGTATCATCTACCAGCTTATGTTTGAGTTTTTTCTGATTTTAATAACCGTTCTTGTTCTTTTTATTGTTTTGCTTTATGTAAGACAATCGAGCATGGAAACTGAACGTCGTCTAACAGATGTGATTACCAAAGAACTTAAAGAAATGCGCAGTGATGTCGATACGAGCTCGAAAGACTTGAATGAAAGAGTTTCTTCTTTTGTTAAGGAAACGACAAGCATTAAGCAGAAAATGGAAATGGTACAAGATACAGTAAAAGATATTTCTTCTTTTCAGGAATTCTTTCGTTCTCCAAAAATAAGAGGACAGTGGGGTGAAGCAAGCTTGGGACATCTTTTAGGAGAATATTTTCCCAAGGATCTTTTTTCCATGCAATACAGGTTTTCTTCGGGAGAGGCTGTGGACGCTGTTTTAAAGCTTCCTGACAAAAAGCTTCTGCCGATTGATGCTAAATTCCCCTTTGATAATTTTCGTAAAATGATTGAAGCGGATGGAGCGGAGCGGGAAGCGTACCGTAAGAAATTTTTAGGAGATGTTAAGCACCGCATTAAGGAGATATCGGAAAAGTACATTCTCCCCGAGGAAGGAACGGTAGATTTCGCCGTAATGTATATTCCGGCGGAAGCTGTTTACTATGAAACCAACATGGCTGCGGATGAGAATATTACCGAGTTTGCTCGTTCCAAGAAAGTTATTTTGGCTTCGCCGAACACTTTCTATTTAACGCTAAGAGCTATTGACCAGTGGTTTAGGGATACACAGATTACAAAGCAGGCACACGAGATAATGCAAAGACTGCAAAAAATAGAAAAAGACGGAGAAAAGCTTAGCAATGAATTTCGTAAACTGGGAAATCACTTAAAAAACACCGTTTCGGCTTACCGTTCTTCCAAGAAAAGAGTCTCCTTATTTGATAAAAAAGTAAAAGGAATTTTAAAAAACAAAGAATTAACCGCCTCGGAAACGAAGACAAAAAACACCGTGGCACAAAAAAATGATCGCAGTAATTAAAACAGGAGGAAAACAGTATTTGGTTTTCCCGGGCAAGAAAATAACAATCGAAAAACTTGAGGTTAAACCCGGAGAAAAAGTTGCTTTTGAAGAAGTGCTCTTTTTTGAAGATGACAAAGGAGAGAGTTTGATAGGAAATCCTTATCTTGAAGGAGTAAAGGTAGAAGGAGAAGTTTTAGAGGAGGGGAAAGGAGAGAAGAAAATTATCTTTAAGCATAAAAAAAGAAAAAGATACAAAGTGAAAAAAGGACACCGGCAACCTTATACCGAAGTGGAAATAAAGACGATAAAACTCGGTTCGGGAAGCCCGCAAAAGAAAAGTACTGCGCAAAGCAAAAAGAAAAGTACTTCTCAAAAAGAATCTCCCGCAGAAGAAAAGCAAGCCTAGTCTCCGTTTTGGTAACTTTTTCTTCCTTTTAAAGATGAAGAGAGAGTTTCTTCATCCGCATACTCAAGTTCTCCACCGGTAGGAAGCCCTCTTCCAAGTCTGGTGTATTTTACTCCCAAAGATTTCAAAACGCGGGAAATATAATTTGCGGTAGCCTCTCCCTCGGTGTTTTGATTAGTGGCGATAATTACCTCTTTTACTTTTTGTAGATTAAATTTTTGGGGATTCTCTATCCTCTCTTTTAATTCCCTTATTCTTATCTTTTGAAAATCTTCTTTTTTTAAAGGAGATATTGTTCCTCCGAGGATAAAATAAATTCCCCGATACTCTCCGATTCTTTCCATGGCCGCAAGATCGGTCTCTTTTTCTACAACACAAAGAATGTTTCGAGACCTGTTCTTATCCGCGCAAAGAGAACATATCTCTTCATCTTTTAGTATCGAGCGGAAACAAATATTACATACACCCACGGAGCTCTTCACCTCTTTTAAGGCTGTGATGAGATCTTCTATTTCTTCCCGGGGAGCATTAAGGCAGTAAAAGGCGAACCTCGTTGCTACACGAGGACCAATGGTAGGGAATTTTGAAAAGAGATCAATCAACTTTTCGATTGCCGGAGGATATTGCATCTTAAGAGGAGTAATTTTTATCGAGGTTGCGGAAAGTAGCGGTTGCTTGATCAAAGTACAGTTCCGCTTTTCCTATCGGTCCGTTACGGTGCTTGGCAACAATGATATCGGAGATGTTTTTTCGGGAAGTGTCTTGGCGGTAATAATCTTCACGATAAATAAACATTACTACGTCTGCGTCCTGCTCTATACTTCCACTTTCCCGTAAATCGGCAAGTCTTGGGACCTGAGGAGTTCTTTGCTCTACCGCCCTTGAAAGTTGAGAGAGTGCTAGTACAGGAACATTCAACTCTCTTGCCAGCGTTTTTAATTCCCTGGAGATCTCCGTCATTTGTTGCACCATCGAGTCTCCCGGAGAGCGCGGCTGCATTAATTGGAGATAATCTATGATAATAAGACCAAGGCCTCTTTCCGCTTGCAATCTGCGGGCCATGGTTCGCATTTGCATTACATTAAAAGAAATGGAATCGTCAATGTAGATTGGTAAGTGGGATATTTGCTCGAAAGATTCTCGTATCTTGGTAAAGTCATTTTCTTCTCCTTCTTTTTTTAGTTTCCCGGTCCTCAATTTCCAGAGATCTATTTCGGAAACGTCTGCGATGAGTCTGTCTACTATCTGGTCGACGGACATCTCCAGACTGAAGATTCCTACCGGGACGTTCTGCTTTGTGGCAATGTTTTTGGCGATATTCGAAGCGAGAGCACTCTTTCCCATACTAGGGCGTGCCGCAAGGATGATCAGGTCTGATTTTTGGAATCCGGAGAGAATATTATCTATATCACCAAATCCTGTAGGAAGTCCTCTTGCTCCGTCTTTTCCTTCGGCAAGGGCTTCAATTCTTCCAAAGGCATCTTCCAGCATATCCCGAATAGGGGAGAAGTTTTTACGCGAAGAGCCTTGCGCTATGCTAAAAATCTTCTTTTCTGCTTCGTCTAAAAGGTGGTCTACGTCTCTGTCTTCCTCGTATGCGGAAAGACTTATTTCTTGACCGAAGCTTATAAGATCACGGAGTATTCTTTTTTTACAAACAATATTTGCATAATCGGCTACGTGGCTGGCGGTAGGGACGGAATTTACCAGAGAGGTAAGATAACTTTTTCCTCCCATGTTATCCAGTAATTTTTTTTCTTTAAGGAGAGCGGAAACGGACAGAAGGTCGATTGCTTCTCTGCGATTTAAAAGAAAGACGATAGCTTCGTAGATATCTTGGTGAGCTTTCTTGTAAAAATCAGATGGTCTTAAAAAATCGACAACTTTAAAAATTGCTTCCGGGTCAAGCATTAAAGAACCGAGAAGCGATTGCTCCGCTTCTAGGTTTTGTGGAGGTAAGCGATAAGTATTTTGTTCTCCTTCTGTCATACTAAAACATTATAGCAAAAAAAATAAAAATAAAAAAATATTGACAAAAAGAAAAAAAAGTGTAAAACAAAAACAGCACATTTTTCATTAAAGGAGGGGAGAAGGTTGAAAAAATTTTTTGCTCCTGGTTTTGTTTTCACGGTTTGTGGAACAGTTGCTCTCAAGGAGAGGATGACTTTCAGTTTGAAGAAAGCGGGGAGAGCTGTTAGTAAGAAAAGATTACCTGTTATAAAATGGCAAAAAGAGATGTTGCAAAAAGCGCGGAGGAGAGACAAGCGCTACAGAGAAAAAACGGATATTAAGGCAAAGGAAAAGGTTAGTATTATTGAAGGATATTTCAGAAAAGAACATTCGGAAAAAGAACTGGTTGAATTTTTGCTAAAAAAGCAAATTGAAGAGTATCTTTTTAAGCAAGGATTGCCTTTTCCACCACTGGAATTTAAATTTTCTACTCTTCCCAATCTTCTGGTGGTATCTTCAAGAGAAAAAACGGAAATAAAGGACAAAATACTTCTTCTTCCCTTGTCATATAAAGAAAGAGAAGAGATTGAAGAAGAGATTGACCGTTTGGGGAGATCTTCTTTAGTTTTGGAAATAGGAGGAATTTCCACTTTTCCCTCGATAGTAAGTGAAAAGCAAGGACTCAAAGAAGCTCTAAAGTCAATAGTTCACGAGTGGGTTCACCACCATCTTTATTTCTATCCCCTCGGGATGCGAACGGCTTTGCATCATTTGGGTTTTAGGTCCCAGGAAACGCTTTTGGTCAATGAAACGATAGCCGACCTTGTAGGGCGGGAAATAGCAAAAGGATTTTACGAAAGTTATTACGAAAAAACTTTTGAAAGCTCTTTTTCCATTATGGAACGTCGCTTCAAGGAAGAAGTTGTGGTTATCAAAGAGAAGGTTGACAGCCTCTTATTCTTGGGGAAAGTTAGAGAAGCCGAAAAGTATATGGAAGAGAGAAGGTTATTTTTAAATGCTAGAGAATTTAACTTTCGCAAAATAAACCAAAGTTATTTGGCTTTTCATGGAAACTATCCTTTTTTTCTTGGAGACTCGCTTTCGGAAAGAATAAGAGAGATAAGGGAAGAGAGTAGTTCTTTAAAAGATTTTTTAAAAATCGTCAGAAACAGAACGAGAGCGGAAAGTTTTTCTCGTTTTCGAGCCCCTGCTTAAAGGGGCTTTTTCCTTATTTTAACCCCATTTTTAGTATCTTCAATCATATATCCTCTATCTTCTACTTTCTCTCTGAGAAGATCTGCTTTTTGAAAATCTTTTTCTTTCCGTGCTTTTTCTCTATCTTTGATAAGCTCGTTTATTTCTTCGGGGATTGCGTCGTTTGGTGTTATAAGGGAGTCGTCTTCTATTGCGAGGTCTAAACCGAAAACCTCATCAAAACTTTCAATAGTCTCTCTTTTATCTTCCTCCTTTTCTTCTTCGTCCTTTAAAAGAGCCCAAAGGGTTTCGAGTGCTTTGGGCGTGTTGAGATCATCGTTTATGGAAGCTAAGAATTTCTTTTGATAGCTCTCTATTATTTTTCCACCTTTTTTGAGGTTCAAAACTTTTTCCTTAAGCTTATAAAGAGAATTTTGTGCTCCTTCTAATCCTTCTTTGGAAAAG
>Ga0207421_10006383_pt1 | contig 12851 bp, 14 predicted proteins | sample SodLakKL_010_SED_4_FD_187542 | JGI IMG/M metagenome (GOLD analysis project Ga0207421, IMG submission 187542) | Alkaline sediment microbial communities from Lake Tanatar, Kulunda Steppe, Russia - 8KL_010_SED (SPAdes) (version 2) | ecosystem: Environmental > Aquatic > Non-marine Saline and...
CGTAGGTGACCCATTTAAGGACACCTCCGGCCCATCATTGAACATCTTGATCAAGTTGATGTCTATAGTTTCACTTGTCTTTGCAAGTGCCATAGCAGCTAATGCACTGGATCTGATACCGTAAATGGAATTCATTAGGTGAAAACAACATGTACATAATGGAAAGAAAGAAAGATACCATCCGCATACCTCCTCATCGTTTAGATGACGAATTGGACGAGGTAGCTTTACATATCGCGCGAGAAACACTAGAAGGACAGATAGAGGAATCAAATAAATTGATAATCCTAGCTACTAACATTGAAAGGATCGGGGACGGAAGGATAGTCCACGGAGATGGAGGTATATTCCAGGATGTTGCCTACGATGCACTTATATACGTCTTAGAAGAGGATGAGTTGATATTCGGATATGTTTGTGAGGTACTTAAGTTCGGAGCCTTCATCCGTTTCGGTCCTTTAGACGGATTGTTACATATAAGCCAAATAATGAACGATAAAGTAGATGTTGATCAAGGTAATCAAGTGCTGAAAGGTAAAGAATCCGGTAGGATCATAAAGATAGATGATGAGCTTAGAGCAAGAATAGTTACAGTAAGTGTCAACGAAAGAAGTCCAAGAGAGAGTAAGATCGGTCTTACCATGAGACAGACCGGTCTTGGAAAACTTGAATGGTTTGAAGAAGACGAGGAGGAATAATAGATGGCAAAGACCAAAGCTTGCAAAAAGTGTAATAATCTAACAGAGGAAAAAAATTGTCCTCTTTGTGGAGGCGAAACAGTAAACGAATGGCAGGGTTATCTAGTAGTTATCGATCATGAACATTCAGAGATCGCAAAAAAGATGAAGATACATACAAACGGTAAATTCGCACTCAAAGTAAGAGAATAAGGATATGTATAATACAGAAAATATCCCGGAAATTGACCTTAAGCTACCGGATGATTTTAGAACCCCTCTGAAGGAGAAAATCGGCGAACTAGTTCAAGGTAATTTACCAGAGAAGTATTGTGGATATGGATGTATTATATCTGTTGGTGATGTAGTAACAGATGTTTTGATCGAACAAGGGATCACTCCTGATCTAGCAGTGATAGACGGAAAAACTAGAAGGGGGGATTACGAAAGTTCAACGCCTTCACTTGAGAAAACAATAAATATAAAGAATCCTGCTGGAGTTATTACAAGAGATGCATGGGAAGCCGTCGTTAATGGTTTAGAACATGAAGACCCTGTAATGATAATCGTAGATGGAGAAGAAGACCTCTTATCTCTTGTGGTTATAGCACTGGCAAGCGAAGATTGCTTGGTAATATATGGTATACCCAACGAAGGAATGGTCATAAATATAGTAAATGACGATATAAGGTCTAAAAGTTGGGAAGTAATAAATAATATGGTCAAAGTAAACGAGGATTGATAGTATGTCGGAATCAGAAATCGAGATCGAAGAAGAAAAAGAAAATAAACTATTGAAACGAAGGGAATTAATATTTGTTGTAACACATGCCGATAATCCAGTACCCAGTAGAGATGGGATGCGTGATAAGATATCCAGCTTCATGGATGTACCTAAAGAAAGGATCGTGATCGATAATATCAAATCCGAGTTCGGTAAGGATAAAACAAAAGTCATCACAAAGGTTTACAGCAATAAAGAAGACGTTTTAAAATACGAATCAGAACATTCTCTTCAAAGAAATAAGTTACAGGGGTGATATTATGGCTAAAATAGATATGTATGAAGTCGATGGTGACGAATTAAAAAGAAAAAGAAGGAACTGCCCAAAATGTGGTGAAGGTGTATTCTTAGCAGTCCATGATGACAGAGTCACTTGTGGAAAGTGCGGATATACTGAATTCAAAGAATAATTTTTCATGATGGGCTCGTAGTGTAGCATCTCGATCACAACAGTGGTTGGGCTACAATGGATATCACCGAGGCTTCCGGAGCCTCATACCCGGGTTCGAATATCGTTCTGGATTTCAGTTCGATCGAAATTCCCGGCGGGTCCGCTATATTTTCCCATAAACTCAAATATGTCAAATTAGATTGAATAGTGATGGATAAGAGAAAGATACTACTAGGTGGGGTGTTTATCTTGTTCCTATTAGGACTACCTTCATTCATACAACATTTAAGATGGTTCTTTATGGGTCATGTTGAAACCATGGTTGTACAAAATAGGTGGGACCTTGTCATCATAAACATCCTTATATTTCTGATATTTCTGATACCTTTAAACTTTAGAAAAAAGATCAACTGGAAATCTATGGGTATCTACACTGCATTCATCGTTTCTTTATTTATAGAGATGTACGGAATACCTCTTACGATATATATGACATCAACTGTCGCTTTCTCCCCAGGAGGAGCACCTCCAACTCAGACCGTATTTCTCACATTCTCAATATTCGGCCAAAACCTAGCTATGACTTTTTGGAAACTTGTCGGTGCGGCTGTCAGCATCACAGGTATTGGGATAGTTATAATCGGTTGGTTCACATTATATAAAAACAAAAAGAATACAGAACTTGTCACGTCGGGCATATATAAGTATTCTAGACATCCCCAATATCTAGGTATAATGCTCATTTCCATAGGATGGTTCATACATTGGCCATCTTTACTCACTTTATCGATGCTACCTGTCCTGATCTACTTTTACTATAAATTAACTAAAGATGAAGAGAAAGAGATGATAGAGGAGATCGATAAGCCAAAAATGTACATGGAATACATGGATAACACCCCTAGATTCATATGATTTCCTTTCTTCTGAACAAAAATTTATTTATATTTCGTTCAGTTTGTAGATACCTAATAAATAACAGGAGGTCAGTAAATGAGTGAAGAAAACACAGTTTTTATCGGAAAGAAAGAAACTATGAACTATGTGATGGCTGTTGTAACTCAATTCAACAGCGGTTCGGACGAAGTGGTTATAAAAGCTAGAGGTAGAGCTATCAGTAAAGCCGTGGACGTGGCCGAGATAGTTAGGAACCGGTTCATCCCCGAAGCGACGATAAGCGATATTGTAACGGCAACGGAAGAACTAGAGGGTGAAGATGAGAGTAGGCCAGCAAACGTATCCTCTATGGAGATCACGATGAGACTAGAAGGGTGACGATTATACAACGAAATAAACCCTGAAAAAAATCCATTTCAGATTGTAACATTTATTATACACCATTTCTTTACTTAATTCATGTGTGAAATTGAAGAACTTCAGAAGATGGTCATAGATTTTAGAGATAAAAGAGGTTGGGAGAAATTTCATACTGCAAAAAATTTAAGCATGTCCATCTCGATAGAATCTTCTGAATTGATGGAACTTTTCCAATGGCACGATGAAATTTCGAGAGTGAATAGAGAGAGCCTTAAAGACGAGATAGCAGATATATTCATATACCTACTTTTGATGGCTGAGACCGTAGATATAGATATATGCGAAGCAGTTAAAAATAAACTCGATAAAAATAAAGAAAAATATCCCAAAAGTGAATCGGAATATATTTAAATCCATAAGTGAAGATGAGATAAAGATGAAAAAAGAGAAAAAGAAAAGATATGTTGAAGAAAAGATAAAAATACCTAGTAGAAAAACGTACCAAGAAGTGTTCGACCATAGTACGTTGATGGTGTTATACGATTTGATGACACACGGATTTATAAATACGGTTGAGCATCCGATATCCACTGGTAAAGAAGCAAAGGTTTTCAAAGGCTTCAGTCCAGAAGGAGATAAATTAGCAATAAAGATAATGAGGATAAACACCGCTGTTTTCAGAAATTATAAAAAATACATAGAAGGAGACCCACGTTTCAAGGATTTCGGTAAGGGTAGAAAACTCATTTTTACTTGGACAAAAAAAGAGTTCTCGAATCTAAAGAAGATGCACTCTGGAGGGATACGGGTCCCAGAACCCATAACTTTTTCAAAGAATATACTGGTGATGGAATATCTCGAATATGAGGGACAACCAGCACCCATGCTAAAAGATGTACCATTTGACAAGGAGAGTCTTGAGATAATATTGAACGATATCGTTTCAGACTATAAAACACTCTACCAGAAATTAAATCTTGTACACGGAGATTTCAGTGAATATAATGTCCTTATCTCCAACGATTATCCATATATCATCGATGTTTCTCAATCGGTACCTATATCACATCCAAAAAGCAACGAATTCTTTGAAAGAGATGTTGGGAATATTGTTAGATATTTCAATAGTCATGGAATAGAAACTGATGAAGAAAGACTTATCAATGAGATTAAAGGAATAAGTGATTGAAATGTTAGAGATAAAGATACCTAAAGATAGGATCGGTGTTCTTATAGGTGAGAATGGAGAGACCAAGAACAAGCTCGAAGAAAAATCCAATGCAAAACTGGATATAGATTCAAGAACCGGAGTCGTGGATATAGACGTTGAAGATATAGATGATCCACTTATGCCTATGAAGGTAGAAGATGTAGTGAAAGCAATAGGTAGAGGATTTAACCCAAAAAAGGCTCTTAAGATCCTAGATAAGGATGTGTATTTTGAATTACTGGATATGAGGGATTACGTTGGTAAAAGCCCTAATGCAGTTCACAGGATAAGTGGTCGTGTCATAGGTAAAAATGGCAGAAGTAGAGAGATCATAGAAGAACTAAGTGAAACCCATATCTCAGTATATGGAAACACCATCGGGATCATCGGAGGTTCCGTAGAAATAAGTATCGCAAAGAGAGCTATCGAGATGCTCCTTGAAGGGAGCGAACATTCAACAGTTTATGGATTCCTGGAAAAGAGCAGGGCTGAGATAAAGAGAGCTAGATCAGGTTTCTACATGGAACCCTAAGGTCCTATAAAAGCATCTCATCGTCTTCTTCGTCAGCTTTTCCAATAATTTCGTCACATTCTGGACAGACTTCACCAGCATGTTTATCCTCACATTGAGGGCACATTACCAAATCTCCACAGTCATGTTTGTAGTGAGTAGGATCGCCACAGAAATGACAAAATTCTTCTTTATCCTCCTTTTTTACTTTTTCCTCTTTGACTTCTTTATCTTCTTCCTTCTTGACTTTTTCTGGTTGTACTTCTTCGATCTCTCTCTCTTTCTCGTCTTTTACTAAAGAAGTTATGTCAGTGCTAGGTGTCTGAAAATCATCTCCCTCAAATTTTCTTAAAGCCGCTTGTAGTTTTCTAGCTTGATATATCCCTACATTCAAGTTCGTTATCAAATTTAAGATATCTCTTTCGTCTTGTGGTAAATCTAGTACCCTCTTGCGAAGCAATCTTTCAGTCTTTTCATCGATCTCTTCCATTGAAATATCGACTTTGATAACTTCTCTTATGTATTCAAGTACCTTTTTACATTCTTCTACACTTTTATTATTGAAATTGGTAGCTATATCGCAGAGTCTTACACCCTTATCGAACAGATCCCTTTTGGATGTCCTTGCAAGCTTTGCTATCACCATTCGCGAGGCTTTCTCCATCTCTTTAATCTCATCCTCGTCTAATGAATAGAAGTCCAGACCTTCACGAGTCGAGATGAACCTGAAAACATCATCTATGTAATTGTAAGGTATGTCGCATATTTTGAATGCCTCTTCTTTAGATATCTCTCTATTCCTATCACATTCAAATTCAAGGATACGCCTAGCGTATTCTTCTAATCTCTTTTCAACCTCCTTTTCTTTAGCAATCTCAAGACCTTCTTTAGCAGATTCGAACTCAGAATCTATTTCAAGGGCATTTTCAAATGCTCTTTTCGCTTTTTCAGGTTTGTTGATCTCGAGTAGAACTCGACCTTTGTTGTTCCAGGCATATTTATCATCACCTTTTAACCCGATGGCTTTATCATAAGATTCTATAGCTCTCTTATAATTGCCTATATCTTCAAAAGCTCTACCGCGTTCGAAATAAGCCTCCTCGTAATCTGGATCTAGATCAGTTGCTTTATCAAAGCTATCTGCGGCTTGCTGTTTTTTGTCGATCTCAAACTCGATCTGACCTTTTTTGTACCAAAGGACGGGGTTGTCTTGATCCCTAGCTATGGCTTTTTCATAAGCCTCGATCGAATTTTCCTTTCTACCTAGATAATCATAACATTCTGCTTTATTTATCCAAAGCTCTACGTCATCCGCCCCCAATTTAAGAGCCGTGTCCAATGAGCTTATAGCTTCCTCGTAATTTTCCAATTCCTTAGCTAAAATACCTTTATCTTTCCAAGTCTCAGAATTCTGATCATCTATATTAAGTGATCTTTCAAAGATTTCTTTTGCTTCCTCATATTCACCGATTTCGATCAAACAACGTCCTTTCATGTCTAGGAAAAGTGTATTTTCAGGCTCTAAATCGATAGCAGTCTGATACCAATCTGCTGCTTCCTCGTATCTTTCCATTTTCCTTAAACTCTCGGCTTTCCTATGTATCACCTTTACATCTTCTTCTATCTCGAGTGTTTTATTATAGGACCTTATCGCATTTTCATATTGACCCAAATGCTCTAGAACCATGCCTTTCTGAAGCCACATATCTCTATTTTCGGGTTCTAGTTCGAGTGCTTTTTCGAATACCTCGATACTTTCTTCTCTTTTCTTTAGATATTTTAAAGACATAGCTTTGTCTCGCCATGCATTGAAGTTTTTCTCATCTCTTTCAATTATTTTATCTGCGTACTTGATGACTTCAGTCCAACGTCTTAGATCTTTTACCAACTCTTTAGCTTCATGTAGGTCTTTAATATCTTCTTTTAAATCTATAGCTCTCTTATAGCAATCTAATGCAGCCCCCGCTTCACCAAGCTTTTTCAAAGCTTTACCTTTATCACGCCATGCATCGACATTATTTGGATCTAGATCGATTATTTCAGATGCAGTTTTGTCGATCTCATTCCATCTCCCTAGTTCCTTCAACGAAGATTTCTTCCTTTCGAGTATTGATTTCTCATCTGATTTTATATCTAATGCCCTATCAAAGGCTTTAACTGCATCGTCGTGTCTGCCGATCTCAGCTAATGCTATTCCTTTCCGCTCGTATGCGAATTTGTTGCGTGGGTCTAACTGTAAAGACCTATTAAAAGATTCAATTGCTTCCTCGTATCTATCCAACCATCCTAAAGCAATACCTTTACTGAACCAGATATCTGGATTCTCATCATTTATTTCAAGTGCTTTATCATAAGAAACGATAGCCTTTTCATATCTGTTGATCCCCTCTTGGGCTAGACCCTTACTGTACCATATCTTATGGGCCTCAGGATCGATTTCTAAAGCTTTATCGTATGCTTCGATAGCCCCTTCGTAATCTTCTAGCTTTGTTTGAGTATGCCCTTTATTATTCCAGTATTTTTTATTGTCGGAATCGATACCTATGGCTTTTTCAAAACTCTCTAAAGCATCCTCGTATAGGCCTATCCTATATTCGCAGAGACCTTTATTATTCCACATATCAGGGTTTGATACATCTATAGATAGGCCTTTTTTGTAATCTTCGATAGCCATCTCGAAGTTTTTCAACCGTTCATAACTCTTAGCCCTATCAAAGTAAGCTTCTACATCTTTTGGATTGATGGTCATTAATCTATCACAAACAGAGATCACATCTTCGTATCTCCCAAGCCGTTTAAGGGCATTTTTCTTTCCATTCAGACTTTTTACATCATTGTCCCTAATAGTCAAAGATCGATTGAAGCATTCCAATGCTTTAGCTGGTTCACCAATCTTTAAGTAAGCTCTACCCCTCTCGTACCAGCCTCCCCAATGTTCTGGATCTATCTCGTTTATCCTTTGAGCTACACGTATGGTATCCTTCCATTTTTTTAATTCTTTGTATATGCTCAATTCATGTTCTAATGCATAGATATCGCGAGGGTTATATGATAAGGCTTCTTCGAATTGTGCGATAGCTTCTTCATATTTATCAAGTCTCTGTAATGCTACACCTTTATCGTATAATGTACCTGCATCGGAAGGATTCTTATCCAATATCCTGTCACAAACCCTTACCAATTCCTCATATCTATTCAAAGGCTTGAGAGCCTCTTTTTTGTTATTCAATATCCTAACATCATCAGGATCGACTGCTAGCCCTTTATCGAAAGAAGAGATTGCTTCTCTAAATCTTTCTAATTCATACAGTATAGTTCCTTTTTTATTCCAAGTATCTTTATCTTCTGAATCCAATTCTAATGATCTCGAATACGCCTCTAAGGCCTGTTCATATCGCTCTAATTGATAAAGTGTATTTCCTTTCTCCGTCCAGAGTTGTTTGTTATCTGGATCTGTTTCAATCCCATTATCAAAGCAGACTATCGCATCATTATTATTCCCCATATCTCTCAAGGTCATACCCTTTTGTAGCCAAACATTAGCCTGGTGGGGTTTTATCTCAAGTGATTTATTGAAACATTCAACGGCAGATGTGTGATTGTTATTGTTTCTATAAGCAATACCTTTCTTAGCCCATATCTGTGCATCCCTGGGTTTAATCTCAAGTATCTTATCATAAAATGATATGTCATCAGGATCTATTTTTAGAGCCTTCTCATAAGCTCTTACTGCTTCTTCCTCTCTATCCATCTTCTTAAGGATCTTACCTTTATTTCCCAGAGTGTACTTGTTATTTGGATTGATCTCGAGTGCATCCTCTAGTATATGTACAGCTTCTTTCATTTTTTCCCTGTGTGACAATATGACCGCCTTGTGATTCATAGCACTGATATTTCTATTATCATAGTCGAGGGCATAATTTATAGATTTCAATGCTTCATCTTCAAATCCTAAATTGTAATATAACCAGCCTAATCTATCATAAGCTTGGGACAACTTGTCAAATCTCTTTTCAAAATCATCCTTCTTCTTATGTAGGTATTCCAAGGTTTTATCACATTTATCCCGAGCATCCCTAACGTTACCCGAAGCTTTTAATTCATCTACCTTATCCATCAACTTGTGAGCTTTATTGAGAGCCCTTTTCTCTTTATTTAATATTGAATCTAGGAAACCCATTTTGAGTCCTCCGATATTTCTTATGTTTTATTCCATTAACATATTATAAACCTTTGGTAACCGAGATTTAGGTCATAATCTTTCCGATCTTCCTTTTTCGATCGTTCTTTTAACATCTTGACACTTCGAAATTGCTAGGATGTAATAGAACGATCTTTGAGAAAGTGAATATTCCCCTCTATTAGTTTCTTTTGATATTTGTGTTACTAGATGTCAGCAGATTTATCAAATATCTATTTGTTATCATCAGTTCCTTTCATAGATTTACTACCTTCATTATGGACAATCTTTAACCCTTCAACATCCTATCCTTCCATTTAGAATATCTAGATCATTAATTTTTTATTGAAGTGGGATTATAGTATTCAACGTCTTTCTTTTTTTAAGATTATATTGGCTATCACTGTAGCACCTAATACCGATATCAAAACCATAGGGATACTGATATAAGGTACACTGTCATCTTCCACGTCTTCTTCTAGTGAATCGATCTGTCTTCGAGCCCTGTTAATTTCTACAGGTTCCATCTCTATGGACTCTTCACCGATATAATCATTTAAAGAAGTACCTATGATTGAGATCTCGGTAGCTATAATGTTACCTTCCTCTGGAGAATATTTTATCATATATCCCATTTCATCGATATCGTATTCATCCTCTTGGAATGCTTCATCAGGAATATTTAATGTCAAAATGTATACCTCAGTTGTTTCTTCATCGTTAAGTCCAATACTCTCTTTTCCTATACAACTTATATGTATTTCAATGGGTTCATCGATGATCTCTATTTCTCCATTTTCTATCCAGTCTTTATCATCGAATTCAATATCCTCACAGACCCATGGTATTTCGAGATCAAATTCTGTTATGAATTCTAAGAGTATATCTTCTGGTAGTCCACTTATATCGAATACGGCTTCGTAGGAACCATTTACTGTCATTACCGATGAGACATCCCAACTCGTATCTTGTTCGATAGGAAATTGGAAGACATCTATAGGTTCATCAAAAGATACTTCAGAAAACAGATCAAAAGAGATGGATAATCCGATCTCGTAGTCTGTGTATTCAATAACCCACTCATTTTTTAGCATTTCAATATCTGGGAAATTCTCAAGGTCTAAGTTACCTTCTATAGAGAGTTCTAAATCCATCACTATATCCGATATTTCAAGGTCAGGTTTGGTATATTCAACCTCAACGATACTTATCAGATTAAAATCAAAACTGCCCTCACCGCTGATGGTCTTTTCTTCAATGTTGGGATCGAAATCGATGATGCTAGTTCCATTTTCTGGGAAATGACCAGTGATCTCAAATTCGCCCTCCATGGACAATTCAGTTTGGGAGTGTATTTCGACGATATAATGTTCATCCTCTTCCTCTACTACCTCGATATACTGATAAGAGGAGAAACTACCATCAAAGTCAAAGTGGATCCCCTGAACATCCCCTCCTTGACTCAATAGTTCTTCTATCTCATCTTCAACAAGGTCAAAACCAGGCATCAATCCTTCTTCAATATCCTGTTCATATCCCATGGCCCATGAATCTCCTTCTTGCCATCCAGGAGTATGGTCCTCAGCCTCTACACTCAAAGGTATAAAAAATGTACAGGACAATATCAAGATTATAAAAACCGTTAGTATCTTTTTCCATCCTTTCATAATTATCCACACCGATTTGTATATGTAACCACTAAAATTATGACTATTAATATTTTCGATGAAATGTAGGGAAAAATAGATATAATAAACCAAAGATGGATAAGCCAATCTGGAGGCAAAAAAACATGAGAAGTCTTGATTCCGTTTTTAAGGTTGGGTCGATCGTTGTTATATTTGTGCTGATATCTTCTTCGTTTATTATAATTTTTAATAGTTCGACAATGGTCAGGTCCCAGGGGTTATCTGAAGACAGCCCATGGCCTTGTTTCGGTCAAAATGAAGGCAGAAGTGGATCCGTCGATGAGGGTGCCGATGATATCTCTCTTTCAGAAAGTTGGAATACAGAATTAGAAGAAATCACTATAGGATCACCGGTTATTACGAACGATGGATATATAATACAACCTGCCGGTGACACTATTTATTCTATAAACTCAAGAGGTGAGATCAACTGGGAACACTCCTTCGATTATTCTGTGGAAGGAACACCAAGTATAGCGGAAGATGGAACTATATACGTGGGTTCTGCAGATAGAGATCTGACCGCATTGAACCCAGATGGAACCGAAAAATGGAGATTCTCCACTGGGGCAAGGATCGATTCGTCCCCGGTTATCGGAGAAGATGGAGATATTTACTTTGGTAATAACGATGGTGTTCTATACAGAGTCGATGCCGATGGGGAAAGGGTATGGAATACGACTCTAAGAGATGAAGAAGGACGCATGATACAATCGTCACCTGCACTGGATGAGGATGGTGTCATTTATGTCGCCTCTGTAGGATTAACTGAAGTCGGTGAATTTAGAGACGGTATAGTACATGCTATATATCCAAATGGGACAGAGAAATGGAGTTACACCCGAGGCTTCGGAATAATATCGTCTCCTACGGTTGGACCTGATGGCTATATCTATGTAGGTGGACTAGACGGACATCTATTTTCTTTGGACCGTGAAACAGGGGAGGAGAATTGGAGATTTGGAACAGCTGGTCCTGTTGTTTCTTCTCCGTCTATAGATTCAGAAGGAATTATATATATAGGGTCATACGATGACGCTTTATATGCAGTCGAACCGACAGAGGGTGTTCAAAGATGGAATTTTACAACAGATGGATTGATATTTTCATCCCCTTCGATCGGGCAAGATGGCGCAATATATTTTGGTTCATCTGACGAAAACATCTATGCACTAAATCCAGATGGTTCACTTCGATGGAATAAAACAGCAGATTCAGAAGTCTTCACATCCCCTGCTATCGACGAGGACGGATCTGTATATATATCATCATATCATGGTACTGTCTATACCTTCACATCAGATGAACGACCGTTTGAAATCACTAACATGCACATAATGATATTGATCGGTGTAATAGTGGCTGTTGGGATATTTTCCGCTTATCATTATAGTGATAAAAAAAGGTAATCAACTATGATCATCTAATAGTCTTAAAAGCTCCTCCTTATCCATCTCTGTATCCTTACAACCATCACGTAATAGAGGAATAGCTTGTACAGCTATACCGTGGATGGTGGAGTATTCGATGGCCTCTACCAACTCGTAGTTACAAGCAACTCCGATTACTGCACTAGGCTTTTCTTCTTTTATGATATTCCGTACTAGACTTCCCCCGGGTACTATATAAACACCCCCGTATCCCAAATCCTCAGCGGTTTTTACTACTTCAGATATTGAACAACCACCGCAGTGAAGACATTCATACCCATTATCTGTCAACTCAGCTTCACAATCTTCTGAGTTCATGAGACACTGGGGTAGAAAGATTATTATGTTCTCTTTTTTAGTCTCTTCTAAATCTTTCTTATGTGCCATATTTTTTATAGTAATATACACCTTATCATAGAGCTCTTCTTCTATGTCCATCCTATTCAAAAAAGACTTCAATGCACCACGTCGAGTGAAATCCAATCCAGAACTCATAGCTTTAGAGATTATCTCTTTCATCAACATGTTTAGGTCTAGAAGTGGGATTTAAATTTAACTGAGTGACTTCCTCCCCATCCTAGAAGAATGGGGCTTCAGGTCATCTAGATCAAGATTCCTACCAGGCTGCTGCTTGTGTGCACTGTATACTCCGTTCGCCCCTTTCTTAGTATGCAGCCACTGCTGATAGTTAGACCACATCCGTTCAAGCTGTTTTCGCTTTAT
>Ga0207421_10006385_pt1 | contig 12848 bp, 9 predicted proteins | sample SodLakKL_010_SED_4_FD_187542 | JGI IMG/M metagenome (GOLD analysis project Ga0207421, IMG submission 187542) | Alkaline sediment microbial communities from Lake Tanatar, Kulunda Steppe, Russia - 8KL_010_SED (SPAdes) (version 2) | ecosystem: Environmental > Aquatic > Non-marine Saline and...
TATCGTTCAGGGGGTACCCGACACACGCTTGTGCCCATAGATCGTTATACCTTTTATGTCCCCGGTGACAGCCGGCAGCTGATATTCGCATTTGCAGAATCCCTTGATGAGCCAGCCATGGTAATGACCGCCAACAACGACATGCCGGTATCATACACGAGCTATTCTCCGCGGGAATATGATGAGGATGCACTGACTGATTTTGCCGGCATCTATTACAGTGAAGAGCTGGGCACAGGGTATACCTTTAAAGTCAAAGAAGGCAGGCTGACTGCTACCCACCGCCGTCATGGCGACATCCGTTTCGACCCCCTGAAAGAAGATACTTTTCAAGGAAACCGCTGGTATTTCAGAACCGTGCAATTTGATCGCAACGAAGCAGGCGCCGTTCTGGGAATGTATGTTTCCAGCGGCAGGGTCAGGGACCTGTGGTTTGAAAAACGGGATGAATAACACGGCCCTGGCCTGACAGCCCTTGTTAAGCAATTATCTGGGCGAATAAGCGGTCAGTGGAATTAAAGCTGTTTCAAAGCTTTTTCTATGGCGCGGTCCAGCTGCGGGTCTCTTCCCTGCTGGCGGTCGCTGAAGTTGTTGTGTACTGGGATATGCGGGGGGACACCCCGCAACTCCAGGTTTTCACCGTCCAGGCTGTAGCATCCCCAGCTGGGCAGCCGCGTAAAAGACCCATCCACCATCTGTTTGCCTGAGGTGAAAATGATCCACCGGTAGGTTTCGGTGCCGATGATGGTGCCCAGGTCCAGAGCGTCGAAGCCTTCGGCGGTCATCTCGGCGTCGCTCAGGCTGCGTTCGTTGATCAGCATCACGATGGGATTGTCGGACGGTGCAAAGTTGGGCTGTGGCGCATCGGGTGTGCCGCGATACCGCCATTTGAGATAGGTGCGCTGGGAAAGGAACTGCAGCACGTCGTCGTGCACGTTGCCACCCCGGTTGAAGCGGATGTCGAATATCAGGGCCTCTTTATCCATCGCATGTGTCGACATGTCAATGATAAACTGGTTCAGCGCGCTTGCCGACATGTTTTTCATGTATACATAAGCCAGCCGTCCGTCGCTTTTTTCCGACACATATCTGCGGTTCTCCTCGATCCATTCATCATAAAGAAGTGTACTGATCTGATGATGGGAGTGCGGCCTGGTGACCACCTCAAACACCTCGCCATCCCGCGAAAACTCAAGGACCAGCTCTTCCGGAATGTCTGCAAAATAAAAGTAGCGGTGGCGGTTTTGATTCGGATTAACCGGTCTGCCATTCACGGCTAAAAGCTTGTCGCCGGGTTGGAACTCTTTTTCGGTCAGGTCAGGATGACTGTTGGTGATGATGCGCTCAACGGTCAGCGGTGAATCTGAAGAAAATACGATGCCTGTCTCTGCAGTGCGGGCGCTGTAAAAGGTCTCCTCCTCTTTGCCAAAGCTGCTAAACCCGGTGTGGGATGCATTGAGTTCACCCAGCATGTCATTTACCAGGCGGCGCAAGTCATTGCGCGTTCGGACATATGGGAGGTGTTCTGCATAGCGATCGCGCATACCCGGCCAGTCCACTCCATGAAAATCTTCTGCATAAAAATTTTCTTCCAGGGCCGCCCAGGTCTCATAAAAGATCTGGGAAAATTCATTGGCCAGGTTCCTGGAGAAGCGATGTTCGATGGAAATGGCTTCCATCCTTCCGGAGGACTTGTCGAGTTTTTGGATATTGCCTCCAGCGAGCAGAAGCAGTTGATCTCTGCTTTCGATCATATGCAGGCTTGCCCCGGGTGAGGGTCCTTCAATGCGTTCGGGTGAAGTGCGTTCGAAGTCTTTGATGTCCATCTTCCACAATGCCCACTGCCCCTTGTCGTGATTTGATACAAAATAGACTTGCTGGTGATCGCCGTGAATGAATATATGCGGTGCCGATTGCCGACCGATACCGGCCACATTCAGTGGCTCCCAGCGTTCGAGCATGCGTTCCGTATCGATGGCGATCTCCACATCTTCTGCATTTTCATCTTGTGCATCGAAAAGCGCATCAAAGGCGGCGGTCCGGGTGGCCGGGGCAAGGCGGCTTAACGGGATACGGTACAGACGATCCTCGGTGTTACCCCTGGGGTAATTCGGCTGAAAGCGGTCTGTGGCGAAATAGATATAACGTCCGCAGGGAGACCAGTATGGATGTCGCTCCGACATGCCGGTCTGCGTGATCCATAGGGTGTTGTCGGCGTCCAGGTCGTGCACCAGGATGTTCTGTTCAAAGTTCCGGTAGGCGGTAAACAGGATATGGCTGCCATCCGGAGAAAAACGGGGCCTTGAGTTCTGGATACCCCAAAGCTGTTCGGCCAGCACGACCCTATTGTCGCCCGTTTCCAGGTCAACAAGCATCACCTGTTCCCGGCCGCTCAGGTAGACCCCTTTGGAGCGATCATGGTTAAGGGTAAGCAACCGGCTGGTCGCTTTGCGCTCTTCAAGCTTTTCTTCTTTGCCGCGGCCATCTGCTGCAATGCGGTAAAGGTTGGTCCAGCCGTTATGGGTGCGGAAATAGTACAGGGTTTTATTGTCGGACGCCCAGACCACCTCGGTGACCCGCTCCTCCGCGTTGGTTGGGATATGCCGTATGAACTTTCCCTCCATGTCAGATACAAACAACTCCCCGCGTGAAACAAAGGCAAGCTTTAGCTCGTCAGGCGATACGTCGAAGTGTGTGATATTGTCCTTCACCTGGAAGCTTTTCTCCAGGGGCAGGGTGTTTTTCTGAAACAAGGTGATCTCAGGCCGGCTGTGTTCTCCTGAACCCACATCGTACACGTGCAGCTGGTAATCCTTCTCAAAAACAACCTTTTCTCCGTTGGCACTCACCCGTGGCCTGCCAATGGAGGTGTCGAATTGTGTGAGGGCGGTTTTTTCACCATTGCGGAAGGTGTAGAGGTTGTATTCTTCGTTGCCCTCGTCGGAGGCGAAATAGATGTTACCGTCCTGGTCTATGGTTGGCCAGAGGTCTTTTCCTTCAAAATCGGTAAGCTGCTCGAAGGCATCATCTTCAAAGTGATAAGAAAGCAGGTTCGGGCTGTGTGCACCGCGGTAACGCTTGCGTCTGACCTGGCCCAGGCTTTCCCAGGATTCGGTGAAGATGAGGGCGCCGGTTTCCGGATGTTCCACTGTGTGGTGCGGGATGTTGAAATAGTGGGATGAGAGGCGCACCGGGGTGCCTCCTTCTGCGTTAATTTTGTAAATGGCGCTCATGTTTTCCCGGTCGGAGTGGAAGTAAAGGTGTTGTCCATCCCACGACCAGCTGTCTATCCTGTCCTCTGCCTCGTGAAAAGTGAGCTGGGTGATCTCGCCACCCGCTGCTGGCATGATAAAGACATTCGTGTTCCCGTCGTTGCTGCCGGAGAATGCAATCGTGCTGCCATCTGGTGAAAAAACCGGAAGGCTTGCATTGCCGTCCATTGACGTCAACCGGTAGGCCGTTCCGCCATTGGCACCGACCTTCCAAAGGTCGTTGTCATGGGAAAACACGATGGTCTTCCCGTCGGGCGACAGGGTGGGGTAGGACAGGAATCGCGCACCCGAGGCGCTGGTTTGTAGCGGAAACAGGATGGCATAAGCAAGGGTGAGAAGGAAAAGTTTGTGGGCATTCATGGGGTTATAGTTTAAACAAAGTCAAAATGTCGAAAAGTCAAAATGTCTAAAAGTCTGGATTTTCTATTATTTGAGGTAGAAAGCCGAATATTCACTTTTTGGCATCTGTAAGAAAATGAAAGGGTTTGCTGCATTTGAAAAGGATATACTTCGTAAACCAAAGCCCAAAACTACACAAAAATTCTTTTTGAACATTTTCGAGAGATATTATGTTGCTCACGAACAGATAATTTTTTGCATGAAAAACTATTTCGTATTTTTATAAAGGTAAAAACAGATTTTTTACTCATTTAAAGAAGGCCAAAAGCCAATAGCTAAAAGCCAATAGCCAACAGCTAATAGCCAAAAAACAAAACATCAGATAACCAATAATTAAAAAACACAAACAGATGAAGAAAACCATTCTATTTGCATTGATGCTGTTACCGCTGTGCCTGCTGTTTTCCTGCGGGCAAGATGTCCGTTCACAGGACGGTGAAAAATCCGGCACCCTGATTGTGGCCAGCAAGAGCGGGGATGATGTCTATTTCATTGATCGCGCTGATGGCGAAGTGCTTCAGATTCTGCCTACTGGTTTAGAACCGCATGAGGTAGAGGTATCGGGCGATGGCCGGCTTGCCGTGGTGACCAACTATGGGGACCGGGAATCTCCGGGAAACACCCTGTCGGTATATGATGTAGCGCAAGGTGAGCTGCTTAGTACCATTGACTTGGAAGAGCACACCCGCCCGCATGGCATGGCTTGGGTAGAAGGCACCGACAACCTCCTGGTAACAGCCGAAGGGAGCCGCAACCTGCTGTTGGTGGATGTACCCCGGGGTAAAATCCTGCATACGTTTTATACGGAAGAGGATGTCTCGCACATGGTGGCGGCAACACCTTGTTTCACAAGGGCCTTCGTTCCCAGCATACGCACCGGTAATGTGGCGGTTTTTGATCTTGAAACGGGGGAGTTGCTTGACCATGTGTACAGCGGCGAGGGTGCAGAGGGCATTGACGTGCATCCCGACGGACAGGAGGTCTGGGTGACCAATCGCGCAGAGAATACCATCACGATCATTGATGCCTGGTCTCTGGAAAAATTGGCCAGCATCCCCTGTGCCGATTTTCCCATACGGGCAAAATTCACCCCGGATGGTTCACTTTTCCTTGTGAGCAATGCCCGTTCAGGCGATATTGGTGTATTTGACTGGGAGAGTCGCGAACAGGTAGCCAGCATTGAATTGACTCCTCCTGTTCCTGAAGGGGTGGATGAGGAACGTTACTTTGCTGATTTTGAAGATACATCGATTCCCATTGGCCTCGTTGTTCCGGATAATCGTTGGGCCTACGTGGCCAACACCCGCTCCGATGCGGTAAGCATCATTGACCTGGAGCACATGCGCATTGAAGGACATTTCGCTGCCGGTCAGGAACCTGATGGGATTCATTTTAGTCCGCTGAGGCCGAGGTAAGATGTGGCAGAGAGTGATAGGAATGCAGCCCGACCCCGACACACATTGCTGTGTTGTATTTTACTCGGTTACCAGCAGGTCGAGGGCATCCACCAGGTAGATCAGGGCGGCCATGGCGGCACTGCCCAGCTGCATCTCCCGGCGGTTGACCTGGTCAAAGGTGTCGCTTGCGGCATGGTGCAGGTCGAAATAGCGTTGGGTATCCGTGTGTAGTCCGGCCAGGGTCACCTCGTCATAATGGTTTTTCAGCGGCACGATATCCACGCCGCTGAATCCGGCAAAGATCTCATGTATGCCGTAAGGCTCAAAATACGGTTTTAGCGTTTTCATCGCCTCCAGGCGGGCATCGTCGGTGTCGACGGAAAAACCGCGAGGCGTGAATGCACCGCGATCGGATTCGATGGCAAAATAGTGTGCTTCTCCATGTGCAATCGCCAGGTCGGCGTATTTGTTTCCGCCACGCTGGGCGATCTCTTCATCCATGAACATCACGGCGCGCACGGTGCGCTTTGGCTGGATGCCCAGTTCTCTGAAAATCCGGAGTACGTCGATGCTTTGCATGCATCCCGCCCCGTCATCGTGGGCACCCTCGGTGTTGTCCCATGCATCCAGGTGTCCGCCTACAGTGATGATCTCGTTGGGGTATTCGCTGCCCCTGATCTCACCGATCAGGTTGTATGACAGCACATCGGGCAGACGATGGCTGGTGTTGCGCAGGTACAGGTTCAGTTCCGGGTCTTTTTCCAGCCAGTTACTCAGCTTGTCTGCAGCTACCGGGCTGAGCGCCAGGGCCGGAATGTTGGGGCCGTCTTCTGCAAAGCGGGTCACACCCGTGTGCGCATAATCGTGATCTGCGGTAGTAACGGATCTCACTACCGCTGCCACCGCGCCGTATTCAGCAGCCATGGCCGGGCCGCGGAAACGTGCTCCCACAGTGGCGCTGTAGCCGTCGAAGGTATTGTAATGGCTGTGGTCAAAATGGCGGTTAAAAAAGACAATCTTACCTTCCAGCTCTTCCCGGCCAAGGGCTTCCAGCTGCTCCAGCGCGTCCAGCTCAATGACAGGTGCCGTCAGCCCTTCCGGGCCGGTTCCCACCGACAGGCCAAAGGCCAGGGCGGTCAGCTCAGCAGTACCCAGCCTGGGCGATATCGCCCTGGCCACTTCCGGTTCGCCGCGCTGCCAGTTGGGCACCATTACCTCCTGCAGGTACACGCTGTCCAGGTCCATCCCTTCCATGATCTGGCGGGTGAACTCCACGGCAGCAGCAGCCTCTGGTGTCCCGGCAAGGCGTCCCTCGGTCTTTTCGCAAAGGATGCGCAAGTTGTCATAAGCCTCATAGGAGTGCAGGGCGTTGTCAAAAATCTCACTGATCACCTCCTCTCTCGCAAACAGGGAGGTCATCATCAGGAAAGAAAATCCAAAAGCGAATAATGTCTTGGTCATCGAAGTCAGTATGTTCATAGATCAATATAAAAGAATGATTATTCAAACCATGCCGTTTCATTTGATTTCATAGCCAGTGTGGCAATATGGAAGAAATGCCGGCAGGGCATCAAAAATACAATAAATCCTTATTGTCTGTTGTTGTTATTTTGACTACCTTTAAAGTATTGCGAATGTTCAGTGATTTTTATGCTCATCATTTGCATTTGCTTGAATAGGGAAATGCCCTTGTAATCGACGGACGAACCCGTCAGATGTTTGAAGGCGGCCACCTGCAATAAAAATTATAACCGAATGGCTTTGAAAAATTTTCGCATAACCCTGTTTTGTTTGTGTGTTTTTCTGGTCTTATTTTTATTAAGCGCTTGTGATAATGACCGCACAGATGAACCTGATTGTCAGGGGCCCGAAAGCGAATGGTTGAATAAAATTGCTGCGCTGCTGGAACACAACAAGGAGAAAGTCACTATCGAGGAGGGACTGGCCGGGACCGTGGTCTTCACCGAGGGAAACTGCATGCCTGGTACTGCTGAAAGCAGCTGTTTGCGGTATCCTGTGGTAAGAACGGTGCATATCCATGAATACACCCATCGGACTGAAGCGGAACATCAGGGAGGCGGATTCCATAAAAGCATTCAATCCCAGCGAATAGCTAAAGTGCAAACCGACGCTGAAGGGTTTTTTGAAGCTGCCCTTCCGCCAGGGAATTACTCTGTTTTTATTGAAGAAGAAGGGATGTTCTATGCCAACCTATGGAACAGCGAAGGATATATCCAAGCTGCAACGGTGGTTGAAAGTGATACATCATACGTAGCCATCCACATCACACACTCAGCTTATTATTAGTCAATTTCGTAAGCCTGGTAAGCTGATAGCGGGTATTTTTACTTTCCGGGAAGAATTTCGAAGAAGTATTTGTCTGTGGGCAATGTCTTGTTATAATGTACTGGGAGGCACCAGGTAATTCCCGCTTGATCTTTTCGAATGTTTTATTTTTTGTTTGACCGGTAAAATCAAGCCCCTCACAAAAACCTTGCAAGGGGCTGATTTAGTGGTTGTCCCGCCAGGGTTCGAACCTGGACTCTTCTGATCCAGAGTCAGACGTGTTGCCAATTACACCACGGGACATTTTTGGGGTGCAAAAATACAAAATATTCGCAAAATGAAACACCATCCCTGACGCCCTTTCCAGGGATTTCACCCGGGCTCCGACAATTAAAATAGGCCGACCAGCCGGTCAATGCCAAACAGGTGCATGTCAAACGCCGATCTTCAAAACCTCAGCCTTCAATCCTCAAACACTGCCTCATTTCTGCATCTTCGCCCAGGAGTCCCTTAGCGTTACCGTGCGGTTGAAAACCAGCTTATCCGCGCTGCTGTCCGGATCGATACAGAAGTACCCGGTACGTTCAAACTGAAAACGCTCGCCCGGCTTGGCTTCTTTTACGCTTGGTTCGAGCAATCCGTTGATCACTTCCAGGGATTCCGGGTTGAGGTTGTCTTTGAAATCGCCGTTCTCGGGCAAATCATCCGGTTCCGGCACGTTAAAGAGCCTGTCATAGAGCCGTACTTCGGTTTCCAGGGCATGATCTGCGCTTACCCAATGCAGGGTGCCTTTTACCTTGCGGGTGCTTCCTGCCATGCCACTTCGGGTATCCGGATCGTAGGTGCAATGGATGGCGGTGATCTGTCCGTTTTCATCTTTCTCCACGCGCTCGCATTTGATGATGTATGCATACTTCAGGCGAACCTCTTTGCCTGGTGAGAGGCGGAAGAATTTTTTCGGCGGGTCTTCCATGAAATCCTTGCGCTCGATGTATAGCACCTTGCTGAAGGGCACCATGCGGTGGCCATCTTCGGGTTTTTCCGGATTGCGCGTGGCCTCGAGCTCTTCCACCTGGTCGTCCGGATAGTTGTCGATGATGAGTTTTACCGGGTCGAGCACGCCCATCACGCGGGGTGCGTTTTTGTTAAGATCTTCGCGGATGCAGTGTTCAAGGAGGGCCATGTCGATGACATTTTCCCGTTTTGCCACACCCACTTTATCGGAAAACACCCGGATGGATGCCGGGGTGTATCCCCTGCGTCGTAATCCGGAGATGGTGGGCATCCTGGGATCGTCCCAGCCTGCAACGTGTTCACCTTCCACCAGTTCAAGGAGCTTGCGCTTGCTCATCACCGTGTAATTCAGGTTGAGGCGGGCGAACTCAAACTGTCTCGGCCTGTTTTCCTGGATTTCCAGGGCATCAAGGAACCAATTGTATAGCGGGCGATGCACTTCAAACTCCAGGGTGCAGATGGAGTGGGTGATGTTTTCGAGGTAGTCGCTCTGGCCGTGTGCCCAGTCGTACATCGGATAGATGCACCACTGATCGTCAGTGCGGTGGTGGGAAGCCCGCATGATCCGGTACATCACCGGGTCGCGCATGTGCATGTTGGGAGAGGCCATGTCGATCTTTGCCCGAAGCACGTGGCTGCCATCCGGAAACTCACCGTTACGCATACGCTCGAACAGATCCAGGCTCTCTTCCACAGGCCTGTCGCGCCATGGACTGATTTTTCCCGGTGTCGATGGCGTACCCCTTCCGGCGGCGATCTCTTCACCCGTCATCTCACAAACAAAGGCTTTCCCTTTCTTGATGAGAAAAACAGCCATCTCATAAAGCTTCTCAAAATAATCGGAAGCATAATACTCCCTATCTTCCCAATCGAATCCCAGCCATTTGACGTCTTCCTTGATGGCATTCACGTAGCCCACGTTTTCCTTGGTGGGATTGGTGTCATCGAAGCGCAGGTTGCACTTGCCATTGTACTTGTCTGCCAGTCCGAAGTTCAGGCAGATTGACTTGGCGTGTCCAATATGCAGGTAGCCGTTGGGCTCCGGGGGGAAGCGCGTATGCACCCGTCCACCTGTACGGTTTTCTTCAAGGTCCTTCACGATGATCTGCTCCAGGAAATTCAAGGAGGGGGTATTGTTGTTTTCTTCTTTCATGGGGTCAAAGTTGTCAAAAAAACAAAAAGTCTAAAAGTCGAAATGTCAAAAGGTCTAAATGTCAATGCCCGGTGTGAAATGCCTGGTTCCGTTAATAAGCGAAAATGCAAAATAACTCTTCAAGGTATGCACAATTTGTAAATATGGTTGGTCCATTTCACTGCCTGGGCAAAAGCTACACAAAAGTATAAAAAATGCTGCTGTTAATGTATGCAAAATATGTACATTTGCCCTGTGGCAATGCAAAGATGACATGGCTAAGATACTGCTTGAAGAGATGGAGTTTTACGCTTATCACGGCTGTTTTAAGGAAGAACAGGTGATAGGTAACCGCTTCCTGGTCGATCTGGAGGTCGAAGCCGATACCGCGGTTGCCGAGACTTCCGATAAGATCCAGGACACCGTCAATTACCAGGCCGTGTATGACCAGGTGAAGGCCGTTATGGAAGAAAAAAGTCACCTGTTGGAGCATGTGAGCAGGCGCATATTGGATGCCCTGAAAGAACGGTTTCCTGAGATTCACCGAATGAAGGTGAAGGTGTCGAAAATGAATCCACCGATGGGAGGGAGGATGCGTTGTGTTAGCGTGGAGAAGGAGGAAGGAAGTAAGAAGTAAGAAGTAAGAAGGAAGGCACAGCCTTTGGGCTGCGGAGATAATCGGGTAAAGAGCAAAAATCGCCTTTTAAAAAGATATATTATATTTGGACAGGATATGGCCAGGAATCAACAAAATGGAGGAAATGATCCAAAGGAGAAGGTTTGCGCGCGGTGCGGAACGGATTTTCTTTGCTTGCATAACCAGGACTGCTGGTGCATGGATTATGATCTCACCGCAGAAACCCTGGCTTTTCTAAGGAAGAATTACGACGATTGCCTGTGTCCTGCCTGCCTGTCGAGGCACGGCTTGCCGAAGGATGATCCGGCCAGGGGGCATTCAAGAAATTGACCAAGGGTTTCACGCAGAAGACATTGTCTATGCAGGATGTGCGCTGTTGAATACATAATTACCAGATGCGGCTTTTTCAGTTTATAATCATTCATATATCTGTACTCTTAATAATTGGAGTCATGCCTGCTTGTAAAAGAGATCATGCAAACTATATCGGTGTAAGCTCCAGCGAGTTTTACAACAACTACAGGCATCTGCTTGAAGAAGGCGGGGCGCTTGTAATAGATGGACGTACCCGGGAAATGTTTGAAGACGGCCATTTACAGCATGCCATCAATATTGATGCGGACGATGAGGACCTGCTGGAACTACTAAAACAGCACACGGATGAACCGCTTATCGTTGTATATTGTACAACAAATCGGCGTACCGGCAAGATTGTGAATACGCTATCCACCTTTTATGAGGGGGAGGTCATTTATATAGATGATGGCATGCGGGGCTGGCAGCACAATGGATTCCCGCTGACTGGATTTTAACCAAATCCCCTTTTTTGTCAGGCCTGCCTGATGCGTCATGACATACCCCAGGATGAACCGGCTACCGGCTTTTCAAAAAACTGACGCAGGCCTATCATAGCCATTCTTCCATCAAAAACAACTAGGTATTTAACCATCAACCTGCTTTCCAGGGTTGTTGGAGCAGGGATATGCAACTGTTTACTCTGCCCGCAGGAACAAAGCCTCCAGTGCCAGGTAGCTCATCGTGCGCACGGCAATAGGGATGGCATCTTCATCGATGTCAAAGCGGGGAGAGTGAATTGGCTCCACCGGGCCTTCGTGATTTGGCGGGATGATGCCCATGAGATAAAACATTGCGGGAATCTCGTTGGCATAGTAGGAAAAATCCTCGGCGATCATCAGGGGATCGATCTCCTTGACGTGGGCGGCACCCAAGGAACTCCCGATGACCGGCAGCATGTGGTCCACTAGTTTAGCGTCGTTGGTGACGGTGGGGTAAAGTCTTTCAATTTCGAGTTCTGCCTGCGTGTTGTAAGCTTTTGCAGTGTGTTTGACCAGGGTCTCCATCCTGTCGTGGATCAGCTGGCGGGTTTCCTCGTTGTGGGTACGGATGGTGCCCAGCAGTTCGGCTTCTTCCGGTATGATATTGCTGCGGTTGCCGCTGCGGATGCTTCCCACCGAGACGACGGCGGCGCCTTTGGTGAGCTTAGCATTGCGGCTGACCAGGGTTTGCAGGCCGCTGACTATTTTGGAAGCTGCTACAACCGGGTCAGCCGTTTCCCAGGGTGCGGCTCCGTGTCCACCCCGTCCGGTGACGTGGATGCTGAAAATGTCGACGCTGGCCATGATTGCGCCCCGGGTGTATCCCACGGTGCCTGTTTCAAAAGGCCATACGTGCATGCCAAAGATGGCCTCCGGGCGGGGATCTTCGAGCACCCCTTCGGCGACCATCTGTTTGGCGCCCCAGATGTCATAATCGAAAGCACCTTCTTCTGCCGGCTGAAAGATGAACTTAACGCTTCCGGGCAGCTGGTCCTGCATCGACGCCAACACGGAAGCCACGCCCATCAGCGATGACGTGTGCATGTCGTGGCCGCAGGCGTGCATCACGCCCACCGTTTCCCCGTGTAGCGTGTCAGTCACCGTCGAGGCAAATGGCAGGCCTGTCTCTTCCGTGATGGGCAGGGCATCCATGTCTGCGCGCAATGCGATCACCGGACCGTCCGCCGGACCTTCAAGCAGTCCGACGACACCTGTTTTGGCCACCTCCGTCTGGACATCCATGCCGAGGCTGCGCAGGTGATCCGCCACAATGCCTGCCGTCCGGTACTCCCTGTTGCTAAGTTCCGGATTTTGGTGGAAGTCCCGCCGCCATTTAATCACCTGTTCTTCCATGGCTGAGCTGATGCTGTCAGCCTGCCATAGTAAGTGCTCAGGCGCATCTTGCCCATGGGTTGGAATAATGGCAATGAGAAACAGAAATAGGAGGGTGCTGGTTTTGGTGTTTGTCATGGTGCTGCTGTTTTGGATAAGATTTTTTGATGCTTTTCTGTGATTTCTGAGGGCTTTTCTATCTTGAGAATTGCAATTTTCATGATTTGCATGAGATCTCATGCATAGACAATTAGCATCACAAAGGTAACATCTCATGGTGGATTTTGTTGCCGCTTATATGGCTAAGCGCCAAAGGTCAAAAGCCAAAATTCAAAATTCAAAAGCCAACATCCAATAGCCAACCGCCAAGAGCCAACCGCCAATAGCCAATAGCCAATAACTAACTACCAAAAATGCACAATTTATTTGGACGATAAACGTATTTGGATTACCTTTGCACTTGCAAAACGAGGGTCTCGTGGCCGAGGGGCTAGGCAGAGGTCTGCAAAACCTCCTACAGCGGTTCGAATCCGCTCGAGACCT
>Ga0207421_10006386_pt1 | contig 12848 bp, 20 predicted proteins | sample SodLakKL_010_SED_4_FD_187542 | JGI IMG/M metagenome (GOLD analysis project Ga0207421, IMG submission 187542) | Alkaline sediment microbial communities from Lake Tanatar, Kulunda Steppe, Russia - 8KL_010_SED (SPAdes) (version 2) | ecosystem: Environmental > Aquatic > Non-marine Saline and...
TTTAATATATCATCATTATCTATTACAGGCTTTTGAACTGAACATGTACCCTTCCAAGAGTGTAGTACATTCTGGCCGTGATCTGATCTCCAAATTTCAACTGGGTCAACATAATAGTCTCCGGTTTTATACCAGTCATTCTCGACATAATAAATGTTTGGTTTCTCAGGTAACCGTACCTTAACTTTTAAGTCTCGTTTACCCAACCACGTAAGAATTTTATATGAAAATCTTACTTTATCTCTTTTAGTTAAGTCTACAAACATCTCATCTAACAAAAGTACGTTGTTAAATACGTCCCATACTGTCGTTTTTAATTTTTCACTAACCCGTTTACTACGATCAGATGTTGGGTATGACTCGTTCCATTTTTTATAGTTTGGATCATTTGAGGGGAATACCGCCCATAACGATTTACTTTTATCTCGTGTTTTACTCATCTTTATCTTTATTTATTTGATCTATAAATTCTACTACTTTATTCATATCATTGGAAGAAATTACCGCGTTGTCTGAATATGGTTCACCTGTTTTGATGATGTGCCATATTTGTCGAAGTCGGTTTCTCCAACTTCGTCGACCATCAAGTGTAAATACTGCGAAATAATATGAATCAACTTCTTTATCATATTCTATTTTTACCACTTCACCACCACAACTACACTCTACATATACCATTCTTTCCATTATATCACCCTTAACTCTACTACTAATACTTCATCAATTCCGTTTGTCCAATGACCATCACCAATCAATCTCCATTCATGTGGTAGACCTGTTAGTGGTTCATCATCTCCATACACATCATCTTGATCCTCTTGGTATTCTCTTACCAATTGTTCGGCTATTTCAAGTGCAATTGTAATATCACGATAAACTTCATCGTCAATACCACCACCCTCATGAATGGAACCTTCATGGATTCCATATACAAATTCAAAACTGTTTTCGATAGTCATATTTATTTAATTTTTGATGGATAATCTTGAAACCATATATGGGTTATCAATTCACCGTTCTTATATGATTTACTTACTTCTTCTTTAATTTCTTCAAGTGTATATTCAGTGGTGTCGTATAATATAGGTATACCAGTATTTGGTTCTATATGACAACCAACACCACTTTTTAACTTTCTCACTTTTGATTCAATCTTCTGTGTAGTTACCTTTAAGTTTATTTCTGGTAAGTTACTTTCCGGTTGATCCATATCCACCTTCTCCACGTTCTGAATCGGATAGTTCATCTACTTCTTCGAACTCAACGGTTGGTATCGGTAGAATCATCATTTGACCTACCCTCTCACCTACATCATATATATTGTCAGTTGGAATTGACATACCTAATACTTCATTTCTAAATGTGTGGAATCGAAATGAAACTTCTCCACGATATCCACTGTCAATGACACCAACTGAATTTTTCAACATCATATCTTTCTTTGTGACAGATGAACGTGGGAATATCAAACCAACATGACCTTTTGGTATTTCAAATGCAAGACCTGTATTGTATTGGATAAATTGATCGTCTCGGACAGCAGTAACTGCCGTCAAATCAAAACAAGCATCTCCATCTTTAGCGTACGATGGAATGATTGCGTCTTTGTGTAATTTCTTTATTTTTAATTTCATTTTCCGTATCTACTTTTTATATCCTTTGACACATGTGGTAAGAACTCTTTCACTTCTTCCGCATAAACCAAGATAGCCTTTCTACACGCTTCCATATGACGTTCGTCACCGTTACCTTCAACTTTTAATACAAAATATTCATTATCTGGATCAATCGGTGTACCATCAGTTCTACTTATTTCGTATTTTCTGTATAATCCTTTAGACATTATCTCGTATTTTATTTAAGGTTATTACTGCTAATTCTTTATTATTCTCTGTCATATCCAATTAATACGTTATTTAATTCGGTAATTTCATCACGTGTCATATCATAATCAGGAGTCATTGGATACTCCATTCTCTTTATTGCCAATCTCAAACCGTTTTCGAGTGCGTGTTCATATGAGTCAAAATTTCCACTGTCACCATAAGACATGGTTCCACCATATGTAGATATGTCTTTATGTGGATTGTCCTCACCTAACCACCATAACACTTGTACGTTCCATGTAAACCCATCTTCATAATATTCAGGAGTAATAACCACATGAACATCAAATTCCTCTCTCAACCATTTTTGTAAGTTTGACAGAGATGGTAAAGATACCATATCATCGTGTCGATTCCAATCCAATGGAACAACTGAATAATGGTGGAATTGTTCTTCTTCATCCAACCAAACCGATATGGTCTTTCGATTGAATCCACGTGACTTGGCCATCCACCCTAATTCAACGGTTACGATATCTTCGATTGGTTCTCTCAATTTCATTTATATTAGATTTAACGCATCTTGGATTGCGGCTTCAGCCATATCCGTATAATTATTACATTTTTGTGGAACACGTTTGTAGAATGTATTAGTATTGGTTTTAAAAATCAAAGAGTAGTATGGTGGCCATTCTATATTTTTATTTGAATATCGTATGTCAACCACAATTCCGTGTTCACGACGTAGGTATGAAATTACTGCTTCATGTGTCACAGTAGCACCTGTCATTCCCGTTCCCAATTTTAACGGGTCAATTCCCTTTTCTTTGAGTTTATCCCAAGTTGTACTTTTTATTTGTATCATGATTTAATATAACAATTTTATAGTTAAATGTCAAGTTTTATTTATAAATGGTTGATCAATGCACCGTCGGTGGTGTTGGAATATTAATTAAAGATTGGAGTTTTCTTCGATACATATCTGTTTCTTCACGTTCTCTATCTGTAATAAATCCACCGTACTCTCTCATGAACTCATCTTCATCTGATTTCTGTGATGGTATATATGTACATCTTGGAAGTGATAATAGTTCTTCCACTTCTATATGTGGACGAGAATAATAATACAAATAACGAAACATATATTCATCAAAAAGATTGAAATCCCTTCGTTTTACATTTGTCATTTTATATTTATAGTCATCTTCATAGTGTGTGATCGATTCCCACAGATCACGTGAAAACGACCATTGATATGTTTTACCATCATCAACACCGAATGTTGTTAACGTATGTATATCACAATGTGTATTCGGTAAATTATACATATCTGGTGATCGGTATTGTGGATTGCTTCCATCCATGATCATAGAATTATGGATATGACCCCATTTAGACCCCCAGTACTCTTGAGGCGACCGAGATGTACCATTTATAACTCGTAACATTTCCCATATATCTTTGAATCGTTGACGTGAGATAGTCGGTTCATTGATCATTAAGATATTATAGAACCCCTGTAACACCGATTCATCGGAAATAGTAACTCCCATATACGAATCAAACGGTGGACTATCACCTTTAATCATATTTCGAAATCTATTCAATTGAGTCAAACGAGTTTTTTCCCAATCGGCGGCTGATACTGTATATGGTCTATTTTTTGAATCAAAGTATTTGGATGCAGTATCGTTAGTTAATGACTTTACGTGTTCATTAAACTTTTGTTTCTGTAAATCGTTGTGTATCCAACTTGAGAATGGTTTATCTCGATCAATAACGTTAGGTTTCTGTTTCCGTGATTTAACTATAATATAATCACCCTCTCGACATAGAATATTCCATTCACGGATAAATTTATCATATTCCTCAACATCTTCTTCGAATCCAGATTTCCGTTGAAGATCACGGTATACAAATCTCCAGAGGCGGAAAAATAATTTAGAGTCGTAACCTAACCAATCTTTGGATTCTAAATTCCATTTGTTTTCAATTAGAATTTGTGTAGTCTTGGAATACTTACGTAGGTCTATCGCAAATTCATCCGATGTAATATTATCATATTTCCATCTTATTTTTAAATTTTGGATATAACTTTTGACTTCTTTTGGTTTCATAGTACCAACATCGATTCGTTTTACTTGTCTATGATTTCTAATTCGGTCAGGCCCCATACCATCAATGTACTAATTTATAAAACAAAAGTCAATTATTTTCTTTTAAGTCATAGAAATCAATCATCCATTCAAACATACTCTTAACTGACCGTAATGGTTCATCAGGAAACCCATAATTTCGACTTAACTCAAATACATTATCATGTATATGACAATAGGTGGCGGCAATAGCTTTTGGATGATGTACTTTCCATTTTAAAAGAACTGTTTCCTCATATGGTTCACCTATCTCAACCATCTCATTAATTTCAGTAACTTTGAATCCTTTCTCAACTAACCACTTACGTAGTTGGTCGAAAAGTTTTTCATCTGGTGTCGTATCGTTCATCTATATGTTCTTCTAATTCTTTCATTTTCTCATCAAACGTTACGTCACCATCAAATGTGTCATGTAAAACCACAAATTGACCTTTCCCTCTTTGTGACGGATGTTGGAATAAAAATCGAGCTTTAATACCAGTTCCAAGTGCCACGTTTTCACCCATTAAATGAAGACCTCTGTCCTCACAATACTTTTTTAGTTCGTGAAATTTTTGTTCTGTTGTTAGTTTACGTTTCATTATGTATGTCCTCTAATAACTCTTTTAATTTGTTGTAGATTAAATCTAATTCTTCGACTGTCTCAATTCCGAATTCAGGTTGTGAGTCAATTTTTAATGCCACATACCCTTCGGCCTCAATTACTTCTATATCTAAATACTGGTCTGCAGAATTTCTAAAAGAAATACTATGTACTTGTAATTTCATAATTTTCTCATTTGTGTAGGTAACATTTCTTTGATTTCGTCATATGTTTCATTCTCGTGAGCGAGAGGCGTTTCTCGTATCACATTAAACATTTGAGAGCACAAATCCGTTGGATCAGACAATGCAATATATGTTGTATTCTCTACTTTAAACATCCTTTTATTTAAGAAATCACTTCCATTTGAAAGTGGGACTAACTCATTGTTAATTCTCCATGATTGAAAGTCATTGTAATTTTTACAAATAACTCCAACTCTCCAATCTTCTTTATACAAATTAATGTTTCGGACAATTGAATATACCAAATAAAGATAACCAATAGTGATTAAAACACAAACCACAATCATTCCAACAATAAGTACAGTTGTCATGTCCATGTCAGTCTTCGACTACTTTAACACCAAATTCGGTTTCAAATCGTTTCTTTGCATTCATAATTCGACCCATCTCATAGATTCGACTCGTTACATACAGTACGAACGTATCCTTTAACATTTCAGGGTTGTCCTTAAAATGTACGAAGTCTTCGTAGATCGTTTGTTCGATTGGATTTACTCCTTCTTTCATATTAATATACCTCTCCCATTTTTGTGTCGTATTCTTCTTTTGTTACGTATCCAATATTTTCCCAATGATAGTGTCGATTGTATAAATGTCGGGTGGATACTACTTGTTTAATGTAACACCACTCCAACCATCTTACGTCTCCACTTATACGTACAGGAAGTAAAGGGAACGTTTTAATGATTCTCATGTTCCCTAAATCCGAATGAGATAATTCAGACCATCTCATGAGTTACCCCATCATTTATTTTCTCCAAATAACAGATTCCAGCGTGACCTTGTGTCGTGTTCGCTCGAAGTTCTCCTAATTCAGTATCCCAATAAAATCCAAGAATAACTGCGGTCTTGTCAGGGTCATCGGAACCCTCATGTTTAACAGTATCACCGATTTTTAAAACAACACCGTTGTATCCCTCTTTTACGGACTGTATTTTGTGTTCAATTAATTTATGATTTCCCATTATATTTCACCTCTTTTTGTTTCTTTTGATTATAACGTATGAAAAGTGATTATATTTCACCGTTTTTATAAATTTCGATTATTTTTTCGGTTTGTAAAATACCATGATCGGTTCGTATTTGTAAAATTTACCGTTGTACTCAACCGCGTTTTGAACTCCGGAAGACGACGGGTCTAACCCAATCATTCTCGTCATTAACATTTTCAACTTTCCGTGATACTCCATACCCAAGTCCATCAATATCTCCTTTGAATCCCCTTCCAATGGAAAATATACATCACTACCGATTTTAATGTCGGCGATGTTCCACAATATGTAGCGGTCGTCTTTTAGGTAATTGAAAGCGGTGGTAAGTGTTGGTATCAAAAAATTCGTTCTCCACTCGTCATACTGACCGTATGCCTTAAACGACTGACTCTCATCTTCCGAATATTGTTCTCTATTGAAATATGGTGGTGATGTGAATACCAAGTCCAACTTACCTTTGTATTGTTGAAAGTCCTTATTGTCCTTTATCAACTCACTCCCATCTTGGAATATATGGTATGTGTTCGGTTCCACCGACGGTTCAAAGAATTTCAAGAATTGATCTGAAAAGTCGGTTAGGCAACGGTCGTTATAAAAGTCTGCGACATACTGATATCGTGAGATACCAAGATCGTCAATCATATTGTCCGTGTTCGGATCGGTTCCTATATAATGAATGTCCTTTCGACTTGACATTGCACCAAGTATTCTACCACCCCAACCCGCTGATGGATCGTAAATGTGTAATGGTTGATCTTGTTCTATATGTGATGTGTAATTCTCATATATCCACTTTGCTGTCAATGGTGGAAAGTTTACGGCTGGTTGACCCAATCCCAATCGAAACACTTGATGTATCTTTGGAAAGATTGGTTGGTCTTTCTCATACCATCGAATTAGATAATGATAGTGTCGTACCTTTCCACTTTTTAGAGTTTCACTGTCGATGATTGCGTCACCCTTTGTGTGGACTTCGTGTCGTTTTAGATACCCAGTATCAACCAATTCAGTTACTTCGTCAGCAGTTAAATATAACCGTTTAATCTCACCGTCACTCTCAAACTCATAATTCTCGGTATCCAACTCTTTGTATTGGTCTAACCATATGTGACAGTTGGAATACTTACCCGTAAATATGTTACCTTTCGATACTTCTTTTACGAATTCAACCGCCCCTTGTCCATTCCAAAATGGATTCATCTTTGGATCTTTTACTAACGACCGTGAGAATGAATACATTGAGTCGGAAAAGATTGACCGTTTCATCGCCTTCATAAACTTATCTTCAAGTTTATCGTCTTTAAAATGGTCGTATATTGATGTCGCACCATCTGGTGATTTACCGACTGAAATACGAGTCTTCAACATTGTCGGAAAGAATTGATTTACGGATGAGGCGTCTTTATTAAAGTTACGGATGATTCCCAATGATTCATCATCACTGGGGTCATCTCTATGGAAATCACATGGATTACTACGTAACTTTTTGAACGATTCGATTATATCATCTTCATCTTTACCCACAACAGGTGGAATACCTTTACCATCCCATTGGTCGATGACCTCTTTACGTACCAATCTCGACCAATCACGAAATTCTTCGTCTGATAATTGTAATATCTCGTGATACGTAATTTGGGATTTGAACGAGTTATATTGTGATCGTTCGTAAAAGTATTTTGTCATTTTTATGCCTGTTGTTCGACGAGAAAGTATTCTGATTTGAAATCATTCATTGAGAATGAAATGTGAGCAAGTCCTTGTGATGATACTTCAAGTGTTGCTTCCTTCGCCTCTTTATTCGCCGACAGAACTTCTTTCAGATAATCTGCGGAAAACGAGATAGGATCTAAATCAAAATCAATTTCAGTTTCAGTTTCCAACGTGATTCTGTTTGTATTCATATTAGAATGTCCTAATACGATTTTCACAGTTCCATCACCATCCGTTAATAGTGTGAAGTTCTTCAAATCCGCGAGTGCATTCTTTGCTCGGATAAATCTATCAATGAATGATTTGTCAAATGTAATAATGACATTCCATTCTGGAAGTTTCTTCAAGTCTGGTGTTTTTGGAATTACTACCATATCGGCTAACATATAATTAGCGACGGTCTTTTCATCTTTGAATTTGATAGATGTCAATTTGTCGTCTGACCCTTTTACATCAAATTCGATAGTATCGTCCAATACGGACAACATCTTCAATAGTTTAGATGTGTCATAGACTCCAAGTTCAACATCTTTGAATTCAAAGTTATCCATTGATACAATACCAAGTAATGACTTATCATCAGAGATGAATGTTGTCTGTAAAGTGTTATCCTTTACTTCAAGTTTCACAGATTCTACTGAACCTGCCAAGTTATATTTGTTAACAAAACGTATGAATCGTTCTTTTTCCATTATGTGTGTTTATTTATTATTAAAATTCAAAAAATTTATCAGATGATGGTGCTTTATTAGATACAACACCCCATCCAAGTGCCGTATAGAAGTCGTTCAATTTACTTTCCAATTCTCTCTCGAAAATTTTATCATAGTCAATATACATGTTTATCAAATCAGTAATCTCATCTGGGTCTTCGTAACCCCTGAACCCAACAGATTCCAATCCCAACGGATTATTCTTCAAATAAACCCATTTGATTTTATCACCATCCGTAAATGGTTGATACCTAAACGGACATTTGTAATGTGACAGTAATTGATTAAAGGCAATAGCGGACTTCACGTGAGCAGGTGTCGATTTCTGAAATTCAAATAATCTGTTAGGATTATCCACAGAATACTTCGACATGTTTTTCACGGATGAAGATTTTGCTATCTCTCTAATATCTAATTTACTCAAATTTTCTTTAAAAGTCAAGATTTTTTCGTTGATTTCTTCCTTTTTCTTGTGATGGAGAATATCCATGAGAGTTTCAGACATAAACTCACGAAAGGCTTTAGGAAAAGATGAACGAACAACATCAAGACCCTTTACATCTAATCTATCAACGGGAACACCATTCGCTAATATAATATGTTGTGCGTATCGTTTCTTACGAATCCATATACCAGATTTCGCGGTGAATTCCTTTTTAATCTCAAATCTGTGGTTGTCAATATTAAAGTATCGTTTTGCAAGTATATCATAAAAATCATTTAAGTATACTTGCATTTCATCTGCAATATCCATCACGTGTTCGGCTATCTTTCCATCTTCCCATTGTTCCCAATTATCGTGTCGATTATCAAGTAATGGTTCTGCGGAAAAGAATACTGAATCTGTATCAATATAGATGTTATAATCCTTACCCTTTGTACCAAGTTCTTTGTTGTACTTTATATTACCCATATCCGCCGACTTTTTAATCACGGCTTGACCCGCGGACGTAACTGCTAAGGCGTTATCCAAATCATAGAATCGGAATGATACAAGACCAAGAACCCCATACAACGAGTTAAGTAGAATCTTCTGAACCAACTGTCGTTTAGCGTAGAACTTATGTTGTTCCTCATCACCTTCAAGTCCGAATTTCTTTTCCAACTTTCGGTATTCCGCTCTCTTATTAAACCACGTGTCAAGAATCTGTGGGATACATCCTACCTTATCCATTCGATACATCACACCATTTGGTGAGACTGAATAGTTCATGTCCGTTAGGAACTCTTTTAGACGGTCACAGGTGACAACTGTGTCATTTATTTTGTAATTGTTATCTTCACCACGAACATACTTTTCAGGATCCCAGTTGTCAATCAATCCGACCTTCGTTTCTGGTGAAATGTTGAGTGACATAATGATTGATGGATATAGAGATGTCAAATCCAAATCATAAATCCATCGGTAAAGTCCAACGATTGGATCTTTAACATACGCTCCTGCGAATCCAGAACCTTCTTCTTCCTCATCACTCACACCCTTTGTCGTATTTCTCGGTTTGTTTGGAGCAACAAGACCATTTCGGCGGAGATACGTGAGGATAGCACCCTCAAGATATTTGGATGAAAACACAATGTCTTCATATGGTACGTGACCTACGTGAGCAATACCACGAGCTAAATCAATATACTGTAACTTTTCATCTAAACGGACAATAATCTCAACATCAACCAAGTTGTATTTGATGAACGCTTCAATATCATTGTTAAACAAATCGTCAAGTGAACCGTTATACTCAATCTTACCCATGTCGACTTCTGTCCGACCGATAGTATCCAAACGGTAATTATCCAATTCGTTGTATGTAAACAACTTATACAACATCATATAATCCATGCACGCAGTTCCTGCGATAAAGTATCTATCTCTGAATGAGTTATAATGGACTAATCCAATCTTCGACAAACGACATGCTTCTTCATATCCCAATACATTTTTGAGACGATTGAATAGATATGGTATATCAAAGTAATCAATGTTCCAGCCCGTTAAGATGGTTGGTGATATTTCTTCGTATTTATTTAGAAAAGATGCTAATAGATTTCTCTCGTTGTCAAATCGTTTGACATGTGCGTTACCGTACTTCTTATCTTGTAACTTATCATCTTTGTCCAAGATATAGACGAAGTATTCTTTCGTTTCACTGTCATAAAATCCAATGGCAGTAATCTCGTTTTCGGCCTCTTGTGTGTCTGGAAGACCTGTTTCCATCTCAACCTCAATGTCAAACGGCATCACAATATGACCTTCGGACGGATCGTCAGATGATTCGTACATATCGACCAACACTCTCGTTGTCTCTGATACATCCGACTCAAATAGTCCAGGTTGACCTTTCTTATTATTATATACTTTCTTTAGTCTGTCACCGAAAATTGATTCATAATCACCGTGTGGATCTTTTTTGTATGCATACTTTTGGAACGGAAAACACGTGTATCCACGATGGTCGTCCCAAATATGCATTAAATTTCGTTGTCTCTCAAAGTATAAGTTTTGATACATATATTATTTTTCCCATATCCATATTGGTTCACAAAACCGTTGTAGTTTTGTATCTTCTGATTTCTGTAAAGTTTCGTCATCATAGTGGTCGTTCTTCGCAGTTCCCGCTCCACCAGAGTTTGGTCGTTTCGACATTTCCATACCGATACACCCTTTATATGTCATTCCAAGAGATTTAAGAAAATCATTCATTGGATTACATATTTCCAACCACTGTCGGTCTGTCGACCAAGATGAGTTTGTGTATATATCTGCGATATTTATTGCTATTATTCCACCCTTTTTAACTGTCGGGTAAATATTACGAAGTGTTGTGTGTAAAAATTCCTCATTCCATACGTCGATATTCTTATAACGAACCCAAGATTGTGTGTCGTCGTGTGAATATCTCTCTACACTAAAGTATGGTGGTGAGGTGAAAACTGTGTCGAAAAAGTTGTTATACTTTGTAAAATCAAAATCCTCAGCAGGGGCAATATGAAACTCCGATTTCTTTTCATTCTCAAAGAAACCTCTGTGTTTTTCATAAAACTCCTTTTGTTCGTCATATAACGGGTGGTTTTCTTTTCTCGGATCTAATCCCACATATACTTCGGTTTCATTTGAGGCGTAGAAACCAGCGAGTCTATCACCCCATCCCATAGAAAAGTCAAGTATATTCTTACTGTCAAACATTTCGTAAAATACTTTGGCGACGTTCGGTTTGAACTGTGAGCATATATACTTCCGAAGACCAATCATCGTTCTCAATTCAGTCTTTCCAAGTTTTTCCAACTTTAGAGAATATGCTGATCCCATTAGAGAAGTCATAAATTTGTGATTCTCCCATGTCCGTTTTGGGCCTGGAGATACTGACCCATCCACCGACCAACGGTTTTCTTGTTGGAAATAGTTTGATGATTTGTTACCCGTATTTAACCGTGAGAAAAACAATTGCTTACCATCATAGGTATATGGATATTTAGACTCTGCAGCCTTACGGGGGAACCACTCTCCCTCACTTAAAACTTCATTCCATCGTATCCCCTTCAATTTCATAAAGGACTCCTTAGCATCCTTTTCTGTCATTTCCGCGTATGGAATGGGATAATCCATAAGAATTTTCGCAAGTGTTTCTTTCACTAAATCCTTTGGATATGTTTCTTTGACGTAATACCACTCATCCTCTGTGATCTCAAAGTATGGTTCCATGTTCTTAAATCTGTCAAAGTATGACAAATCCCATTCATAATTTCCATCTTCGTCCACTTTTGTCGGTATCCCAAAGTGAGTTAGAGTTGCATGTTGTTCGTCTTCGTCTGACCGTGTAACGGGGCCACCATGTGCTGGATGATTGAAATGAAATGAGTATAAATCCTCCCGAACTTTTTCAGGATCAAAATTTCTAAACTGTTTTACCAATTCAATTCGTTCGTCAATTGTCAATTCTCTCATTAAATCCAATCTTTATATTCTTCGTCTGTATGTACGTTTCCAACTATCACCATTCCAAGTGATTCTATCAATTCATCTTCGGTTTCATATCCATATTCTGACAATAGATATGGTAGATCTGATTCATCAGAATCATCCCATTCCAATCTCTTGTTATTTTCATATCCATAACCAAACGAGAATTGTGATTTCGCATCTTCCAAATCCCACGTGAATTGTGACCACGTAATTGGACAATCTGGGTGATCTTCAAGTTGGATTTGGAAAACTCCATTACGATATTCTACTACATGTTCATCTTCATGAATCATCGGTTCAAGTGGTTCAGTGTATGATCCCAATGGAATGTTATCACCTGTATGTGTTTGGGAATCTCGTCCAGGAGTTCGAGATAATATAACATCTCCTTCAAAAATCGGATTGTTATTCTTATCATAGTGTGTCGAAAACAATCCAAGAGTTTTCGGATCTATTTCTATGTAAACCTGATCACCCTCAAGTCTTTCGTAATATGTGATGATGTGTCGTATGTTTCCAAGTTGATTTTCGGTATAGTAATTCCCATATACCCATTCTCTCGATTCAATGGATATACCACGAAACGTATATTTATCTAATATCATATTTATTTATTTTTATTCTACTCTACAATATACGAAAAGTTCTGACCAATGTCAAGT
>Ga0207421_10006387_pt1 | contig 12846 bp, 10 predicted proteins | sample SodLakKL_010_SED_4_FD_187542 | JGI IMG/M metagenome (GOLD analysis project Ga0207421, IMG submission 187542) | Alkaline sediment microbial communities from Lake Tanatar, Kulunda Steppe, Russia - 8KL_010_SED (SPAdes) (version 2) | ecosystem: Environmental > Aquatic > Non-marine Saline and...
CGAGGCTGACTGCCTGTCGTACCGTCTCTTCGTGCTTATTCGCAGAGAGGAGTACGAAAGGGATATGGGAACTTTCCGCTGACTTCAATTGATTCTTCCTCACGGTAAATCCGCTGAGCTTCGGGACCATCAGTTCGCATATGATTATATCGGGTTTCCGGCTGGCAATGAGCTGGTAGCCCTGAAGCCCGTTGTCGGCAGGTATGACAAAGAACCCTTCTGTTTCCAAAGCACGCTGCATCACATCCCGGGAGAGCCCCGGAAGATCAATCAGAAGTGCAAAACCGACGGTTTTTGCGCTTATCTCAGGAACAGGCTCATATACTAATGTGCTCCTTCCCTGCCGGTGGGCAGCCTTCAGACGGATTCTTGAGTGCTTCAGCACCTCAGTCAGCACGTCCTTGGAGGCTGTCTGCCCATCACCGGCCAGTTCCGATGCATGGCACATACCGATTGAGATTGTTACCGGGGTAATAAACAGCCTTGATTCAGCCGCCGTCTGCTTCAGCGTTTGAGCCCGTTCAATTGCTTCCTGCCTGGAGATATTCTGGAGATAGAGTGCAAACACTCCTCCTTCAAGCCGGAAAGCCTGATGGGGAAAATCAATACTTTGTTTTAGAATATATGCCAGGTTCTGAAGTGTGGTGTTCCCCTCATTCCTTCCGTAGGCCAGGTTTATCTCGGCTAAATTGTCAATGCTCAGCAGCACGAAGGCAAATGAGAACGGGGAGTGAGCATACAGCCGCTTCTCCTCTTCCATATAGATGTCGAAAAAATCCTGGTTATACAGGTTTGTCACTGGACAGTAGGCAAGCTGCCCTTCGACTGCATGGAGCTTTGCTTCAATTTCCAGCTTCTGGTTTTCCAGCTCCTGATACTGAGCCTGCATGACATCCTGGTGCTTCTGGGAGTCAAATATCACCGAGGAGAGGGCCTTCGGGAGCGGAACGTTGTAAAGGGCTGAAAGGGATTCCACCAACGGGCTGATAATGGTCACCCAGGATACCCCTTTTACTTTCACGATCTGGTCGAAGAACATATCCCACAGCTCGGAATCGGGTACAGGCGCTTTTGTGATGCTTTTCTGTTTGTAATTAATCTCAAACCCGGAACCTGCAAACACTTCCCGGACAGCTTTTGTTCCGTAGACGGCAAGATACCGTTTTAATACTTGGGAGCACAGATATATGTACCCGCCGGATTCATAGAGGTCCTTTCTCACCGGATTGAGAAAAAAGCCGCAGGGCAAATCGCGCAGTATTTCTATATGTTCGCGTATATCTGTATTGATAATCGACCCGTGCTGGGGACAAATTAACTGGATATCATAGTAGAGCAGCTGATTCATTACCGACTGCATAATCTCCCGGGAGGGCATGTAGGATTCATGGAAGGTCTTCATGCTTTCCCGGTACTGTTCATCGGCATATAGCGTCCACTGTTCGGTGACTGCTCCGAACAAATCCCCTGATATCAGGGTTTTCTGCCGGGGGAGGTATGTCATGATTGCTCCGGGGAAATGGAGGTAGGGTGCATAGAGGAACCGTATTGTTGAACCGTCACGTAAGTGGTAATGGTATTTTTCTGTATTGACCAGGTAGAACGGAGAGGTGATCCCGTAAAAGGTTATCAGTTTGGCCGCCCGTTCATGGCAGCAGATTACCCCGTTGAACCCTGACTCCTCAAGCGCAGGCAGGGATGAACAAAGATCCGGGTCCTGATGGCTCAGCACCACAGCATCGATTTCAGCTATCGGCGTGAGCTCTGTAATCTGTTCTATCACCTTTGGGGCATCCAGCACTGATCCCGGATCGAAGAGGACAATCGAGCCGCCCTGCATGAGCAGATAGGGATTGCATTCCAGCCGGCCTTCAGCGGCTCCTTCGCCTACCCACCATAAGCCCTCTGCTACCTCGACTGGTTTTAATTCATGCATATATGCGTGTTTTCCTTTCAGCTGTGAAGTACATGCCTGTGTATCATTTCTTCAGGTTCCAGGCAGTGCTGCCGTGGAGTCATACAGGATTGCCGGCTCTTCCCTGAACCTTGCATTATACCACAGGAAATACAGAGGGCAAGCCGGATATCAGAAACACCGATATCCCAGGGAGATCTGTCTTTGCAGTGCAGCAGGAAACCGGTTCTCCTCAGAAAAGATTTATATTGCAGGACTCCCCAACCTGACTTAGTATGACCTATCACACATCCAGGATGTCCAGATGGAAAGAAAAAACCTGCTTCCGGTTATTATCTTCACATTAGCTGCTTCTTGGCTGCCTGACATACTGGCAGGGGAAATATTTGGAATGCAGTCGATCTGGCTCCGGGTTGCTAAAGCAGGGATCCTTGCCGCTGCAGCTGCGTACTATGAGAAATCAGGCCGGTCACGCTCATTAGCTAAGTACCTTGCCGTTCTTGCTGCGGTTGTTTCAGCAGAAATCGGGGCCTACCTGGTAGATACTGCACCATGGTGGAGGGCTCTGTTTGATTATCAGAGGTTTATCCCCTTCTTCGGCAGTTCCATCCTGCTGAAGAGTATGGGGGCACTTCCGGTGGCTGCAGTGCTTCTGCTGCTTTATAAAAATCCCCGGGAGGTGTATCTGGTGCCCGGCGACTGGCATGCGAAGGCATCGCGCATCCGGTGGCTCGGGATTGACGGGGGAAGGGTCAGCTGGGGCAGGCTCTCGGTCATCTCTGCTGTACTCATCTCCCTGGGCACGCTGCTGCTCACCCTGATAACCGTAACAGGCTTTTCGCTTCCTGCCGGTGCAGCTGAGCTTCCGCGGTACTTGCCGGTTATAGCCGGGTTTGCCCTGGTGAACTCCTTCTGTGAAGGCCTGGTCTACCGGAATGCAGTCCTCGGTCCGCTGAAGGATATACTTCCCAAGGATCAGATCATCCTGACTGCTGCGGTGTTCTTCGGCATAGCCCACTACCGCGGAGCACCGGGCGGCATAATCGGGGTGGTTATGAGTTCTCTTCTCGGCTGGTACATGTGCCGTAGCATGTACGAGAGCAGGGGATTCCTCCCCCCATGGATCATTCATTTTCTGCAGGATGTGGTAATCTTTACTGCCATCTTCCTGCTTGGAGGCTTCCTTCTCTGATCAGCAGAAAAAATGCTGCAGGATGAAAGAAGGGACAGAAGAAGCGGCTTCAGACAGCAGGAGATGCAGGACTGCAGCCGCAGCTGCAGTGATTCTGTACAGAGAAAACAGCTGAAGGAAAAACTTCTGTCGTGAAAGTATCAAAAACCTGCGAGTAATTCATGGAAATTCAGCTGCTTTAGGGTTGACAAAATCTGGGCAATGCGTTTCTATAGGTAGAAACATAATGTTACTATACATAGAAACAAAGGAGTAAGTATGGCAAAACCTATCAGAATTCACCTGGATGCAAGTGAACTGCCGAAGCAATGGTACAATCTGCTGGCAGATCTGCCCAGTCCTCTGCAGCCGCCCCTAGGTCCGGACGGAAATCCGGTAACCCCGGAAATGCTGGCCCCGGTATTCCCCATGAACCTCATAGAACAGGAAGTAAGCGATACGCGCTGGATACAAATCCCTGAGGAGATCCGGGATATCCTTGCCCAGTACAGGCCTTCGCCCCTGCACCGGGCCACTTCGCTGGAGGAATATCTGGGTACTCCTGCAAAGATTTACTACAAAAATGAGAGCGTATCGCCCGCAGGAAGCCACAAACCGAATACGGCTGTTGCGCAGGCATGGTACAACAAGCAGGCAGGGATAAAACGGCTCACTACAGAAACCGGCGCCGGCCAGTGGGGAAGCGCCCTGGCTTACGCCTGTGCTCAAGTGGGTCTGGACTGCAAAGCGTACATGGTGCGGATCAGCTATGACCAGAAACCATATAGAAGAACCATGATGAGGACATGGGGAGCTGAGTGTGTTGCCAGCCCGAGTACTGAAACGAAGGTGGGAAGGGAGGTCCTTGAGAAATATCCCGATACCCCGGGCAGTCTCGGGATCGCTATCAGCGAAGCGGTGGAAACTGCCGTCGGCGATCCTTCAGGAGAGACCAAATACTCCCTGGGCAGCGTACTGAATCATGTGATGCTCCATCAGACCGTTATCGGGCTTGAGACAAAGAAACAGCTGGAAAAGGCGGGAGAAGGCCTGCCGGATGTGGTCATCGGCTGTACCGGAGGGGGGAGTAATTTTGCCGGGTTAGCTTTCCCCTTCGTGTATGATGTTATCCATGGCTCCGAGATAGCAGTTATTCCTGTTGAGCCTGCATCCTGTCCGACCATGACAAAGGGTCCCTTTGCCTATGATCTGGGGGACTTCTCAGGAATGACGCCGCTGCTTCCCATGTTCACCCTTGGTCATACCTTCGTTCCCCCGCCAATACATGCCGGAGGACTCAGGTATCATGGAATGGCTCCGCTGGTCTCTCAGGCAATCGTAGACGGACTGATGACTCCCCGTACCATGCATCAGCTTGAATGCTACCAGGCTGCAGTGACCTTTGCGAGAACCGAAGGGATTATTGCCGCACCGGAGACAAGCCATGCGATAGCTGCAGCTATCCAGGAAGCAAACAAGGCAGCCGAAGAAGGCAAAGAGAAGGTCATCGTGTTTAACTTAAGCGGCCATGGGCTGCTGGACCTGAAGGGCTATGAAGCCTATTTCAACGGGGAACTGGAAGACTATGAGCTGCCCCAGGATGTAATAGAAGCAAATCTGCAGGCACTGAAGGATTATCCGAAACCGATGCTGGAACAGGTAGAAAGCTGATCTCATCTCCAAGCTTTTATCAGCTGCAGCAGCCCGAAGAAAGAAAAAGAGGAAGATCGGGAAACAGCTGAAGATGTGCAGCATGCTTTAGGTCAGCTCCATTACCCATGATGCTTCTGGTTTTTTTAAAACAGGAAGGATGGTTACTCCTTTTTCTGCGAACCTCACGATGAGTAACTCAACTATACTCATCGTGAGGGGACTGTACGGCTGAGAGCTTAATTTTATGCGCTGCAGGAATTAAAAATAATCTCATGCTCCAGACTGTGCTGCAAAAGGATTCACTGCCAGGCAGCTAACTCGTAATCATCACCAGTGTCGCCCTCTGACCACATATAGTCTATCGAAGTACTCCCCGGGGACCCATGCACTCTTGGCTCACCATTTAATTCAAGTTTAATCTTTGCATATCTGATTCCCCCCTCAGTTCCTTCTGTGGTGATTTCGAGGGGAAATCCGTAAGCATCCTCATCTAATTCATAGGTATCTGAATTATGGTCTGCCGCAACCTTATACTGAATCATATCACCTTTTGGTACTGACTCAGGAAGGACAAAATACGATCCCTCACCAAGGGTTTCTCCTTCAGGTATCAGTGATTCATCCCCCAGCCTGATCCTTCTTTACCGTATACGTTACTTGTTCACAGGGTGATCTTTCTCAGATGCCTGTCTAGTAATTGAAGCTCATCTCCGGTCAAAGAAACTCTTTAAGGAGGCTGAACATCCGTAGGAAATTCAAGCTCAGCAGCTCAGTTCATGCTTTTTTAAGTATTTCCTCAGCCAATTCAGGGTATAACTCTTTCGTGCATTCAGGGCAGAGGCCATGGGAAATATCTGAATCAGTATGCCTGCTGATGTACACATCAATTTCGACATAGCTGCCGTCCTCATCATGTACCTTTTTGCAGCGGCTGCACATCGGCACTACTGACTTCAGTGTGTTAATCTCCTCCTGGGCCTGCATCAATGCGGCATTTTTCTCTTCCAGGGTTGTATTTGCCTCCTGGAGAGATTCGTATACCCTTTGAAATGTGGTTTCTATCTGGTTTGCAGCAGCTATCACCATGAGATATACCGCAGTCACCGACGATAGAAGCAGCATGTTCTCATTCATCCACTGGCCTCCTGCACCGGCAGGATAGGCTGCCATGTTCAGCAGAACCAGTGAAGCAAGGAAGAGGAAAGACCAGATCATGCCTTCACGCTTGCCCAGCATCAGGTAAAACACAAGCGGTACAATGGGAGTGAACAAATACGATCTGGGGTCATGACTGCTTATATAAAGCAGAAAAAGGATAATTCCAGCAAGGAGCAGGCACATTGCCCGGAACAGTCCGGGGGCATGGACCTTTCCGGCAAGCATGTATAATACCGCCAGGATGAGAAAAAAAGCAGTAAGTACAGGAAATATTTCCCGGGAAGCAAACAGATCGGCAATCAGAAACGGCAGGGAGAGACACATAATGATGAGCATCATGCGTTTAAAGAATACAAGTCTTCGTGATTCAATTATTCTCTGCCGTTCACTCATAGAGTTACCCTCAAATCATGGGATATGAGTAAGATAAACATATAAGATATAAACACGTGGTCTGCCGGCACTGAATGCAGCTTGTGCTCTGCATAACAGCAGGGAGCCGGCAGAGTCTCAGCTCACACATTTACTCAGGTGCTTTCACCAAATCTGGTTAAAATATAGCAAAAAAGCGAAGGAGAGGCTATATGGAATTTGTAGTATTCTTGCTTAAAGATTCATATTTACATGAAAAATATAATAAAACACAGTACTGAACCAGAGGCTGATCTCAGATAAGCAGATGCTGTAAGGAGAGACTCTCTTGTACTGCAATACAAAAACAGGTACCATGGAAATAGCTAAATGCTGCAGGTATCTGTTATGAGGAAAAAAATGCTCAGAGGCGCTGTATTACCTTGTTTGGTAATCCTGCTGTTCCTGCTGCTGGGAATCGGCTGTGCGACACCGATTGACCCGGAGCAGCACAGGGAAGTTACCATAGTGGCCCACAGGGGGTTTGCCAGGGAGCATGTGCAGAATACCATACCGGCTCTCGTTGCTGCAGCGGAATCTGGGGCCGATGCAGTTGAATTTGATATCAGTGTAAGCGCTGATCGAACCCCCTATGTATTCCATGACAGACGGGTGGACGCCCTAACCGACGGTACCGGCAGGTTTACCAGGCTGCCCGATGCATACATCGAATCCCTGAGATATACCGAAGCTGACGGAACAGAACTTGAAGGCATCGGCATCCCGAAACTCTCTGAGGTCCTTGATGCGCTCCAGGATAAAGACTGCATCATCTATCCCGAGATAAAACGCATACACAGTGAAAGGGACATACACCGGATCCTTGCACTGCTGCAGGAGTACGGATTTGAGCAGTCAAGCAACATAATCTCTTTCAACCTCAGTGATCTCGAAGTGGTCAGGGAAGTGCTGCCTGAGGTCCCGATCTCCTATATCGCAAGATTTCGTGCTCTGCCGGACCTTCAGTGGCTGGAAAGTGAAGTGGACCGGATACAAGAGTATGATCAGGCATCCATCCTTTTTCACTATGTGCATATCCTCAATGAACCTGAAATAGCAGCATATGCTAAAGAAGCAGGTGTAGATATCGGAGCCTGGAGGGTCAACAGGGAAAGTGTGTTTTCCCGGCTGCTTGCCCTCGGAGTAGATATCATTATCACCGGCAGCAGCAGGTTCCTTCCGTAAACACGCACTTTCCGGCAGGGGTTACTCAAGTCCCGGGTTTTGGTCTTCCTTGTCTTTCAACTGCCGGATATCGGTTTTCAGCTGTTCAATTTGTTTTTTCAACTCATTGAGCCGGGCAAGTGCGGCTAAGGCAAAAACAAAAGCGACAGGGGCCAAATATGCTGCAAATTCCATAGGCACTCCATTGTATAAGTAATTTCTGCTGATGAGTATACCACAAAATACAAGGAACTGCCTTATAAATGTCTTCCTGCAAAGGAGGAAAGAAAAAACCTCCTCCTTTGAAGACCGGATGCACTACCAGACTACTTCACACTCAAAGGGGCCGAACCGGTAGTTCAGAGTTACCCCGTCCTCATCGTCAAAATGAACTGCCGGGAACGGGGGATCAAAGTGATATGAGGAAGCGATATCTCCCTGCATGCTCCCTGGATCCTGAGCTTCCAGATAGGGATATCCCTCATAGGAGTATTCAAGTATGCCTGCCCAATGCATGCGGAAGGTGCTTTTATCAAAGAGGCGGGAGAGCTGATCGGGATCAGCAAGGGGGACCCTTTTCCCCTGGGAATCAAAGAATGACCAGTTGAAATAGACCCTATCGATATGCTCCTCATCCTCTTCGGATACCGTATACTCAGGGGAAGGGAAGGGGATCATCGGGTATCCTTCCTCACTGACAAAGGCAGCCGCTGACAGATCGAATTCAGCCAGGATGCTTCCTTCTTCATCGCGGAGCTCCCACAGGCCCGGCTCGGCAAGATGATCAGCCAGCTGTTCAATGCGGGTGTTCATGGTCCATGTCACATCAGGATCGTTCAGTAATCCCTTGGACAGCTCAAACCGGCTGCCGTCGGGCGCATACAGCTCTGCTTCAGTATCCGTTTTGCGGCTGTATATGTTCAGCCGGGTTATCCAGTTGAGATCCTCTGCATCAGTAATCCCCTCTTCCTCTTCTTCGAAAAACAGCCCGAAGGCAAAGCTCAGCGCTAATGTGACATGCTCATCCGGGTCTTCCATGCAGGTGTTTCTCAGCACATTTACTGATGCAAGGGCAGTTTCATGAAACTCCCTGTCCTCATATAACCGTTCAGCTGCTTCGGAGGTAAAGGAGTCCCTGTTCTCATAAAGGCTCTGACCGGAGGTGCTTTTGTAGGATAGGGGATCTTCGCTTACCGATACAGGACCGAATTCGACATCACCGGTAATCTCCTCTTCCGGAGGAAGGGCAATAACCCTTGTATCTTTGTCGATCTCCAAAGAAAGCAGGCCGGCAATCTCCGGATCCTGGCCCTCAGACTTCTCGCTGTCGATAATGAACACCACCGACTGGCAGTCCGGGAAATCATCTGCCAGAAGGATAAACCTTCCGTCCTCCTCCCGGGTGTACCTGGTGATATCCCGCACATTCTCATGGTTTATTGAACCGTGGGGCCCCTTTTCTATCGGCATGAGCCACAGTTCATATTCCCTTTCAGGGATTTGTGCATCCGGGAGTCTTCCTGTTCCGGATAGTTCTTCAGGATTCTGCGCAATGACTGCATTTGAAGCTGCTTCAGTGAATTCAGGCTCTTCGGGGAGTTCCCGCTCAGCAGCAATTTCCTCATCGAATTCAGTATAGACAGCACAGCTGATAAGTGCTGCAGCCAGGAGAGCCGTACCGAATAACCAGGGAATCTTTGCAAATACCTTCATATGATCACCGGAAAATAGAGAGCGTTTTTGCAGAGCAGGTTTTAAAGACTGTCGTATACAGTTATACCATGATAAAAACCGGAGGCTAACCATATCCTGTGAGCCTGAACAATACATGTACTGCTTGATAAATGTATGAGATAATACCATAGGGAATGCAGCAGCTGTTTTGAAATGCTGAAAGGCAGACCACACGCCGGGATATCCGGCAAAGGAGATCAAAGGAATATGGGATGGCTGTTAGTAATTGGTCTAATCGTCATTGTTGCTGCCCTCTTATCGGGGAATAAAGATACGGATGCAAAGGAGTATCAGAAGAGGGACTACATGATTGATGAAGAGGACCCCAATAATCCCCATTACGAAGAAATGCAGGAAGAATTCTTTGACGAATTTGAGCAGTAAGGCGAGGCTGCTGAACCTAAAGGCAGGTTCAGCCCTTGAACGCAGGAAAAGACCTGAACCGCACCTGACGGGAATCCCCGCCGGTTTCAGGCCAGGTCTTTCTTAAGAAAATACTCTGTGTCTGCTTCCTGCGCTACGAGAGACAAAAAGAGCTAGGATGAAGAGTGCTCCAGCTGCTTTGAAACGGCTATCAGACCGATCCCTGAAAGCAGCGCAGTAACAGCTGCTATTCCTTCACCAGTCTCAAGATCCCCGAAAGCTGCAAGAGGAATGATAAATCCAAGCAGACACACGATTATCAGCAGAATGCCGATAATAAAAATACCTTTTGCACTGCCCATAATTATCTACCTCCTACAAAGAGTTTTCCTTATATATAAGATAAAAGAGAATAATGCTTATTTCAATACGTGGTAAGGAAAAAATAGCATTTGTTGTGTTACGGACTGCGAAGGAGAACAGCAGAAACACTACCTGCAGAAGAAAAAAACAAAAGCAGACGGTTTTCCCTTTTCTTCCCTTTTATGATAAGCTTGTGCGCAGTATACACAGGAGGTTAGCAATATGGAAAAACGACCCTCGAATTTTGCATTGTTTATTGGAAACCGTGATCTGTTCCCTTCAAATATGCTCAGATCAGCACGGAAGGAATTGGAGCACGTAGTCACCAAAGCAGGGTACGGTCTGCTGATGCCGCCGGAAGATATGACCTCGGACGGAGCTGTAAAGAATACAGCGGAGGCAAAAGCCTTTGCTTCGTTTCTTGAAGAGCACAGAGGTGCCTATGACGGGATTATCCTTTCACTCCCCAATTTCGGGGACGAGAACGGTGCTGCTGAAGCTTTACGGGATGCAGGGGTGCCCATCCTCGTCCACGGATATCCTGATACGATGGATGCCATGGGACCTGAAAGCAGGAGAGATGCATTCTGCGGGAAGCTTTCGGTCATGAATGTGCTGCGCCAGTACGGGATACCCTTTACTGCGTTCAAGCCCCATGTTATCTCCCCTGCTGATCCGAGGTTCACTGAACAGCTGCACACCTTTGACGGGATATGCCGGGTGGTGAAATATATGAAACGGTGCACCCTCGGCGCTCTTGGTGCACGCACCACAGCGTTCAAGACCGTCCGCTTTGATGAAATCGCCATGCAGAAGCACGGGATTACCGTGGAGTCCCTCGATCTTTCGGAGATCCTCTCCAGGGTACGTGCTGTTGACACCTCAAGCTTCCAGTACCGGAACAAGGAGGAAGTGCTGGGTTCCTATGCCGATTTCTGCAATGCCTCAGCGTCTGCCAGGGAAAACATAATCCGGCTCGGGGTAGTGCTGGATGAAGTCATTGAAGCAAACAATCTGGACATGCTCGCTTTGAGGTGCTGGATAGAACTGCAGAAGGAGCTCCAGATATCTCCCTGTGTGCTCATGGGAGAACTGAACAACCGCGGATTCCCTGCAGCCTGCGAGATGGACGGTTCTACCGCTGCAGCAATGTATGCGCTCAGGCTGGCTGCTGATGCTCCTTCTGCATGTCTGGACTGGAATAATAACTACGGGGAGGATGAAGATACCTGCATACTGTTCCATTGCGGGCCGGTAGCCTCGGACATGCTCAGCTCTAAAGGCCCGCTGATCAATCATGCAATGTTCAACCGGGTGCTCGGTCCCGGGCTCAGCTGCGGCTGCCAGCCTGGAAGGATTGCCCCCGGTGATATGACCTTCGCCGGCGGGAAAACAGAGAACGGGGAGCTGTCATTTTATTTTGGAGAAGGGGAGTTCACCTCTGATCCGATCCCTGAAGAATTCTTCGGCTGTGCAGGTGCTGCACGTATCCCCGGACTGCAGGATGTGCTTTATACCGTAGGGACCCAAGGATTCCACCATCATCTGGGAGCAGTTCACGGCAGGGCTGCCGGGATACTGCAGGAAGCATTTGGAACCTATCTGCACTATCCGGTGGTCCGCTGGTAGGTTTTCCTGTAAATTACAAAGCAGCCCCTTTCAGTATAGAAACTGAAGGGGGCTGCAATATGATGTGTCCAACCGGGAAGTGTTACGGCTGCTGCATGTCTTCCATTCCTTCCATTTCCTGCATCTGCTGCTGGCTTTCATAGATTTCACGCATTTCCTCTTCGGTGAATTCCAGGTCAGCAGGATCTAAATTCTCTTCCAGATAGGTATTGAGGTAAGCCTGGACAGAAATTTCCATGGAAATCATTTCCTTCAGTTCTTCTTCGGTCATTCCTGCCTGTTCGAGCTGGGCTTCCATCTGTTCTATGCCTCCGGCCTGTTCAATGAACATCTGGAACTGTTGGTCCACCATATCATCGGTAGCAGCCATGCCGGTCTCTTCCGCCTTCTGGGTAACCAGCAAGGTATTGATGATGTCATTGAGAATCTCGGGGCGCATGGAGCTGATATATGCCTGGGCTTCTTCACTTTCCATATCGACACCCATCATCTCCAGCTGCTGAAGCTGCTGTCCTTCCGCCTCTAAAACCCGGTCCATCAGCAGTTCCTCGTCATTGACCAGAGCTACGACATCGCCTGCTTCGCCTTCATCAAGGACATCTTCGTCAATGTCGATAGTACTTTCCTCACGGAGTTCCGCCAGGTGGTCCATTACATATTCATTGACTACCTGCTGCTGCAGCTGCTCCTGGATTTGCGGACGGGCTTCTTCAAACCCGTTTTCTGCAGGCTCTTCTTCCGGTATGATTAAATCTTCCGGATCTTCGAGTATTTCCTCATCATCGGGAATGATCACCGGCTCTTCATCTTCCGGTTCAATCGGTTCCTCTTCAGGTTCAACTGCAGGTTCCTCTGGTTCAACAGCTTCCTCTTCAGGCTCAGCTGCGGCTATCTGATCCGGTTCGCCTTCAGGATCGAAAATAAGGGGTTCTTCTGCCTCACCTTCCGGCGGTACTGCAGCTGCTTGTTCAGCTGCATCGGTTGCACAGCCCGTCGACAGTGCAAACACAAGGCCGAGAACGATCAGAAGCCCTGTTTTTGCAGCACCTCCTGTCTTTGTTGACTGGTTCGTATTCCTCGTAAATCTTCTTTTCAACATATGTTCCTCCAAATTATGCCATTCCTGAAACATAAAGGGAATGTACTTTCTTCCAAATCCGTAAGTTCTAGCCTCTAGAGTCATTTCATCTACTCCGTGCGAACTATCAATCGACATTTCCGAGCCCTGCCCTGTTTCAAAATACATCAAATTAGGCCCCGGAGCTGTTCCCAGCTTCTTAATAGT
>Ga0207421_10006389_pt1 | contig 12844 bp, 13 predicted proteins | sample SodLakKL_010_SED_4_FD_187542 | JGI IMG/M metagenome (GOLD analysis project Ga0207421, IMG submission 187542) | Alkaline sediment microbial communities from Lake Tanatar, Kulunda Steppe, Russia - 8KL_010_SED (SPAdes) (version 2) | ecosystem: Environmental > Aquatic > Non-marine Saline and...
AGGAAGTTCTGTGAATCTTTGCCCCGTCTCTGAGGGAAGCGATCTGCTCTTCTATCCGCACCACCGTTTTCTCATCGGCTAAATCTGTTTTATTGACGATAAAACTGTCGCTGAAGCGTATCTGCTCTTCCAGTACGGGCAGCACCTGGAAGAGAGTCAAAAACCGGGAAGCATCAATAACGCATATCATGCCCTGGTAGGAATATTTACTGCCGCTGAGCTGTTGAATCCATTGGAGGATCTCTGCCAGCTTGGCAGGTTTTGACAATCCGGAGGTTTCCACCATCAGCAGATCTATCTCCTTCTCAGCAAAGGAAGCAGCTGCATCAATAAATCTGCCGGATAGACAGCTGCAGAACACCTGTCCTCCGGTAAGTTCCCGTATTTCAACCAGGCCGTCCTGCTGCATAAGGGTGCTGTCGATACCCAGATCCCCGAAATCATTAAGAATCAAGCCTATGGTGCTTTCCTTCTTTTCTTTGAGCAGGTTCTGAATCACAGTGCTTTTCCCTGATCCGAGAAAGCCGGTAATAAAATAGAGGGGTATCTGCTTCATCGGTCTAAGGCTTCCTCCAGCTTTTTGATCAGTTCCTGCCGGCTGGGAATTATGGAACTGTATGCAAGCTCCCCGTTGATATATATGCTCGGCAGCTGGGCAACTCCCATAACCCGGCAGCGGGCAATATTCTCTGCTTCTGTAAACTTGTATTCCACCACATCAATTTCCCCTTTCAAATGACTGCGTGCATCCTCAGCTGCAGCAAGCATATAGGTGCAGGCAGCACAAGTAGCCGAATCGAGGGTGAACACTTCCACCAGCGGACGCGGCAGGGATGAGTAGTCAGGGATGCTTCCGGTAAAAGGAATTTCTTCCTTCTGGTAATTACTGATCATCTCCCGCACGGTCTCTGGTTCATGCACAGCTTGCTGAAGGGCAATAACATTTTCTATCGGGGTGTCGAAGGGCATGTCGCAGCCGGGGGAAATAATCAGGCCCTCCGATGTGAGACTGTCTATCAGGTCCACAGCATACTTCATATTATCCTGCTGGTTCCCGTGGAGCATTACCGAGGTAAGCGGAATATTCCCTCCCAGAGAAATACCGAAGCGGTCGGTGATGTGTTTCGCCTTTTCCATGGAGACATTCTCATCCACGGAGATGGAGTCAGGGGAGGTCCTGCACATCGGCTCAATTTGCTTGTCAGCATTGCCGCAGACAAAAAATGCTGAGACGCCGCCTTTCTTTCGTATGCCGGCAAAAATGCCCGAATAAGGATCTTCCATGAACTGTGTGAAATGATCAGGCGATATCTGGGAAATCATGGGGTCCACGACAGCAATCACATCAGCACCGGCATCAAGAAGATAGGATGCAACCGAGGAGCTTACCTCTGCAGAATAGGCAATCAGGGAATGTACGTACTCAGGCGAGAGAACCAGGTCCATGAATAGGTCAGTGCCTTTTAAATGTGATGCCAGGGTAAACGGTCCGCAGCACAGACCGTAGAGAGCTGTACTTTCCCCCACAGCATCTTTCATGCGTTTCATGACCTCCAGCTCCAAGGAAATCCTTCCTTCCTCCGGTCCCGGGATGCGGGAAGGCACCTCAGTAGACTGTGCCAGCGGATGGGATGCTACCGTTGGAGGTCCTGCTTCAGGCCAAAGGAGACTGCATCCGAGGACCTCTGCTTCGATCTGCAGGTCAAACATCACCGGCTGACCGTCGGGTTTGTACAGCCGGTTCACTTCCATGAGTGCAGAAAAAAGTTTCTCAGCATCGGCGGAAACTTCCCCGGCAGAAAAACCCAGAAGTTTTCCTGCATGAACACCGGCGAAGGGGACCCACGGTATTCTGTCAGCTTTTCCGCCGGTAATCACTGAAAGGAGTCTTTGTTTTCCGGTCATAGGAACTCCAGCTTGTTATCCGGCGCTGCACAATTCTACCGCAGTCTCTGAGGCAGTAGCAGCATCGGGAGAATATGCATCAGCTCCGATGGATTTGCAGAAAGATTCAGTTACCGGTGCTCCTCCGACCATTATCTGCACCTTGTTTCTGAGCCCGGAGGATTCTACCGCTTTGACTACTTGTTCCATTTCCTTCATCGTAGTAGTCAGAAGGGCTGAACAGGCAATGATTTGAGCATGTTTTGCCTGTGCTTCTTCAACAAATCTGGCAGGAGATACATCAGTGCCGAGATCAATCACCGTCAATCCCTTGCCTTCCATCATCATCGCCACAAGGTTCTTTCCAATATCATGGAGATCTCCCTTTACGGTGCCGATAACCACGGTTCCCTTTGCTTCAACCCCTGACTGGGCAAGATGGGGCTTGAGTATTTCCATTCCGGCATTCATTGCCCGGGCTGCTATGAGCACTTCCGGAACGAAAATCTCATTATTCTTAAACTGTTTTCCGATAACATCCATGCCGGCCATAAGTCCGGATTGGAGCACTTCTTTTGCGCTTGTCCCTTCAGCTATTGCCTGTTCGGCAATTTCCTTCACTTCCTTGGCTTTGCCCTGCCGCAGAAACTGCGCCAATGCCTGTAGATCAGCCATGTAAAAACCTCCTGTTTGCAGATATCAGATAAGCATAGAAGGCAGAATGACTGCAGTATGTTAATATATTATGAATTATTGTAAAATATTAAGAATTTATGTCTTTTATTTCAGGTACTGCATGAATTTCATAATTATTCTCAGGATATCTCCCAGCCTTGTGCCGGTAAGCGCCCGGGGATGATCCTGTATGTATCTTGAACACCCGGGAGAAATAGCTCTGGTCATTGAATCCCGACATGCCGGCGATATCCACAAGGGTATAGCGGGTGTATTTAAGGAGATATTTTGCACGTTCGCATCGGAGACTGTTCAGAAAGGAGGAGAAACTGCTGCCGGTTTCTTCGTTAAATATCTTGCTGAAGTAGGAAGGATGCATGCCTGCATACTCGGCAGTCTCCTGAAGGCTTACCTGCTCGGTGCAGCGGTGATGCAGATAGTGAACGGCTTTCTGAACTGCCTTTCGGTGTGTCCCGGTACTGGCAGCTGCAGAGAGGACAAGAGTAATGAACTGCTCAAGAACTACCTGCAGTTTCCGGGCAATACCTTCCAAACTGGTGATCCTGCTGATTTCCCGCTGGAATGTTAAGCTGGATTCAGCAGCCTCTTCTTCTTCTGCCCCTCCCTGGAGAGCAGAACGGGAAAGGAGTATGATCAGCTCCAGTGCATAGAATCTGGTCTGTTCAACGGAGTTCCCTGAGGTGATCCGATAATGCCCCAGCAGTTCATCCAGCAGCTGCCTTGCAGAAATCCTGTCGCCGTGACGTACAGCCTGCTGAAGGCGCTGTTCAGCAACGAGACGAACTCCGGCACCGTCTGTCTGCTTGCGGAGCTTCAGCTCATGGATATACTCTGAAAGATGCGCCTGCTGCTGTTCAATAAGTCTGTTCTCTACCATCCGGTTTTCCTGGTAGCCTGAAGCCCATCCTGCGCACATGCGCAGCAGTTCCGATAAACTGTGTATTACCGTCACGCTCCTTACAGGAACTTCTTCAAGGAGACTGCCAAAATGCTTTGGGATTTGCAGGTCTTTGCCTGCAAGTTCATCAATAATATCTGCAGGATCAAGTGAAAGCACTGGCCCTGCGATAAAAGCCCGTTTCATGCTTCCGTCTATGATAATCGGACTTGTCCAGAAGAATAGGGAGGCAGGACATAGATATACATAACTCCCGCCGAAGCGTTCTGACTGTATTGCTCCGTATTGGTGGTCTCTCCCGCAGGGAATACGAGGAGCATCATCCCCGGGTAAGGTGCACAGCATGCAGGGCAGCGGTTCGGCTGAGTCTTCGGTAAGCCTTGCTATTGAGCAGGGAATTCCCGTAGCGTTCCAGTACTGACGGGCTATGATGTTATTCTGTTCTGAAAAACGGTCATCTGCCCGGCTCATAGTTCTTCTTCTCCGGGAAAAACCATTTCTTCAAGGAAAAACTGCTGAAATTCTTTAGAAGCAGAAAGTTCGATATATGCAGCTCGCTTTCTTATTTCCTCAATCCCATCTATTGCCCCTGCATCTGTCAATGCAAGCACTGCACCTTTCCCTGCTGTATTCCCGCCGGCTGTTATCTCCCCACCGATATCAGAGGGGAGCAGACCAATACGCAGTGCACTGGGAGTATGGATGCGGCTTCCGAACCCTCCTGCAAGAACTGTCTGTGTTATGTGACGGGGGCTGATCCCGCTGGAATGAAGAAGTGTCCGGATCCCGGCGGAAACAGCCGCTTTTGCCAACTGAATTTCACGAATGTCTTTCTGGGTCAGACATACAGGATGATCCCCTTCTTCAGAGAGCAGAAATACCCTGCCTTCATCACCGTCAGAAAGAAACGCAGCAGCCCTCTCATTGGAAGCGGACAGGGCTCCGGTACTGTCAAGGATCCCTATCTCAAGCGCTGCAGAAACAGCATCAATTATTCCCGAAGCGCAAATACCGGCAGGCGCCGATCCGCTGACAGTTCTGCAGATGAGCCTGTTCGCATCACTATGATATGCTACAGAGGAGATTGCCCCCGGCACACCTCCTGTACCGTGGAGAATTGAAGCACCCTCAAAGGCGGGGCCGGCTGCTGAAGAACAGCAGTACAGGCGTTTCCCGTCCCACAGTACGATCTCCCCGTTGGTGCCGATATCAATAAACAGGGAAGGAGGTTCGCATTCAAGAAGGGAAACAGCCTGAATCCCAGAAGTGATATCAGAGCCGATATATCCGCTGATTGACCCAAGCACCCGTATCCTGGCAGAACTGAAGGTCTCAAGGCCCAGTTCCCGGGCGGAAAAGTTCAGCGGGCCGGTGAAAACAGGAATGAATGGGGAAACAGTGATCCCCCGGGGATCTGTTCCAATAAGCAGATGCAGCATGATCGTATTCCCTGCAACAGTAATTTCCTTCAGCCAGTCCTGGGGGATTTCGTGTTCCGTAATGAGGGAGCCAGCCATCCGCTCGATTTGCCCGAGGACAGCTTCCTGCAGGGAGGCAAGTCCGTCCCTGCGGGATGAGGCAAAATGAGCCCTGCTGATGACATCAGCACCGAAGGATTTCTGGGCATTTAATTCTGCGGCATACCCTTCTACCGAACTTTCCAGAAGGTTCACGAGAAACACAGCCAATGTGGTGGTGCCGAGGTCAACTGCACAGCCGTAGGGAACTTCCTCTGCGCTCAAAGGCTGGAGTGCTTCTCCCCGGTCAAGCAGGCATCTTACTGCATCTGATCCATGGGCCTGCAGGCTTAATTTTTTCAGTGAACCCGGAAGAAAAAACTGTTCATCCAAGGGCACTGAATGCTCGCTTTGATCTGTTAATGACAGCTGGTTTTCCAATGTCCCGGAATTTAGCATAACGGGTGCTTCACTAAACCGTTTTTCAGCAGCTGGAGACAGACTGACATTTACATCAAACACCTCGTCTGATTTCTTCCTCTCCGGCTGAAAACGCACCTCTGAGCTGCCGGCAGGATAGCATTTGCATGCAAGCCTGATGCCTTCGGCAAGTTCAGCCGGACTGAGAAAATTCCGTTCTTCTGAAGAGGGCGGAGAGACTTCCCCGGCAAGGATACGTATCCTGCATTTCCCGCACAGGCCGTTCCCTCCGCAGGGAGTATCCAGGGACAGGTTATGCTCAATACTTGCTTCCACCAGCGATGCTCCCTGGGGGAGCGTTGTGCTGTACCAGTCCTCCTTTGCATCATTCCTTAGGTATACCACTGCAGCCATGCTATAGAGTACCGCGGAATAAAAGGAATAGCAATAAAGATATTGCTTAGCGGTAAAACCGGTTGTATGCTGAAACTATGGTACATCTTATAAGACATGGCATGGTGGTGCAGCCGGAAGGGGTGTTTCAGGCAGACGTCCTTGTTGCCGGAGATACCATCAGGGAAATTGCTCCGGAGATTAAACGGGAGGAACTGCCCTTCAATTCAAGCATTATTGATGCAGGGGGCTGCTACGTGCTGCCGGGGATAATAGATGCGCATACTCATTTCCGTCTTGCCTCCCGCAGTGCGGTGACGGCAGACGGATTTGCTGAAGGCAGCAGAGCAGCAGCTTTCGGAGGGGTGACTACAGTCATAGATTTTGCCGATGATCTGGAGGAAAAGACCCTTGCTGAAAGCTCCAGGGAGCGCATGCTCCAGATGTCTGCAGGAATGGCCGTTGATTTTTCCCTGCATCAGGGTGTCTACCGGATGCGCAGCACTCTTGAAGAAGAGCTTTTGGAACTGAAGAAAAGCGGAGTCAGGGCGCTGAAAATCTTTACTACCTACAAGCAGGCCGGATATCTGCTTTCCGAGCAGCACCTCAAGCGTCTGTTTTCCGCATGCAGGGACCACGGGCTTCTGGTAACTGTCCATGCGGAGGATGACAGCCTGATAGAGGAGATCACTTCTTTCTACCAGCATCAGCATTGCCCTCCGTCGATGCATCCTGTGCTTCGCCCTGCAGAAGCTGAATACCGGGCGATAACCCATATTGCCGGGCTGGCCGAAGAGACAGGAGCTTCCGTATATATCGTGCATCTGTCATCAAGTCTCGGGCTTCAGGCGGTACGGGAAGCAAGGAAGCGGGGTGTCCAAATAACAGCAGAGACAGCTCCCCACTACCTTCAGCTGGATGAAGGATACCTGCGGCTGAAGGACTCATCTCTGTATATAATGACTCCTCCGTTAAGAAGCATTGAAGATACACAGGAACTCTGGAATGCCGTAGTCAGCGGTGAGATTTCTGTAATTGCCACCGATCACTGTGCGTTCACACCTGATCAGAAACTGAGCTTTGATGACTGCAGGCATATACTTCCGGGAATTCCGGGAACTGAAGAGCTTCTCCCCCTGATATACACTCACGGAGTGAAGGAGCGGGGCATAAGCATGCCTCGTCTCGCAGATCTGCTCTCCCGGGAACCGGCGAGACAATTTGGGCTTTACCCGAAGAAAGGAGTACTGGCTGCAGGTTCCCATGCCGATTTGGTTGTATATGACCCTTCGGTGCAGTGGACAATAAATAATGATACCCAGCATACAGCTGCCGGGTATACACCCTATGCAGGGAGTGACGTGTCCGGGAAGGTGAAGCTTACCATGCGGCGCGGAGAAATACTCATAGAAGGGGATCAGTACTACGGCTTGCCGGGTACTGGGCAGTTTCAATTCTCTGAAGCCGAGGAAGAAGTGCCCGGCTGACAGCTTCGGGTATATTCTTTGGACTTTTCTCGGTAGTTCTCTGATATTTCCATAAGTCTTTTGATCTCTTCGCTTGTGAGTCTGCGGACAGCCCGGGCGGGATATCCGAGGATCAGACTTTCCGGCGGATATGTCTTTCCCTGCGGAACCAGGGAGCCGGCGGCAACCAGTGAGGATGAAGGGATGAGCGCTTCATCGAGGACTACCGCTCCCATGCCGATCAGGGAACCGTCTTCTATGGTGCATCCGTGAACTATTGCTCCGTGGGCAATTGAAACCCGGGAGCCAATGTGCAGAGGTATGCCGGTATTCATATGGAGCACCGCATTGTCCTGGACATTGGAATAATCCCCTATGGTAATCGGTGCAAGATCTCCGCGGATTACTGCGTTGAACCAGACCGAAGTCTCCTTTCCCAGGGTAACATCTCCGATGATCTGTGCGCTTTCAGCTATATATCCTGACCTGCCGGTATCTGGTGACTGTCCGTTTACTGTATAAATCATTTGAATTCCAAAGAGTCTCTGAACTCTCTGCCTCCCTTTCTCCTAACGATAACCGAAAGCAGCAGGGAGCTCAATTCCCCCTAGAAACAAATTCGGCAATTTTGTAGAGTATACCACCCTCTGAAAAGGGAGAGGAGCTGCGAGAGCGATTCTATAATCCCAGGAGTAATGACCATGGATAACGATACTATTATCAGAGAAGCAGCAGCTGCAGCGAAGCAGGTTAGAGAACGGGCATATGTTCCCTATTCTCAGTTTCCCGTCGGTGCTGCGGTAGTCTCCCAAGCTACCGGAAAGATTTACAGCGGATGCAATGTGGAAAATGCAAGCTACGGGGCGACTATCTGCGCAGAGCGGAATGCCGTGCTCCATGCAGTGGCAAGCGAAGGAGCTGTCAGATTTTCCCTGCTGGCAGTGTATACCGAATCAGATTCACCTGTACCTCCCTGTGCCGTCTGTCTACAGGTGCTTTCTGAATTCTCATCCCCTGAAATGCCCGTTGTACTCTGCGGCAGCGGAGGGGTTGAAGCAACCTACCGGTTTGATGAACTGCTTCCCCATCCTTTTAATGAAGTCCCGGCTCAATAGACAGTCAGCAGGAAAGGTCCATTATCTTGTTGACCCGCTGTGCATGTCTCCCGCCTTCAAACTCAGTGCTGATGAATGCATCAAGCATATCGGTGATCGGTTCAGGGTAGGAAACTCTGCCTCCGAAGGCGATGAACTGGGCATTATTGTGCTGTTTTGCCATTTGGGCTGCAAACGAGTTCTGGGGAAGGGCGCACCGGATGCCTTGTATTTTGTTGGCGGCCATTGTTACTCCGATGCCCGTCCCGCAGCACAGCACACCGAAGGCATATCCGCCTTTGAGAAATTCTTCACACACTGAACGGACTATGTCCGGATAGTCCACCGATGTTTCCTCATCAACACCGAAATTATTTACCTCATATCCCCGGCTGATCAGATGGTCCATGAGTATCCGCTTTACCTCTACAGCGCCGTGATCATTTCCTATTACTGCTTTCTGTTTCACTTAAAGCCTCCGTTGCTGCTAATGGTTCATTCTGTTACCATACCTACGTACTTGTATATAAGAAAATGACAGAAAGTACAATAATCTTATTTTCAGGCAGGGAGCTTTCATGGAAACAGTATACATTACGGGACATAGGAATCCCGATATCGATTCAGTGTGTTCGGCCTATTGTTATGCTGAACTGAAACGCCAGTGCGAGCCGGGGACCCAGTATATACCGGTGAGATGCGGTGCACTAAACAGATCGGCTAAGGAACTGTTTAAGCGGGAAGGAATAGATCCTCCTGCATTTCTTAAAGACCTGAGGCCGAGAATCCGCGATATTGTCAAAACCGACTGGCAGCAGTGCCGGGTCCATGATCCGCTCTATGATGTTATGGATATGCTCAACAAACGTTCGGTAAGTGTAGCTCCTGTTTTTGACAACAACAGTTACGCAGGACTGATCAGCGTGGATGAGGTCTCAGCATTTTTCCTGAGGGAACATGCCCAGCAGCGGCCCAGGTATGAGTTCAGGACGGATAATTTTGCCCGGGTGCTTCCGGGAACCTGGCTGAAGCAGAGCAGCTGTAAGGAATTTCAAGCGCCGCTGATGACAGGGGCTATGCCCCTTGATGACTGCAAAAAACGGATAGAACAGCTGCTTCCGGATGTTCCGCTGCTTGTGGTGGGCATGCGCAGAGAGATTGTGGATCTTGCTGTTCAGCGTCAGTTCCCTGCAATCATCCTTACCGGATATGACACGGGAGATATGCCTGAATATGATTTTTCTTCTTTCCAGGGCTCGGTATTTCTTTCCCGGTTGGATACGGCTGAAACCCTGCGGCGCCTCCGGTTAAGTCTGCCCATCAAGAACCTGCTGAAGGATACGGTGCCTTCGGTGCAGTGCGATGACTTGTTTGATGAGGTGAAAACTATGCTTGTCTCCTCGGAGTATCGGGGGCTTCCAGTATTTGAAGGGGAGAGTTTTGTCGGATTCGTTACCCGGAGATGCTTTATCGACAGACCGAGGAAACAGATTATTCTTATGGACCATAATGAATCCCGTCAAAGTATCCGCGGCATTGAGGATGCCCACGTGACAGAAATTATTGACCATCACCGGTTTGCTGCAGAGAGGACCCGGGAACCGATTTATATCTCAACAGCTCCTGTGGGAAGCACCTGCACAATTGTGCTGGACCACTACCGAAGGAACGGGATTATCCCTGACCCGGCCGCGGCTAGGCTGCTGATGGCAGGGATCCTTTCGGACACTGTACTGCTGAAATCCCCGACTGCCACTGAGTCTGACCGCCAGGCAGTTACGTATTTGGCTTCCTGTGCCCAGGTGGAGGATGTATCAGGCTTTGGGGAAAAGATCTTCTCCTCCGGTACGGTCATTGCGGATGAAGCTCCTGAAACGCTGATCCTGTCAGACTTCAAGGAATACCGGGAATTCGGCTGCAAATTCGGCATAGGGCAGGTTGAGGTAGTGACCACAGAGGATGTATCTGAAGTAAGAGAGGCAATCCTTGATGCACTGGAATACATCCGGGACCGCAAGGGGCTCTCCTGGTGCATGCTCCTGATAACCGATGTTATCCATGAACACAGTGTCCTTTTGAGCACACCGTATCAGGAACTGGAAGATAAGCTTGCCTACCGGAGGATTTCCCGGGGAACCTATGATTTGCCGGGCATTCTTTCCCGCAAGAAACAGCTGCTTCCTGAAATTCTCAGGGTCCTTGAAGATCACTCAGCTGTATCTGCGGGGAATTAGCTGGAGGGGAAGATCTCCTCCAGCAGTTCTGCCGGCTTTTCCGCCGTGCAAAGCAGGAAGCGGTTACTGAGGGAAAGGAACCCGCATTCTGTCAGATGGTCAAGGAGAGCAAGAAAGGGATTAAAAAAACCGGAAGTATTCAGCACGCCGACGGGTTTCCCGTGGATTCCCAGCTGTCTCCAGGTAAGGCTTTCCATCAGTTCCTCCATGGTCCCTATCCCTCCAGGGAGAGCGATGAACCCGTCGCTCCTGCGGTGCATTTCTGCCTTGCGCTGATGCATGGAATCGACAATTACCAGATCTGATACTTCCAGGTGGTCAGTGCGCTCATAAAGGTCCCTGGTGATTATTCCCGTAACAGTTCCGCCTGCTGACAGGGCAAAGCGGGCTGCAATGCCCATCAGACCTGCATCGCTGCCTCCGTAGACCATAGCTATTCCGCGTCGTGCCAGTGCAGTCCCAAATGCTGCGGCTGCATTGGCAAATTCAGGGTTTTCTCCGCGGCTTGAGCCGCAGAATACGCATAGAGACTGCATGTTATTCATCAAACAGGATCAGCGCAATGAATGAAAGCGGCTGATCTCCGGTATTCTCAATACTGTGGGAAGCTCCACCGCCGGTAACTACCACATCACCCGGTGCAACAGGGAACCGGCCCTCTTGTTCTTCAACAACTCCGTTCCCGGAAATAATGTAGTAGTATTCCGTTTCTCCCTCGTGGGGATGGGGCCCAATACTTCCTCCCGGGGGAATGGTCAGATGAGAAAAAAGCCGTCCATGGGGAAGATCTTCGCCCCGTACCATGTGGAGCAGTTCAACTGTTTCCTTGCCCCCCCTCATGTTTGTTTTTTCATCTTTCTGCAGATGCTCTTTCCGTACAATCATGGTTTCTCTCCTTTTCCCAAGAGTTATCGGCCGTTCCCCGCCGGGGGGAACTCAAACCGGGTTTCCAGTAATGCAGTTAACTGTGCAAGAACCTGCTTTTCAGCTTCACCTTCAACGGTGATCTCAACTTTGTCCCCTTCCTTAAGTCCCAGCGACAGCAGGTTCATCATGTTCACCTGTGTTACCGTGAATCCGTTGGCTTTCAGTGTAATACGCTCTGTATGTGAAGCAACAGCACTGGCGATTACCCGTGAAGGTCTTACATGAATGCCGTTGGTGTTTGTCACAATCGCCGAACCTTTGACCATGGCCTAATATACCAGATAGAGCCGTTGACTTCCACCCTTGTTATGCGTAAGAATAGTAGGGGACTTGAGACCGCATGTTTGGAGGTTTGTTCGTGAATAAAATCCTTGAGAAGAAAAGACTCGCAAATGAGGTCTATCAGATGAAGATAGCATCGCCTCATATTGCCAGAGAACGTAAGCCCGGTCAGTTTATTATCCTGCAGCTTGACACTGAATACGGGGAAAGAATTCCCCTTACCATAGCTGATGCAGACGCAGAAGAAGGCTCTATTACCATTATTTTCCAGACTGTGGGCAGCACTACCCATCGCCTGGCTGCTTTAGAAGCAGGAGAAAATGTGGAAAACCTGCTGGGACCGCTCGGCCAGCCCACAGAAATTGAAAAATTTGGGAAAGTTGTCTGTGTCGGGGGAGGAATTGGAGTTGCTCCCCTTCATCCGATTGCAAAGGGGATGAAGGAAGCAGGAAACGAAATTAAGACCATCATCGGTGCCCGCACAAAGGAACTGCTGGTTCTTGAAGATGAAATGAACAGAATCTCAGACGAACTGATCGTCTGTACCGATGACGGTTCCTACGCAAGGAAGGCACTGGTTACAGAACCCCTGAAAGAGCTGTGCGAATCCTGGGCTCCTGATCTGGTAGTAGCTACGGGTCCGCCTATTATGATGAAGTTCTGTGCCGAAACCACCCGCCCCTACGGGATCAGGACCATAGTATCCCTGAATACCATCATGGTGGACGGAACCGGAATGTGCGGCGGCTGCAGGGTCTCTGTCGGCGGGGAGACAAAATTTGTTTGTGTCGACGGTCCTGAATTTGACGGGCATCTGGTAGATTTTGACAATATGATGCTCAGGCTGGGGACATTCAAGAACCGTGAAGAAACGGACCACCACAAGTGTCATTTGGACTTGAAGATCAAGGAGGACAGCAATGCATGACCGCGATACACTGGATGCACAGGCACAGAAGATATTACAAGAACTGGCAGGGAAGGAACTGAAAAATAAGGAAAGGGCAGCTCTTCCGCCCCAGGAGATCCCTTCCCAGGACCCCGGGGAGCGCATTGGAAACATGCAGGAAGTGGCTCTGGGGTATACGGAAGC
>Ga0207421_10006394_pt1 | contig 12841 bp, 11 predicted proteins | sample SodLakKL_010_SED_4_FD_187542 | JGI IMG/M metagenome (GOLD analysis project Ga0207421, IMG submission 187542) | Alkaline sediment microbial communities from Lake Tanatar, Kulunda Steppe, Russia - 8KL_010_SED (SPAdes) (version 2) | ecosystem: Environmental > Aquatic > Non-marine Saline and...
TCGCAACAAACTGTGGGACCACGGGCTCAAGTTCTCCGAGCCAGCCGATAACCTGCAAACAGACTAGTTCGGTAGTGAGGACGACTCGGACATGACTCACGAATGGAACCGGAAGCTCCGTCCTTCAGGTCGGAGAGGAGGTCACTTTTTCACCCCATCGAACCAATGATGATCGGCTCTTATCTCAAATCCAAGATCTGAAGCTAAGGAAATCGATGGTTCGTTGTCTTTGAATATCTGGACAGCTGGAACAATATTTTTTTCATCCGCTTTAAGACAGAGTTTTTCTGTTAGTGCTTTCGCGAACCCTTTTCTCCTCCACTCTTTTTTGATGTGAAGCATACCTAATACCATGGCTTCGTCGGTCAAGAAATGTGTCAAACACCAACCCACTAATTCACCATCTCTCCTCACTCCGTAAGCAGGTGCCTCTTCGATACGATGCTTGATATAATCTGTAGAATCAGTGTCGGATAATCCCCAATATTCATTGATAACATCCGCATCTTTCTTTTTCAATCGGGAGACTTCTATTTCAGGCTCTATTGGCTCTTCATACTCTCGCCTCAATAACCAAGTCGGTCTATCATCTTCAACCTCAAGAACCTGTTCCGCGGCTCTGAATGAGTTGGGGTCTACAGCATGAAATCTGTATTCTTTATCTTCGATCATATGTTCATCCAACAATTCTTTCACAGCCTTGAAACTCCCTCTCATGGTTACTGTTCCGTCTTTTATTATCAATACACCTGAAAGTCTTTCATCTTCTTTGAGAAAGACCTCTGATACATCCTCATTCAGTCTCGCTATCTGATATGAATTAACTATCGGTTCTCTTGAAAGAAAATCCTTTGCAGCGGTCCTTTTCTCATTCATGGTTTCAAAAAATATGAAAGTGTTATTTGTTTCTTATCGGGCGAAAGTAAAAATAATATCCTATCAATACCTAATTATATGGAACCTGCGACCATCGATCTGACGTTCGTGATACACGTTCTTTTAGCTGTAGGTATGGGTGGTTTGATAGGACTAGAGAGAGAACATGAAAAGAAAAAACCGAGAGTTATAGCTGGAGTTAGGACTTTCCCTCTTACTTCGATGTCCGGTGTTCTTTTTTCGTATCTTTCAGCATCACTGGGTCTTAGATTCATAGAAGTTGGTGTCATCATATTCGGTATATTCTCGATAATTTTGGCCTATCTGAAGTACGAGATCAGAACTATCGGGATCACCACATCGGTTGCACTCTTCATAACCTTCATAATAGGGATATACATACAGCAGGGTTTCATCTTGGAAGCATTTTTCATCACTATACTCACAACGGCCCTTTTGATAACCAAAGAAAGACTTCACAGGATAGCTCATGAGTTAGGAAGGTGATCTTTCCGAAACAGTCAGCAATTTGTTTCGTTAAATCTAAATAACTCTCTCGTTAAGGGATAGAACCATGAGATCTCTCGATAAGGTAGAAAAAGCTTTACAGAAGGATCTATGCGATCACTGCCTCGGTAGATTATTCGCACAACTAGGGACAGGGATGAGCAACCGAGAAAGAGGTGAAACTCTTCGTAAGATCTATGCGATGTTCCTTTCAGAGGAAAAAAGGGCGGAGGTTCCCAACGAATCAGAATATTGTGAACTGTGTTATGATCTATTTGACGAAACAGAGAAATTTGCAGAGATCGCAGCCCAGGATCTGAAAAAGTATGAATTCGAGGACTTCTTGGTGGGCTCTAGGATAGACCCTGAAATAGAAGAAAACGAAGAAAGGTTGTGGAGTGAAATCGACCTTACGAGTGCAGAACCGATAAAATCAGAGATGAATAGAGAGATCGGTAAAAAGGTTCAAAAAATTTTGGATAAAGAGGTAGACCTTGAAGAACCAGATATAAAAGCCATAGTAGATACGAGATTCGATAGTGTAGATATAGAGATATCTCCTCTTTTCATCTACGGAAGATATAAAAAACTGAGCAGAGAGATACCACAGACTAAATGGATCTGTAAAAGATGTAGGGGGAAGGGCTGCGAAAAGTGTGGAGGTGCGGGAAAGATGTACGAGATCAGCGTCGAAGAGATCATCGGAGAACCTTTGCTCCATATGACTTCAGGCGAAGACTTCATATTACATGGGATGGGTAGAGAAGATATAGATGCCAAGATGTTGGGTGATGGAAGGCCTTTCGTAATCGAAGTTAAAGAACCTTCCAGAAGATATATCGACTTAGAAAAGTTAGAAGAGAAAGTGAACAAAAGCGATATGGTAAAAATAAATTCTCTAAAATTCACCGAAAAAGAAAAAGTGGTCGAGATCAAACAGGCGAATGCCGTAAAGACATATCGAGTCGAGATCGCTATGAAAGACGGCGTAGGAAGGGGAAAACTTAAAAAGGTAAAGGATGAATTGGTGGGGCGAGAAATATATCAACAGACCCCTCGTCGTGTAAATCATAGACGAGCCGATAAAACTCGGAAGCGCAAAATAAGGGGTCTGGAACTGATCTCCATGGAAGATAAAAAGATGACGATCGAGATAACCTGCGATGCAGGAACATATGTTAAAGAGTTCGTCCATGGGGACGAAAGCAGAACTAAGCCCAACTTGGCTGATCTGCTCGGAACAGAATGTGAAGTAAGAAAATTAGATGTGATGAAAATTCATTACTCTGAAGGTGAAGAAAATGAAGAGGTCTAAAGGAACCAGGCAGGGAACGCGCAAGATACTGAGAAAAGAACCAAGCAAAAGGGGCCTTACTCCTATCAACAAAGCCCTACAGGAGTTCGAAGAAGGTGAGCGAGTTAGGATCAAGATAGAACCCAGTGTTCAGAAAGCTCAACCTCATAGGAGATTTCATGGTAAGGAAGGCGTGGTCCACGGAAAACAGGGTGACGCTTTCGTCGTTAAAGTGAAGGATGGTGGCATCACCAAAAAAGTGATAACCAGGTCAGAGCATCTTGAAGAGGTAAAATAGGAGCGTATTTCCGATGTCAGAGGAAGAACCTAGATATATCTCACTAGCTGAGGTAAAAAAGCTCCTTTCGGAGGAGGCTGAAGAAAGAGAACTCAGATACGAACAGAGTCTGGCACTTAGCCATGCGGAGAAGTTCGTAAAAATATCTCTAGAAGACACTGAGGAACTCATAGAAGAATTGATGGAAGAGTTCGATTTCGTGAAAGAAGAAGCGGCTTTCAAACTTGCTGATATCCTGCCGGAAGACGAGGACGGAGTTCGTGCAGTCTTCCAACAAGATAGATATACCCCTTCTGATGATGAATCGGAAAAAATAATAAATACCATCAAAAAATATCTTTGAGGGAGGAACTATGGAGGATTATGCATATGTGTTAGACTACCTGCCAGAAGGCAGGCCCAGCTCAAAAGACTATCAGCACGAAAGTATAATACTAGCTCTGGGAAAAGATGAGTTCAAACTTTTTGAACTCATACCCAAAGAGGGAAAGAACTTCCTTGTGGGAGATAAAGTATACATAGGCAAGGATATGGACAAAAGAGAAAAAATAAAACACGTGAAGAACAGGATAAGTTGGGAGAAATTGACAAATGCAGCTAAAAGCGAAGTTCCCTATATCGTTGAAGATATAATAGATGGCGAGGAAGAAAGGTTCCTAGAATTCTACAATAAAGCCCATCCTATAACGAAAAAATATCATATGTTAGAATTGCTACCTGGTCTCGGTAAAAAGAAGATGAAAACTATCATAGATGATAGAAAGAAAAATGGTGATTTTGACTCATTTGACGAGCTTCAGGAAAGAGTCCCGATGGTCCACAAACCAAAAAAGATGATAAAAGACAGGATAATAGAGGAATTGAAAAATAAAGATATAAAATACAGAGTATGGGTGGCAGAATAATCAGGAGATGAACTATATAATGTTAGAAAAAAAATCCGAAACAGATCTGCAGGTTTCTACTGTTGATAAGTCTGACGAATACATGACCGTGTTCTTCGTATTCGATTCAGTTCTCAAGAACAGCGAAATACAATCTCAAGCAGCTATTGAACTCTTCGAGAACATCCAGAGTCAGAGTTTGCAGTAGTAATCAAAAGCAAAAACTCTTTTTATTTATTACCCCAATCCTTTTATACTATCATTTACATCTTGTTTTTGTCCGACGTTAAGACGATATATGTCGGACATATATTTCCCATGGGATGGGAATCTAAAAATGCACTCTAACCCAATGGTGGGATCACCACATCGGTCCAGTAGCTTGGAGGAAGATAGTTTTGCATCTAAAAAAGGTCAGGATGAATAATTTTAAGTCGTTCGGTAAGAAGATGGAAGTACCCTTCAAAGAGGGATATACTAACATAACGGGCCCAAATGGCTCGGGAAAATCTAACATCGCAGATGCTATTCTGTTCGTCTTAGGACCAAAAAGTTCTAAAGAGATAAGAGCAGGTCGTCTGACAGATCTTATTTTCAACGGCGGAAAAGAGGGAAAACCAGCCGATGAATGTAAAGTCAGTCTTGTTTTCGAGAATGAGGATAGAACGATACCGGTGGACGAAGATAGGGTGACTTTTACTAGAAAGGTGAAAAAATCAGATAACGAGCAGGGATATAATTCTTATTTTTACGTTAACGGCAGATCGTCGACTTTGACAGAATTCCAGGACTTACTGGCGCACGCTAGGATATCACCTGGAGGATACAATATAGTACAACAGGGGGACATCGCAAGGATAGTCGAGATGAGTTCTACTGAAAGGAGAAAGATCCTCGACGACATCTCTGGTATAAGTTCTTATGATGAAGAGATAGAAGAGGCTGAAGAGAAAAAAGAAGAGGTCATAGATGATCTCGAACGGATAAATATCCTTCTAGATGAGATCTCAACACAAGTAGAAGAACTCGAACAGGATAGAGACAAAGCTCTTCGTTATCAGGAGTTATCAGACAAGGCAAAAGAAGCTGAGGAAAAGAAGAGTTGGAAGATGATCCAGAACACCGAGAAGAACATAGCTTCTATACAAGACGATATCGAGAGCAATAAGGAAAATATAGAGAAGAAAAAGGAAAAAAAGAAAGAGCTCAAAAAAGAGATAGATGATCTTACTAAAGAGATAAGTGAGATCAGGAAAGAACTCGACGATAAAGGGAGCGAAAAGAACAAAGAACTACAGGAAAAGATAAATGAACTAAAACTAGCGATAGGTAGAGCTGACGACAAAAAAGAGGATGCTGAATATACCATCAAAGAGAATGAAAGAAAAACGGATAAATTACAAGAAAAATTGAAGGAAAAAAAAGATGATTTGACCGAGATAAAAAAGGAGAAAAGAGAACTAGAAGATGAAATAGAAGATAAAAGAGAAGAACTAGATGAACTAGAAGAGAAGCTCGATGAGGTAGAGGATAAACAGTCGGATTCTGATGATCGCATAAAAGAATTGAAGAAAGAAGCCATTAAGTTAGAAAAAAAAGAGGAACAGAAGAAGGATAAACTTTCAGAAAAGAAGATAGAACTCGAAAGTGTGAAGAACGAGATCGAGAGAGTTAGAGAAGAGATAGCTGAGATAGAAGAGGAAAAGGAAGATCTTGAATTCGAAAAAAGTGAGAAAGAACTCGAGCTAGAAGATCTCAGCGAGAAAAACGAAGAGCATGAAGAAAAATTGGAAAAACTAAAAAATGAATTCCATGAGAAAAAAAGCAGAGAAAAGAAACTCAGAGACGATAAGAAAGATCTCGAACAGAGGGTCGACAGACTCAAGAGAAAGTACGAACAGTTGAAAGCTGAGAAAAAGGCAGCTAAATCTGTAAAAAAAGGATACAACCGGGCTGTTTCGACTATATTAGAGGCTAGAGACAAGGGGGAGATCGACGGTATCCACGGGACCATAGCCGAACTAGCAGATGTAGATAAAAAATACGAGACCGCCCTGAAGGTGGCTGCAGGAGGCAGGATGCAGTGTATCGTGGTAGACAACGATGCAGTTGCATCTCGAGCGATCAAATATCTAAAAAAGAACAATGCGGGCAGAGCTAGTTTCCTACCTTTGAACAAGATGAGGAGCGGTAGACCTAGAGGTAAAGCATTGAGAGCGGTGAAAGACGAAAAGGCGGTCGATTTCGCGATAGAACTTGTGGACTACGATGATAAATACGATAACGTTTTCTGGTACGTTTTTCACGATACCGTTGTTATGAAGGACATAGAATCAGCTAGAGATCAGATGGGCGGTGTCAGGATCGTCACACTTGAAGGGGAGAAGATAGAAAAGAGTGGAGCGATGACGGGAGGCACATTGAAAAAGAATATGATCGGATTCAGTGCTCCAGATAGAGGTGAATTGGAAAAAGTCAGCAATGACCTTAAGAACAGTAGAGAAAATCTGAAAAAGGTCAAGGGTTCTCTTGAAGAAGTACAGGAAAGGATAGAAGAGATCCAAGATGAGATGCAGGAATTGAAAAACCAAAGTGATCAAGAGATCCAATCTGAATTAGAATCAAGGATCTCTCGTTTAAAATCTAAGATCGAAAAGAAAGAATCTAAATCGGAAGAGAAGAGAGAAAAGGAAGAAGACCTCGAGGATAAGAAGAAAAAATTTGAGGATTCAGTCGACCATCTAGAAGATCAGATCAGCGAACTGAAAGAGGAGAAAGAAGGCATAAGGGAAAGGATCAGAGAGGTCAGTCCTGAAGAGCTGTCAAAGAAGTTAGGAGAACTGAAAGACAAAGAGGTAGAATTGAATAAAGAGATCAACAGCTTAGAGTCTGAACTTGACAAAAAGGAGAACAGAGAGGAACGTCTAGAAGAAAAGATCAAAGAGATAAAGGATACGAGAAAGGAATTGAAAAGCGAGATAGAGAGTAAGAAAAGTCAGATCAAAAAATCTAAATCCATAATAGAAGAGAAAAAAGAAAAACTAGAAGAACTAGAAGAAAAAGCCTCGAACGTAGGAGATGAATTGGAGGATCTTAGAACAGAATTAGAAGATAAGAAAGAAGAACGGATGGAGAAAAAACATCGGATCGACAAAATAGATACTGAGATAGAATCAAAACAGGAATTTATCATAAGTTCAAAAAGAAAACTAAGCACAGAAAGAGAAAAACTTGAGGATCTTAGGGAAGATATAGACGAGGATACGGATTTCTCCGACGAAGATCTACCTACCATGAAGGAATTGAAAAACACTATCCGAAGGTCCAAAAGCAAGATGGAGGAACTCGAACCAGTCAACATGAGGGCTCTAGATGATTATAATAAAAAGAAAGAAAGGAAGGAAGAACTTCAAGAGGAGTTTTCAGAGTTGGAGACTCGAAAGGAAGAATTGGACAACATGATAGAAGAGTTAGATGAAAAGAAAAAGGAAGGACTGCTTGAAGTCAAAAAAGAGATCAACAAGAACTTTGGAAAAGTATATGAACAGTTATCCGAGGGCGGAGAAGCGCATCTAGAACTAGAAGATAAAGAAGATCCATTCGAAGGAGGGCTCATAATAAAAGCTAGACCCCCCGGTAAAAAAGTCCATCTCATAAATGCACTCTCGGGTGGAGAGAAAAGTTTGGTATCTATGGCCTTCATCTTCTCCATACAGATGTATAATCCTTCACCATTTTATCTACTCGATGAGATAGATCAAAACCTGGATGCTGTCAATGCCGAGAATGTAGCTGAGATGATAAAAGACAACTCGAAAAACGCGCAGTTCATCCAGATATCTTTGAGAAAAGTAACACTCAAAAAATCCGACCACGTGATAGGAGTGACGATAAACGATAGCGGCATATCCGATATCATAATGAAAGTCAATATAGGAGCTGGAGAGGAAAAAGACATCCCAGAGTTTTCTGAAGTGAGTAAACTAGAAACGGAGGTGCACTGAAATGGTTTCAGAAGTTAAAGAACCCACTATACATGTCGATAATTCTCCTGAAGAAGTCATACAACATCTCACATTCCATAAATCGTTGATAGACGAAGAAAGGAACGGCAGCAGGATAGATGATTACCTAGAAATGATAGAAAACATGGATGAAGACGATAAAGAATTTTCTGGCGATCCTTTCGAAAGAGCAATAGCTTCAGTGTTCAAACTCGTGATCGATGAAAGGATGGATCCATGGGAAATCGACTTAGTATCATTCACTGAGATGTATCTAGAAGAGGCTAAAAACAAAGAAAGCCTAGATTTTATCGTGACCGGCCAATTGATAAACATGGCCTGGTCCATCTTGAAGATGCAGTGTGAGCAGGTATTGTCATCGGCTAAAGAAGAAGAAAAGGAAGAACCTGTAGATCCTATATCCGAAGAAGGATTTTTCAACGAATGGGATGTATGGGATCAAGAGATATATGACGAACCAGAAGATTTAGATTATGAAGAGGAGGTCCTTGAAAAAGAGGAATTGCCTTTGAAAAAAGCTGTGAGGCGGGAAGAAAAAAAGCCGGTTTCACTCATCCAGCTAGTAGATGCCTTCGAAGATGCAAAACAGGAAGCGAAATACAGAGAAAAGATGGAAAAGATCAGGAAAGAGAAGAAAAAAGAGAGAGAAAGACAACTTGAGGAAAGGGATGAGAATTACGAAACACGCTCCCACGAGGAAGACATACAAAGCGATAAATCTAAGATCTGGAAAAGGATATGTTGCTACGAGCAAAAGGTAATAACTTTCAGCATGATCCATGACGACAGGAAGAAAGACATAGTAACGGCTCTTATGTCAATCCTATTCTTAAATCAAGAAGGAAAGATAAGGTTAAAACAGACAGGATATCCTGACGGACAGATACTGCTCGAAAATCTAATACCAGAAAGTGAGAGACAGAATGGACTCATGGAGCTAGCGATGGCAACTAATGAGCAGGAAGAAAACTTATCGATGGGCAGGATACAGACCTATTGATCCATCTCTTTGGTGTAATAATATTCTCCTTCTGATTTCTGCTTTCTATCCAATCTAGAATCTTTTTTATTTACCCTTGGTCTGTAAGTATCAGCGTCCCTCCTGAAAGTCACATCTACCTCTTTTAGAAAGCGGTTCATGCCCTTTCTCATCTCATATGGACCTTCACCTTTTCCTTTGATTCCAGGGACTCCTGAAAAATTCATTATCAGATCAGAAACGTAATCGATGAAATAAACATCGTGGTCTACTATCATCCCACCTTTATCTCTACTTTCTAGATATCTACGTATGACTTTAGCGGCGGTCATCCTTCTTCCTGCATCGAGATAAGCACTGGGTTCATCTATCAGATAAAGGTCCGCATCTCTACCCAGGCAGAGTCCTAAAACCGCTCGTTGTAACTCCCCACCGCTTAGGTTAGGCACCTGTCTTTCATAAAGATCAGGCAGATCTAATGGTTTCGATACGTTGGATTGGAAAAAACCTTCGTTGAGACGGTCACTTATCTCTGTACGGTAAAGATCTACAACTCTTCCCTCATACTCTGGTTTGATGTATTGGGGTTTGTAGCTGACCGTGATGTCTTTCTTTATCTCGCCTTCGGTTGGTTCGATAACGTCTGCAAGCATCTTCACGAAAGTGGTTTTTCCTGTAGCGTTAGGACCTACGACCCCTATAACTTCACCTTCAGGTATTTCCCCCTCCTCGGTCTCAAGTCGAAAAGAATCCCATCTTTTGACCAGTCTGTCATATCGGATCAAGGGTTTAGAATGCCAATCTGATTTAGGCGCTCTTTGTTCGAAAGTTATCTCAGTATCTCTGAAACGGACATTTTCTTCATCTATGAAACCATGAAGGTATGAATTTATCGCGACTCTCACTCCTTTAGGATGCGAAACGACACCGTAAGCGCCTTTAGAACCGTAAAGCAGATGAACATTATCTGCAAGGAAATCTAGAACGGCTAGGTCATGCTCGATCACCATGACTCTACTATTTTCACTTTTCTCCTTTATCGCCTCAGCGACCTTCAGCCTCTGCCTTATATCTAGATAAGACGACGGTTCGTCATAGAAATAAACATCGGCATCTTTTGTCGAGGCGGCGGCTATAGCAACCCGCTGTAATTCTCCACCAGAAAGATTGGTCACTTTAGAGTCTAAAGTGTTCTCCAATTCAAGAGCTTTCACCCATCTCTGGTAATCATCGCCGATGTTTGAGAGAAGATCTTCAACTTTTCCCGAGTAATGAGCCGGTATCCTATCAACATATTGCGGTTTGAGAGCAGTTTTGAGCTCGCCTTTTGATAAAGATTTGAAATAGTCGCCTAATGCTGTTCCTGAATACTTTTTTATAACACGATCCCAAGTCGAATCTTCATCATAATCACCTAAATTCGGAGTTATCTCTCCTGACAATAATCGTATGGCTGTAGTCTTTCCTATACCGTTGGCTCCTAATAATCCAGTCACTAGACCTTTCTCGGGAAGAGGAAGTCTATAGAGCCTGAAGCTGTTTTCTCCGAACTGGTGTATTAGATCTGTATCAAGTTCCTCAGGAAGGTTGATCATCTTTATAGCGCTGAAAGGACATTTATCAACGCATATGCCGCAACCTTCGCATAGTTCTTCAGATATTTTAACACCGTCTTCCGTTTTTACTATCGTTTCGTCTCCAGTTCGGACCATAGGGCAGTAACTGATACACTCATAACTGCATCGGTCTGGCTGACATTTATCCTCTATAAGTACGGCTATACGCATTTAAATTCCCCATATAAGCGGTCATATTTTAGGTTGATGCATGATTCAAGCTTCAAAACCCGCTCTGACTCTTGCAGCTAAACCTTGATCAAAAACATCCACTTCATCTTTTATCAAAAATATTCTCGCTACTGCTACCAGATCATCATCGTTTGTAACGACCAGAGCTTCGTCTCCTGCTCTGAGATCTTTAGATATATTCGTTACAAATTTAGAAAAGACGCTTTTACCCTCTCTGTTGAACTCTGCACTATCCTCTGTTACCTTGAGTCTCATATCCTGAGGGGAACTATTCTCCCATAGCAGTTTAGCTCCCGCTTTCTTCAAAGTGAAGAATCCATCGTAAAATCTAACGGACAGTATATGTTTTCCGCCCAATTCTACATTCTTGATCCTGTCTTTATTGTTTTTAACATATGTAAGTTCTCCATCTGTCAATATTTTTCCAGCGCCTTCAAAAAACTGATAATCAGAGATTGTGGTTATTTTCATCTCATCGAAACCAAGGGAATTTTTTTTGGAAAGCACTTCTAAAGTTTCCTTTCCTTCCCATTCTATCAATTCGCTTACCTGTTTTTCTATTTTGTATCTTTGGAGCATGTTTTTTTCACTAATATTCGAAGGGAATATCGATTGAGCTACAGGATACACTTCATCCATCTCCAAAGGAACAGGACCAAGAGGTGTTTTAACTAAAAGATTTACCTCATAATCTTCCAACATATGAAGTTCTTCTTTCAAAAATCTGTTGTAAGGTTTTTTTCCCTCATCAATTTCAAAATATACCGTTGGTCCATCATTTGGAGGTCTATACTTCTCCATTATCCATCTTTTGATCCTTTTGAAAGCAGGCCTGAAAGAAGACTTTACACCGGTATAAAGTGCAGCTCTATCCCTACTACGGGGTTCAAATTTCTCAAGGAAATCGTATTCCTTATCTAGAACATCGAGTGCATCCAATAATTTAGGATGAGCTCTAACTCTTCTTTCAACGAATTCCCACAACCGACCTTCTTTTATTGCCTGTTTTATCTTCTCGATCTCTTTGTAACATATCCAAAGGTTATGCTCAGCCAAGGGCTCGATGTTTCCCTCATCGTATTTTTCTTTCATAAGCTCAACGTCATGGGAAGAACAGACAGGACACTCGCATCCTAAGTAGCTAATCTCATCTAGATTTCTTGTACCTTCTGGATACATCAAGTCTCCTCTTTGAGCATATTTCGCGTATGAACTAGAATCGTAAAGATCACATCCAAGAAGCGTCGCGAGTGAATACAACATAGGATGTCCAGCACCGAAAAGATGTACAGGGCCTCTTGGCCCAAGACCCTTTTTAGAGGCTATGATGACCTCTATCAGCTCGGTGAATCTGTAGTCCTCCATCAGAGGGACAACACCTCCGATAGGATAGAGGCCGCCCTTTAACTCACCCATCGATCTACCACATTTTTCTCTTATATCAGGATATATCGAACCTTGGATAGGAAGAGCGATGAGCGTGTTCTTATCACTCATGCTTTCAGATTCTTTAGCTCTCTTCACAGTTTCCCTCACCTTCTTCTCGACGATCCCTCTACTATCATAGGGTTCAGTAAACTCGTCCAATATGGTCGCTACATCAGTCCCTATATCTCTTTGAAATTCCAAGATCTCTCTTGGCCGGACATCCACATCACCATAAACATGAGCCTGAAATGTACCGGAATCAGTCATTATAGGTCCTGAAAATCCAAGGTAGTCATGTATCCCTTCTTTCAAAGCTCTCTCTTTATTTTTTTTATCGGTGTAAAGGATGTATGAATTTGTGATCAAGATCTCGGAACCAAATTCATCTTCGAGCTTTTTTGGAGGTATCAATTGTCTATTCGGATTTATAACTGGCATTATATTAGGTGTCTCGACCTTACCATGAGGTGTTTCGAACTCACATATCCTCGCCAATCCATCTTTTTCCTTAATCTCGAACATACTGTCACTTTCTTATCCTCTCTTAGAAGAAAACATAGGTTATAAGGTTATTTATTTGGAAAGGGGTAGAAAAAAGAAAAGGTTTTGTGATCAGGTTTCAGTCCTCGTCTTCAGAGGACTTCTTAACGACTTTCTTTTTTACCTTCTTTTTGGGCTTTTTCTTGACTTTTTTCGGTCTTTTCTTCACTTTTTTAGTCTCACCAGATTCTTCAGTTTCTTC
>Ga0207421_10006395_pt1 | contig 12838 bp, 13 predicted proteins | sample SodLakKL_010_SED_4_FD_187542 | JGI IMG/M metagenome (GOLD analysis project Ga0207421, IMG submission 187542) | Alkaline sediment microbial communities from Lake Tanatar, Kulunda Steppe, Russia - 8KL_010_SED (SPAdes) (version 2) | ecosystem: Environmental > Aquatic > Non-marine Saline and...
GGAAGCAACGAATACCTCCAGAAGCTACCCGATTTGCTTATAAATTCATCTATTGCCTTTCCAACTATGAAGAGGATTGCGGCTATCACAAACCACCAGATAGAAGACTGGAGTATGTGTGCTGTGAGAACCAGATTGCTTTCTCCAACGGTATCCAACCATGTAAAGTAACCTTGGATTCCACCAACAACTAGCAATATGAATGATGCAATATACGTAATAAATGATATGCTTCCGGTCGTGAAGGAGTTCTTAACCTCTGTTATTAGATTGTATACGGTTTCATCTGCTCCAGCTGCTTTTATAATCAAGTAGAGTCCAACTACAGCGAATATACCGCTTATAGCAAATTCAGGATATCCTACAAAGTTTAATATAGAGTAGGCCAGAAATGCCAGCCCCAGGGGTATAAAGATGGTCCTCATAACTTTTGGGTCTTCCATAAATCTTTTCGCTAGGTAATAAGTAGTCTCAAGGTTCTGGTTCTGCCTTACTATAACACGCTTTATTGAATCTATTCTAACTCTTGACTCTATCAGAGGAATTATATTTTCGTCTTCGGCCCCATCAGTTACAACTATGGCTCTTTCAGCATCTATTTTATTCAAGACTTCTTCAAGCTGCCTCGATATCTCCCTATCTGACCTTATGCCCACCTCACTTGATCCCGTTATTGTAGCCAGCACAGCCTGATCTTCTAGTTCCCTGGCAAGTTTTATACTGGCGTATAATGCATTTAGATCCGAATCTTCTGGGTCAGAAAGAGCTAATTCTTCTGCAACCTGGAGATTTTCCTCTTCACCTATTATTGGGCCAACTCTATCGGTCTTGCTTCCGATATCGTTATCTCGGTCTATACAAAGTACGAGAGCTTTCATCAAGTATCTCAATTAAAAAAAAGTTTCTAATTGTAAAATAGTTTTCTACATTTAATGCTTTCTTATTTCCAAATTATCTTATTTACAAAATTTGCTATGAACCTCATATACTTTATCCGTGGGAGTAGGCAGTTTCTTCATGTTATCCAGCAAGGTTGAGGAATATTGTAGAAAAATAATCTGTTGGGAAAGTACCTTTTTGCCTATTGGACGATTGGATGATGAATTGGAAGGTAAAGAAGAAACATAATTTTTTCTAGGTAGGCCGGCAAAATCATAAAGTTCCTCTTAAAATAGAAATGGCAGGAAAAACTAAAATTAGATATCAATAAGATTAGATATTACCAGTTGGATGTTAGACCTATCTCTAGGTAGAGTTGATGTTGAAATAATGCTAAGGGATATATATTCTATTTTTTTAACCCTCTAGACGAATCCTGCCCTCTGCAGTAACATGAGGTCTTCGGTATCGAGAGATTCTCCTTTTTTGAAACTTTCGTATACTTCTTCTGCCCGCTCTTTGACTTCTTCCTCTTGCTTTCTGCTCTTTCTTTCTCTTTTCTGCGCTTTTTTCTTCACTTTGTTCTTTTTAAGACCTGAGATAACCTTTTCGAAGTCCTCTGCATCCCTTTTTGCATTTATGAACTCACTGTGGAAAGAGTTGGCCTTCTCCTGGGCCTCTATGAAGTTTTTATGGGCTTCGTCTGCCTCATTCCTGACCTCATCAGCTTTATCGAAGTGCTCTATCATCTTTTCATGCATTTCCTGTGCTTTGTCGGCATGATTCAAAACTTCCTCGTGCATCTTTGAGGCTTCTTCTTTAAGTTCGTCTACCTCTTCCATCTTTTCGCTCAGTTCCTTGTTCTGCTCTATCTGGCTCTTGCTCTCCCTGTATTTTTCTCTCAGTTCTGAAATCTTGTCGATAATTTCTTTTTCCCTGTCGGAGCTTAGTACATTTGTCTGTTGCTCGAATTCGAGCTCTTCTATCTTGTTCTTTATCTTCTCTGGTTGGTTAACGCTGTAGTCCATCTCATCCTTGATTTCGTTTATATCATCGTACAGACTGCTTATCTTATCTTTGAGCTCGTCTCTTTCCTTTTTCTTCTCTTTTACTTTTTTGTTTATCGAATCTCTTTCTTCCTTGCATTCTTGAGCTTTACTAACGTGTTCTCTTGCTTTCTCGTTTAACTCGTTTCTTTTTGATGAATAATTACTGGCCTTGGAATTGTACTCGTCCCTCTTCTCCTGCAGCTCCTCCGCCTTACTTTCAAGTTCTTCTTTTCTTTTCAATAACCGTTCCAGCATACATTATCCCTGATTTTAAAAAGTACTTTTTTTAGATCCTTGTTGTTAATTATTAAATTAGATTCTTTTTTAAGTATATTACTGCCGTTAAAGGCAACTGAAAAACCTGCAATTTTAAACATAGAAAGATCGTTTGCACCATCTCCAATAACGATGCATTTACTATTACTTATCTTCAGCTCACTTAAAAGCTTCTTTAAGACTTTTCCTTTGGAATCATCTTCGGTAAGTGGACCTTTCACTTCACCTGTTGCAATCCCATCTTCAAATACTAATTCATTAGATTTTACATAATCTATATTAAGCTTTTCGGCAATCCTTTCGGCTATAATAGAAAAACTACCAGTGATTACAGCCGTTACAAATCCGTCGGACTTCATACCCTCTACTATTTTTTCGGCCCCATCAACCAGGGGCAGATTCTCCGCAACCCTTCTAACTTGTTCTTTGGTTATGCCTTCCAACAAAGAAACTCTTTTCTTGAGCGATTCCTCGTATTCTATCTCACCATTCATTGCTTTTTTGGTAATTTCTTTGATTTCATCGCCTTTACCGCATACCTTACCTAACTCGTCTATAGCTTCACAATCTATGAGGGTACCATCCAGGTCAAAAATAACTATTTTGCTTATGCTACCACCTAGGAATTCTCTCTATTAAATTATTTGTTTCCCTTTTTAGTTTTTTGGTACTTTTTGTAGCTTAATCTATGAATTAACTCTTTACCTAAGAAGTCACCTTCCTAAATCTTTGATGTAGGTGGGTGAGGATGTCACGTATACATAACTTTGAATTTGTACATAAGAGGTCAGTAATAATAAATATGATTTGTATTAGAAGACACTAAAGTAATAAAGATAGATGTTGAAATCCAATCAAATAAGTTTTTGTATTTGGTATATAAAGTTAAACTATAACAACATAATTTTCTATATATGAGGATTCTAGATGCTGATAGGAGTGGCAAAGTTTGGAATGATAGGCTCTTCTTTCGTAGAAGGCCTTTTAGATGAAAGGGCGGATAGAGAGGACATAGACGTTAGGGTTGTGGCCTCGGGGTCCAAAATGGATGAAGAAAGTTGCCTCTCAGCAATCGAGAGTGTAATAAGTATGGATCCTTCCTTGATTGTTGCTGTATGCCCTAATGCCAGCGCTGAAGGACCCACTGCGGCAAGGAATAGAATGTCAGAAGCTGGTATCCCATCGATATTGATATCTGATTCTCCGGGTATAGAAATTAAAGATGAGGTATCGAATCAAGGAATTGGATACGTATTTGTAAAAAGCGACCCGCTGATAGGTGCTAGGAGAGAGTTCTTAGATCCGGTCGAAATGGCTGATTTTAACTCCAATCTGTTAAAAGTTTTATCAAGCACAGGAGTTATGAGAAAGCTTCAGAAAGAGGTGGATAGCACAATAAACTCGATTAAAAGTGGTGGCGAAGACCTACCTAGGACTATTTTAGGACCATGGAATTCCACCAAGGGAGAGTTTGAAAATCCTTATGCAAGGGCCAAGGCGATGGCTGCCCTACAAATTGCCGAGGACGTAGCATCGGTTACATATGAAGCATGCTTTATTGAAGATAAAAAGGAAAAATACATATTCATGGCAAGTTCAGCCCATGAGATGATGCGTTCTGCGGCAAAGCTGTCGGACGAAGCAAGGGAAATCGAGAAGAGCAACGATGCTGTTAAGAGAACGCCTCACTCGAAAGAGGGAAATTTACTCCACAAGACTAAGCTTCTTGAAAAACTACAAGAGCTGTGATATGATATCTATTCTTTAGTAAAGATTAGAGGCCTTATCTCGATCTAAGACAAATAAAATCCGCGTTCCTTCGAATTTACGCAGAATAGGTCAAATTAACTTGGAATTGCCAATTAAAAGTTGCTGAGCTTAGATTGAATACTTCCGTTTATTTTTAAAAAAGGTATCGATTTTTTGGGTATGCCCTTCTCGAACAGTTCATCGGTAGAGCTGATGCCACTCATATTTGTGAGCATTTTACCCCTCTTTTCCCCTATACCAGGTACCTTTATTATTTCTTCGTAAGGGTCTGAAGAAGGATCCACGGGACCGTCTAAAACCTCGCTTGCTATTCTAACCTTCGGATCTTCATCAACCATCATTCCTTTTACCAATCCTTTACTGAGATCCTCGATTCTGTAGTCGTATTTTCTAATTAAAAAATCTGCTTGATACAACCTACCAACTCTCCATTCGTCTATAGGTTCTGAGTCGGCTAATGGAGTGTCATCTAATGCTTCGAATCCCGAGTAATATACCCGATTTGTCCCTAGATCTTTGTAAAGACGGTTAGAGCACTCTAGGATTGATAAATCAGTTTCTTGTGTGGCCCCTACTATAAATTGTGTTGTATGGCTAACATCCTGTTCCGATATCCACCTAAACCTCCTTTTTATATCTGTATTATAGTCTTTTACGGAGCTAAGGTCAGATAGGTATGTCTTTTTTGGGACTTCCATGTTTAGGCTAATCCTATCCGCAAGCCTTGAAGCCTCTTCGATGTGGTATCTTGATGATCCCGGCATGACTTTGAGGTGTATGTATCCTTCAAAGCCACTCTTCCTAACGAGTTCGGCCGCTCTCAGCATCTTTTCCATAGTTTTATCTACATTTTTTTCAATTCCACTGGATAGAAACAATCCGTTAACAGCTCCTTTTCTTACCAGATGGTTGAATAACCTGCACAGTTCTTCTGGTTTGAGCGAAACCCCTCTTTTAGAGCACCGGTTTTTACAATACTTGCAATCGAATGAACATTTTTCCGAAAGCAAAATTTTTAACAGTTGCGTCTGCGTTGATTTTGACGTGAAGATAGGTACGCTTGAACCACCCCCACACACAATATCGTGCTTTCCAGCAGTTGCCAGTTTCTTTCCTTTTTTGAGTATGTCCATTTTTGCCTCGTATTGTACTTTTTTCTCAACTCAGGGCTAGGCCTATTTAAAGTTAGAAGATATCATCTGTATAAATATAGACAATCCCTTTTTTTCAAACTTTGAAAAAAGAAGAATAAAAAAGATGGGTAGAGTACGCCGAAACTAAAAAATTTAGGCAAAAGTTATTTTTATAGAGGGGCAAATCTAACGGTGATGACAGATAGCTGGTTTTCAAACACACTTGGCAAGATATTCAAAAGAGCTGGAAAAACAGTTAACGAGGCCAAGAAAGAGTTCAGATCAGGTTATAGAGATTCCCTTATGGATGGAGACTGGTCGAACGTAGGAGATAGTGAAGAGTTGGAGCCATTTATAGATGTATTCAAAAAAGAAGATGAAGTGATGATAGTGGCAGAGTTGCCGGAAGCAGTTGAAGAGAGAATAAAACTCAGGTTGTCTGAAGAAGAGGTCTTACATATAAGAGCCCCAACCAAAAAGAATGAGGAGTATTCTGCCAATATCAGGCTACCTAGCCGAGTAAAGGAGAAAAGAGTTAGGAAGCAGTATAAGAACGGCGTATTGACCTTATGGTTAAACGTGTATAATTAATAATAGATAGATGTGGAAACCATAGCTAGCGAATCTTAATGTAGCAACTCTGAAATTTTTTGTTTGTAGCTCGTTCTTTTTTCTTAGATCATTTAAAAGAGCATATTCTCTCCAAGTAGTAATAAATCAGTAGTGAGGCGAAATCCAACCACTTTAGCCGTTAGAGGATGTCAAAAGAAGTATCAGTTACCTCCTCCCTTCCATGAAAGTAGAGGTCTTACCCAAATGTTAAGATAATAAAATAATATCCATCAAATAGAAATAAGAAATTAGAAACCTTTTGTAGGATTAGTATGAGGTGAAACATGCAAGGGGATTTTTTAGGACACGAATCAGACATAGATAAAAAGAGAAATAAAGTAGTGAAAATTTTCATTTTCCTTGTATTGATAAATCTATCTCTATTTTTGATTAAGATAGTTCCAACTCTTTTTTACGATAGCTTATCTTTACGCTCCGATGCACTAAATTCCCTTGCCGATTTTGTATACTCTGGGTTGATACTTGGAACATCGTATTTTGCATTTAAGCCTAACGACCGCTCCCATCCCTATGGGCACGGTAGATACAGGGCAATCCTTTCTTTGGTTATAGCGGCATCCATATTCCTTACCGCTTTTTTCATAATATGGGAAGGAGCCATGGGAATAATTGGCGAACAGAGATGGACATTTACACCCTTTTTCATAATAGCATTAGTTGTATCGATTATAACTAAATCTGGAATGGCTGTTTACCTCAAAAAAAGAGGAAGAGAAGAAGGTAGTGATATAATAACTTCTGCAGCTAAGGACAGTGAGGCAGATGTGCTTGCCTCCTTTTCAGCGCTTATAGGAGTGATGGGTGCATGGTATGGATATATCATGCTGGATTTAATATTTGGCCTGACAGTTTCAATCTGGATATTTAAGACTGGTTATGAGATTGCATCGAAGAACATCAAATACTTGACAGGGGCCGGGCCCGACGAAAGTATATGGCGCACCATAAAAGATACAATTGAGCTAGAAGAAGCAGTTGAAATGACTAGATGTGTACCACACTATGTTGGCCCAGGCTTACATGTTTACTGCGAGATTAAACCTACCAGGGACCTTGATATGGGGCTGGAGGAACTTCACAATATGGAGGAGCAGATAAAATCTAGAGTAGAATCTCTAGATGAGGTTCATGTAGCATATATACATATTGAACCCCCTGATTTAAGAAACAGAAAAACTTGAAGGAGCCCAAATACTAAGCTTGTGATATTATGACCGATCTAATTTACTTTGACGATTGTTATGTAAAAGAATTTGAAGCTAAAGTTCTAGAAGTTAAGGGAGACGCTGTTGTCTTAGATAGAACTGCCTTCTATCCCGAAGGCGGAGGTCAACCTTGCGACAAGGGTGAGATAAACAGCTCTGAAGTGACGAAGGTTACTAAGAGAGAAGGTAAAACACTCCACTTCCTGGATGGTGCATTATCTGATGAAGGAGATAAAGTAAAGTGCCGCATCAATTGGGATAGGAGATACGAACATATGAAGTATCATACAGCCCAACATCTCCTCTCAGCAGTCATTCTCGATGAATATAAGGGTAAAACAACGGGAAATCAGCTTTACGAAGATAGAGCTAGGATTGATTTCGATGTTGACGTTTCTGAGGACATAAATGAGATAGAAAGAAAGATCAATCAATTGATAAGGGATGAAAGAGATGTTAGGATATATTCCATTTCTAGAGAGAAAGCTGAGCAAACCTTGGATCCTAAGCGAGCTAGGTTGGACCTGATTCCGAATGCGATATCAGAATTGAGGATAGTAGAGGTGGAGGACGTAGATAAAACCGCATGTGGAGGTACCCACGTTAGTAACACCGGAGAACTCGGAGAGTTTGAAATTATAAATACTGAGAGTAAAGGCAAAGGAAAGAAAAGGATAGAATTCATTTTAAAATAAATGTTTAGAAAGGAGGCCAATTAAATGAAAGGTAGAAGGTTCAGTGCAAAAAGAGGACACTACATAAAAAAAGATAAAGTTGAGGAAGCTTTGAATGATAAGTTTGGAAGCTATACTGTAGAGGATGGCACTTATATAGTAAAAGATTTTTTGGCATTCAAACGGATAGAGGTTCAAATAATAGATAACGGAAATAGAAAAAACGAATTAACCCTAAGTACCGAATCGGATATGGAAAAAGCGGACAAGGCTATCGAATCAAAGAGAGCCTTGAATGAATTCCTCTACGAAGTTACCGGGTATACGGCCAAAGAAAGGATGAAGAAAATGAAAGATAAGGTTGAAGGCTAGAATTGATTATTCTAAAATAGTGAGAAGCTCCTTCCGAACCGAATGCCCGATGTTTGATGCGTGCCCCTGGAATATTGATTGATAGTTGTTATCTTAACTCAGGGCTAAGATCTCTTCATTTAGGTAGAAGAGGGCGTCACTGTTAGGCTCCCTACTTCCGTATTGAAACTTGGGAGATAAACCTTTGCTTTCTAGCAATCCATAAAACGGAAGGTTCAAACCATGGACACCTTATACCTTTTTACAATATCTTCATTCTCTTTGTACCAGTAAGCGTGACCATGATCCAGATCAAGGAGTTTACATCCACTCCCTTCTCCATTTCCTTCTTCCTCATCCTTAATTTCACCTTTAACTTTTTCCGGTACGAGTATATCGTTGGCTAGTAGATTTCTCTCGAACTCTATTTTTATTTCCATCTCTCCGTATTCTGTATCGACTCTTTCCTTCCAGTTTTCACCCAAGTTACCACCTATAAACTCTCCGAAAAGAGGCTCGTTTAGCTCAACATCTTCTAAATCTTCTTCTCGAGCTTTGTTTATCATGCTGAAAACCTCGTTGAGTTCTTTGGGAAGCGCTTCGGCAACTCCAGTAGGTAGATCACCATCCATAACTTCACTCAAGCTCTCTAGATTGTTTGCAACCTCGAATATGACCTTTTTAAATTCGTCATCAGAGAAGGTGCCCTTTTCTATAGCATAAATAAAAGTGGTCCCAGCCCTAACCACTTTATCTCTAAGGGCACTTTTTGCATTTGAAATCTCGCTGGCCGCGTAATCTTTCTCCATGAAGGGAAAAATTTCAGGAATGTTCTTTCCTACTTTGGTCATTGGTATTCGTCCGGTGCTTTCATCCCTAAATTCCTTACAAATTTCTGAAGCCATCCACTCCCGGGTGGTTAAAAGAGAATACTCCTTTAGGAATTTGTTTACAGATTCGTAACTATCTTTATCTACCTTTTTGAATTTCTTATTTTCCATTATACCAACAGGTTTGTTTTAAAAAGTAAAGAGTTAATATTCATTTGACCTCAAACCAACTTCTATGTAACGGGTCCACGGCAAGCTTGAGATAATATTTTCAACTTTTAACAACTGGGTGCGAAAATGTTATCCTCCAGGAAAAAATCTTCTAACGGATGTGAACAGAAGGCCTGGTTAGAACATTTGATGCCATCCCTGATTTCATCATGACTCATAGGTCGTGAGCTAAATGTCAACATATTCTAAAATAATCTTTTTCCAAACCATATGACCTGGGAGGCAAGGATGCCCTTACAAAGTCAAAATTAAAATTAATCAAAGGGAAGATCTTAGATAAATAAAGAAGATAAGATAAAATACAGAAAAGATAACAAAAAGTAACAAGAAGCTTAGGATATAATGTTGTTGCAATCACTTTGAGTTTGATTTTTTCTAGCTGTACTTACGTTGTAAATGCGAAATATTTAAGTGGTGAGAGAACAAGATGGAAAAAGCAACCCAAGAATTTAAGATACTTATCCCCTCCTCTCTAACCGCCGAGAAGGGAGATCAAAAAGTAAAGACGATAAAGATAGGCAGCGTGGCAAGGGCGGCATCGATATACAGGGTTGAAGGAATATCGATATACATAGACCCGGATCACGACGAATCTGATTTAATTGGGAAGGTTCTGAAGTACGCGGAAGCACCACCATACCTCAAAAAAACTCTATTCGGAATAGATAAAAAGCTGAAGTACGTTGGTGCTATACCACCGCTACAAATTCCAAGTCACAATGTCACGAAGGATATATCGGTTGGAGAATATAGAGAGGGATTAGTACTCGAAAGGTCTAGCGAAGAGAAAGTAGGTTCTGACTACTGTGCTAGGGTGGATATTGGCCTTGATGAGCCAGCCCTCCTCGTTGAAAATGAAGAAGTTAGCGAGGAAGAACGCATAACTGTCAGAACTATTTCCTGCGAGAGCCCTGTTAAGGTACGTAAGGTTAACAAATCTGATGTTCCCTATTACTGGGGATACGATACTACCGTTTGCAAAAATCTTGAGAAAAAGATTTCAGATCTTCGGGATGAGGGATGGAGCATAATTTCCACCTCCCGATATGGTGAAAAAGTTAGTACAGAAAATGTCGATACATATCTTTCAGATAAGGTTGCCTTGATATTTGGATCCCCAGATAAAGGAGTTGATGCTTTCATTGATCAAGATCAGCTTGTCGATGATTCTATTAACACAGTTGTCAAGCAGGGTACTAAGACCGTAAGAACTGAAGAAGCAATATATTCGACTTTAGCAATACTAAATCTTGAGAGAAGATAGATGGTGAAAAAAGATGGTGAAAAAGAATAAGCCTAGGAAAGGATCTTTGGCATATAGCCCAAGGAAGAAAAGCAAAAGCGAGATTCCAAGAGTAAGATCGTATCCCGATAAAGATTCGCCCGAGCTTTCGGGCTTTGTAGGTTTCAAAGCCGGATTGACAGATCTGGTGATTGTAGATGATAGGCCAAACTCCTCTACTGAAGGAGAGGAGATTAATGTGGCCGCTACCGTTATCGAAACACCCGAGATAAAAATTGCTGGTGCAAGAGGGTATAGGGATACACCTTATGGACTTAAACCCGCTATAGATGTTGATTCAGAGACTTTAGATGAGCTTAAAAGAGGGATTGAAGAAGATGGAATTGATGAGATACGTTTACAGGTAACTACTTCACCGGATAAAGTATCCGGAGTACCGAGAAAAAAATCAAGGATCATGGAAATTCCAGTTGGTGGAAGTATTGAAGACCAGATTGGATATGTTGAGGATAAAATTAGAAGCCAGATAAGGGTTTCGGAACTTTACGATAGCGGAGATTACGTTGATGTGTCAGCTGTGACCAAGGGCAAAGGAACCCAAGGCCCAGTTAAGAGGTGGGGCGTCAAGATACAGGGAAGAAAAGCTCAAAGAAAAGGCAAGGGCAGACACATAGGCAATCTTGGGCCATGGCATCCAACTCACGTTAGATGGCAGGTCCCTCAAGCAGGTCAAACTGGTTTCCACCAGAGGACTGAGCTTAACAAGAGGATACTAATGGTTGGAGATGACCCCGATGATATAAATCCGGATGGAGGATTCTCTAAGTACGGATTTGTTGGGAATGATTACATTTTGTTAAAAGGTAGTGTACCAGGCCCCTCAAAAAGATTGGTGAGGATTAGAGATGCCATCAGACCGAAAGGAGTAGATGGAGAAGTTGATGTGAGGTATATAAATACTAAATCCAAACAAGGGGTATAAAGATGAATAAGGAAAACCAAGCTGAAACAGAAAGCAAAAAGGTGACGGTTCATACAGTAGCTATAGAAGATGTAGATGAAGCTGAAGGAGAAGTAGGACAAAGTAAGGAAGTAAGCCTTCCTGAAGTGTTTAGCACACCTTACAGGCCTGATTTGATAAACAGAGCCGTAGCGACATCCCAGTCGAATAGGAAGCAACCCGACGGTATTGACATGAGGTCGGGTAAGAGGACATCTGCGGAGTCATGGGGAGCCGGCAGAGGCGAAGCCATGGTCCCAAGGATAAGCGGAGGTAACCGAGCCGCATTAGTACCTCAAACCGTTGGCGGTAGGAGGGCACACCCACCCAAATCGACCAAAGACCATTCTAAGAAGCTAAACAAGAAAGAACGCAAACTTGCTCTAAAAAGCGCTATATCGTCTAGCTGTAATGTCCAGATAGTTAGGGAGAGAGGACATCTGTTCGAAGACCTCCCAATAGTTGTTGACGATGGCATTCATGAACTAAATAAAACAAAGCATGTCAAGAACCTACTTGAGGATGTAGGAGTTTGGGAAGATGTACAAAAAGCCAAGAAGGCATTTAAAGATAGAGGTCGGGCGCCAAAGAGCGTTCTTATAATATATTCAAAAGATAATGGAATTTCTTTAGGAGCCAGAAACCTTCCAGGAGTTGAGACGTTGGATGTTGAGAACCTCAATATTGAGATGCTTGCACCAGGTGGAGATGCCGGAAGGCTTACAGTATGGAGCAAATCGGCTATAGAGAAAATCGAGGAGGCATTTTAAATGAGCGTTATAGATTATCCGCTGGTAACTGAGAAAACTACAAGGTTGATGGAGGAAACAAACACCCTAACACTTGTAGTAAATATAGATTCCAATAAGGGACAGATTAAGGATGCCGTGAAAGAAACATATGGGGTTGAAGTCGAAAAAATTAACACGATGATAACCTCGGAAGGAAAGAAAAAAGCGATGGTTAAGTTGTCTCCTGAGTATGATGCTGAAGAAATAGCAAGCAGGCTTGGAATATTCTAAAAAGGTGTTTAAAAATGGGAAAAGATATTCGGCCCCAAAGGATGGGGAAAGGAAAAAATTATTCTGCACCTTCACACAGGTATAAATCTGAACTAGAACATTTATCTACGGACTCTGATGAAACTGTACTGGGTGAAGTAATAGATATAGAGCACGACCCAGCCAGAAATGCCCCTATAGCTAAGGTAATTTATGAAAATGGGGAGGAGAGGCTCATACTAGTTCAGGAAGGAATACCTACTGGTGAAATAATCGAGTGTGGGGTTGATGTAGAGATAAAACCAGGCAATACAACTTACTTGGCCGAGATACCGGAAGGAACACCGGTATGCAATATAGAGGCTAAGCCTGGAGACGGCGGCAAGTTTGTCAGGTCATCGGGAACTTATGCAATATTGATAGCCCACGATGTAAATAAGTCAATCGTACAACTTCCATCGGGAGAGATGAAATGGTTCGATCCTAAGTGCAAGGCAACGATTGGAGTAGTTGCTGGAGGAGGAAGACAGGAGAAACCATTTGTGAAAGCAGGTAACAAATAC
>Ga0207421_10006397_pt1 | contig 12836 bp, 8 predicted proteins | sample SodLakKL_010_SED_4_FD_187542 | JGI IMG/M metagenome (GOLD analysis project Ga0207421, IMG submission 187542) | Alkaline sediment microbial communities from Lake Tanatar, Kulunda Steppe, Russia - 8KL_010_SED (SPAdes) (version 2) | ecosystem: Environmental > Aquatic > Non-marine Saline and...
CGAGTTTCCCGAAATGCTCAATCGCTGGAAAGAAATAAAAAAAGAGTCATGATCTTAATAAGAAAAATATTTGTTCAACACCAAGCCATTTGACCTTTCGACTTTTTGACTTTTTTGACTTTTTGACTTTCTGACATTATGTAAACACACCAAATATAGCATAAACCTGACAGCACACATCAACCAGAACATAACCACAATTAAAGCCATAAACCAATGAAAACACAAAACCAAACCACAACTCCCCTGCTGACTTTATTCCTGGTAATCCTGATCACGAGCACAACCTTTGCACAAGACCCGGTGGAGATCATCCGCCGCATGGAACAGAACATGCGGGGCGACGCCTCTTACACTGAGATGAGCATGGAGGTGGTCAGACCGCGGTATACCCGCGAGATCAGCATGCGCACCTGGGCCCTCGGCGACGATTACTCGCTGGTATACGTAACAGCCCCGGCACGCGATGAGGGCACAGGCTTCCTGAAAATCGGCAATGAGATCTGGAACTATCAGCCCAACATCGACCGTACCGTTAAAATGCCCCCCTCCATGATGTCGCAATCCTGGATGGGCTCCGACTTCACCAACGACGACCTGGTGAACGCCACCTCGCTGGCAGACGACTACACCCACGAATTGCTGGGCGAAGAAGAAATAGATGGCCATGCCTGCTACCTGATTGAAATGCAGCCGAAGCCCGACAACCCCATCGTATATGAAAAAGTACTTCAATGGGTAAGTAAGGAACATCACCTCCCTGTGCGCACCGAAAACTATGATGAGCGCGACCAGCTGGTTAACACCATCCATTTTCGTGAGATCAAAACGCTCGGTGGGCGCAAAATTCCCAGCATCATGGAAATGGTGCCCGAAAACAACGGCGATCAGAAAACCATCATCACCACCCATGAAGCAGATTATGACATCGAAATCAGGGAAGACTTTTTCTCCATAGAAAACCTCACGGAAATCAACTAAACCCGGGGAAATCCGGGAAACAATTAACAACCCTATAGATCTTTCACCACAGAAACAACAAACCAGATGTTAATCACACTCGCATGGCGCAATTTATGGCGCAAGAAAAGAAGGACGATGATCACGGTGAGCTCGGTGATGTTCGCAGTTATCCTCGCCATTGTCATGATGTCGATGGTCAACGGCATGAAACAGCAGATGGTTGATTCCATCATCAGCAACACCACAGGTCACGTGCAGATACAGGACGTGTTGTACCACGATGAGCCCACCATGGACCATGCCATGGAATACAGCCAGGAAGTAAAGGAGGCCGTGGAAGCCCTTGGCGACGCCGTAAAATATACCGTTCCACGGATTGAAGGATTTTGCCTGGCATCCAAGGAGGTCAGTAGCCGCGGGGTATACCTAATGGGTGTCATCCCTGAAAAGGAAAACAAGATGAACGACCTCTCCACACGCCTGGTGGATGGCGAGATGTTTGCCCCGGATGACCATTTTGCCGTAATCGCACAGGGCGTAGCGAATCAGCTCGACCTCGCTCTGGGAGATACGATCGTGCTGCTTGGGCAAGGCTTCCAGGGAATGACAGCCGCAGGAAAGTACCCCGTGGGCGGCATCCTGGAATTCCCCCTCCCCGACATGAACAACACCCTGGTCTACCTGCCCCTGAAGGAGGCACAAATGTTTTTTGCTGCTCCGGAGAGATTGAACAGCCTGACCCTGATGCTCGAAGACCCGCAGAAGGCGGATGACATCGCCAGCCGTCTTAAGGCAGAACTCGACGACGAATGGTATACTGCCAAAACCTGGGAAGAACTGATGCCCGATAAGGTGGCGGCATTCGAAGCCAGGGATGCGCAGGTAAGGGTATTTGCCTGGGTGCTTTACATCGTGGCTGGCTTCGGCATCTTTGGCACCATGATCACCATGATGCACGAACGCCTCCGGGAGCTGGGCATCCTGCTCTCCATCGGACTTAAACGGGGCAAACTGGCCATGGTCTGCATGCTCGAAACACTCTTTATCAGCTTAATAGGCGTGTTGGCAGGCGTGGCCGTGGGCTTCCCCATCGTATACCATTTTTTCCTGAATCCCATCCAACTTGGGGCAGATGTGGGGGAGGTGATGATCGATTATGGAATGGAGCCCTTCATGCAATTCTCCATAGCTCCTGACATTTTCATCTACCAGGGCATCAACATTTTTATCATCGCCCTGATCGTGGGCCTTTACCCGGTGAAAAAAGTCTTCAGACTGGATATGATCCACGCCGCACGTAATTGAAAAGCTAAGCACCAAGCTCTTAACATTTCGACATTTTGACTTTTTGACAATTTGACAATTCTTAAACACCATGTACACACTGATCAAAATATCCTGGAGAAACATCTGGAGAAACCGGAGCCGGACACTGGTGATCACCACCGCGCTGGTGCTGGGCATCATGGGAGGCATTTTTTCTGCCGCCATCAGGCTGGCTGCAGAAGAGCAGCAGTTTGAAGACACCATAGAGAACCTGGTGTCCCACATACAGATACACCATCCGGAATTCATTGCCAACCCCGAGGCACATTATCGCATCCCCGACGGAAAGGTTGTTGCTGAAGAGATCAGCGAGCAGGCCGGAACGGCAGCCCTTTCAGCCAGGCTGGTGATGGATGGCATGGCCGCATCCGCCAACATGAACACTGGCGTCCGCATCAAAGGCATCCAAAAGGAAGCAGAATCCCAAACCACCAAACTGGATCAACTCCTGGAGGAAGGCACCTATTTCGAAGAAGAATGGCGATTGCCTTCCGTGATCATCGGCAGACAGCTTGCCAAAGACCTGATGGTCGAAACCGGTTCGCGCATCGTGCTGACTTTCCAGGATGTCGACGGCGAGATCGTCAGCTCCTCATTCCGTGTGGAAGCACTGTATACTGTGACATCCAGGCGTTTTGAAGAACGAACGGTGTTCGTGCAGGCCGACCTGCTCGGAGAACTTGTGGGTGACACAGAGGCCGTAACGGAAATCGCCCTCCTTATCGAGGATGCGGACAGATACCGTGAGGTCACCGATGACCTGCGCAGCCAATACCCCGACCTGGAGGTCCGGCACTGGGCAGACATGGAACCCGCCTTATACTATTCGCTCGAGGTGCTAGACCAGATACTGATCTACCTGGTGGGTGTGATCATCCTGGGGGTGTCATTCGGACTGCTGAACACCATCCTGATGTCGATCCTGGAAAGGGTACGTGAGCTGGGCATCCTGCTATCCATTGGCATGAAACGATTGAAAGTCTTCTCGATGGTGGTGATGGAAACCACCATGATCGCCCTCATAGGGGGTGCAACCGGACTGACCCTGTCATTCATCATGATACGAATTCTTAACCAGCACGGCGTAAACATCCCGGGTGGCGAGGGGCTGGAGGACTTTGGCTTTGCATCCGTCCTCTACCCTGACCTGCCCACATCATTCTATTTTGAGATCGGCGGAGTGGTCATCCTCTTTGCCATCCTTGCATCCATCTACCCGGCCTGGAAGGCCATCCGCCTCGCTCCGGCAGAAGCGGTCAGGGCAGAGTGATCAGGGCTGTAAACGAAGAAGCAAAAGACACCAGGAAACAAGAAAACCTTTGGTGCCTTTGTGGCGAAACAATGGAACTAAAAACAAACCCTCAATCATAAAATCATGCAAACAGTAATCAAAACAGAAGGCTTATCAAAAACCTACACCAACACAGCTGTCCCCGTTCACGCACTCAGGGACGTAAACCTGGAATTCAAGCAAGGTGAGTTCACCGCCATCGTAGGTCCGTCGGGGAGCGGCAAAACCACATTCCTGAACGTCATCGGCGGCCTCGACAAGCCCACGGAGGGCAAGGTGGTGATCGACGACATAGACATCGCCACCATGAAGGAAAGCAAGCTATTTGATTTCCGGATGCGGCATATCGGCTTTGTTTTCCAGGCCTATAACCTGATCCCTGTGCTCACCGCCGTGGAAAACGTATCGTTCATCATGTTGTTGCAGAAACGGCCCAAAAAGGAGATGGAGCAGCGCGCAAAGGAGATGCTGGAGCAGGTCGGTCTGTCAGATAAGCTCAACACCCGTCCGGCACAACTCTCCGGCGGACAGCAGCAGCGCGTCGCCGTGGCCCGCGCCCTGGCGTCCCGTCCCGACTTCGTGCTGGCAGACGAACCCACAGCAAACCTCGACACCGAGTCGGCATTCAACCTGCTCGACATCATGGCACGCCTCAACAAGGAAGAAAACATCACGCTGATCTTTTCCACGCACGACCAGCGCGTAATCGACAGGGCCAAACGCGTGATCACCCTCGTCGACGGCGCCGTCGACAAAGACGAACACTTCGACAGAAACTGACAACCCAGGGCTCTGGCAATTACCCATTAAACACAGCCCAAAGGACCCTTCCCTTAGCACATTGGCACATTATCACATTGACACATTGGCACATTATCACATTAGCACATTATCACCATGTTTTTCACCCTTGCCTGGCGTAACCTCTGGCGCAACAAGCGACGCACCCTGATCACGGTCAGTTCGGTGCTGTTCGCCTATGTGCTCGCCACCGCCCTGCTCTCCTTTGCCAAAGGATTCCAGCAGCAGCTGACGGAGACCATGATCAGGCAGGAGACAGGTTATCTGCAAATCCAGGATGCGCTGTACTTTGATGAGCCCTCACTGGACCACACCCTGGCACATGACGATGAAGTGAAACAGGCCCTGGCAGCATTGGATGACAAAATCTCCTATCTGGTGCCCCGGATCCAGGGCTTCTCCCTGGCCGCAAAGGAGATGTCGACACGTCCCGCGATGGTCGCGGGCATCCTGCCCGAAAAGGAAGACAAGATTCGCAACCTTAGCGGCCACATAGTCAGCGGAGAGATGTTCTCCGCGAATGACGATTATGCCGTGATCGGCCAGGGGCTGGCTGACCTGCTGGGTTTCGGCATCGGCGACACCCTCATTCTGATCGGACAAGGCTACCAGGCCGTCACAGCTACAGGCATGTTTGAGATAGGCGGTATCATCGAATTCCAGCTGCCCGAACAAAACAACACGGCCGTGTTTTTGCCCCTGAAAAAGGCCCAATGGTACTTTGCCGCAGAAGACCGGCTCACCAACCTCATCATCATGCCAATAAACACCGACCGGATCGATTACCTGGCCGGCGAACTGCAAAGCAGGCTGGATGATGAATGGCATGCTGCCAAAACCTGGAAGGAGCTGATGCCCGACATGGTTGGACTGATGCAAATGCAAGACACCGTGTATACCGGTATTGCCTGGATATTTTACATCATCGTGGGGTTTGGCATATTCGGCACCATCCTCACCATGCTCCATGAACGCATGCAGGAGTTTGGCATCTTGTTATCAATCGGCATGAAACGCTTTCAATTGGGGCTGACAGGTTTGATCGAAACCATATTTATCGGCTTGCTGGGCATCGCAGGCGGCGCGCTTATCGCTTTGCCCATCGTGTACATCTTTAATCTTTTTCCTATAGCGTTTACGGGAGAAATGGCGGATTACATTCTCCGTTTTGGTATGGAGCCCGTCTTCCCCATGCTGCTGGACAAACAGATCTTTATTCAACAGGCATACACCGTTTTTGGCATTACGCTGCTGATTGGCCTGTATACCATGCGAAAAATCCACGGCATCCGCATCCTGGAGGCGGCACAAAACTGACAGCTAAAAAAGAAAACCCATATAGAATGCATACCCTGGTCAAGATATCATGGCGGAACATCTGGCGGAACAAAAGGCGTAGCCTGGTGATCATGACGGCCATCGCGCTGGGAATCTGCGGTGGACTGTTTATCTCGGCCGCTTACATGGGCCTGATGAATCAGACCATCGAGGAAAGCATTCAAACACAATTGTCGCATATCCAGGTCCATCACCCTGCATTTATCCACGACAGGGAGTTGCGCCATGCCATTGCCGGTGCCGGCGCCATCGCAGAGTCCCTCCGCAAGAATAAGGAAGTCAAGGGCGTAGCCAGCCGGTTGGTCGTTGATGGCATGGCGGCTTCTCCGCACCTCAGCAGCGGGGTCAGTATCCGGGGAGTCCACCCTGAAGAGGAACGACAAACCACCCTTTTCCATCAACAGGTTGAGCGCGGCACGTATTTTTTAGAAAATGGCCGCCTGCCTTCGGCAGTGATTGGCGAAGCCCTGGCCGATGACTTGCAAGCCAGCCCGGGTTCACGCATCGTACTGACATTCCAGGACGTCCACGGAGAAATGATCAGTGCATCATTACGCGTGGAAGGTGTCTTCCGTGCGACGGCATCAGCCTATGAAAAAAACAATGTCTTTGTGCGGGCCCGCGACCTGGCAGAACTGACCGGCGGCGATGAAGCCGTTACCGAAATCGCCGTCCTGCTTAATGACGAAAAATACATTGATAAAATTCGTGCAAGGCTGCAACAAGATCATCCTGAACTGAAGATAAGAAGCTGGACTGAGCTGGCACCCGACCTGGAGTTCGTAATGGATTACACGGAGCTTAGCCTGGTATGGATCGTAGCCATCATCCTGCTGGGCGTATCCTTTGGCATCCTGAACACCATCCTGATGTCGGTGCTGGAAAGAACCCGCGAACTCGGGGTGCTGCTTTCCATTGGCATGAAAAAAAGCCGGGTGTTTGCCATGGTGATCCTGGAAACCGTCTTCCTCTCACTTACGGGTGGCGCCGCAGGCTTTGCATCTGCTTATATCTTGATCGCACTGCTCCAAGACCGCGGCATCGATCTCACTTACATTGGCGGAGAAGCCCTGCGGGATTTCGGCTTTTCGCCAATACTGTATCCCGAACTGGATTTGGGTTTTTACATCAAAGTCACCATCATGATCATACTGTTTGCCATCCTCGCAGCAATATACCCGGCACGCAAGGCCGTCAAGCTGCAACCCGCCGAGGCGGTGAGGAAATAAGCAGGTTTGAGGTTTGCGGTTACCCGGGGTGCTTATGAAAAGAATTGTTTGGTGATATGTTGCTGGGTTATGGGGTTGTGAGGGTTAGCGGCTATTGGCTGTTGGCTCTTGGCTATTGGCAAGAAAGCTAAAGGCCAAAACCAGCCCTTTTGAAAACACAAACATCAGCAAACCAATAAGTTGAAAAATAACAAACAGATGAATACACCATTTACAACAAAGCATTTTACTGGTTTAGCACTTAGCGCACAGCGCCAGATATTCAGCACCGGGTTCTCTGCGCCAGATGGCCGGCAACCGGCGCCTGATTTTGGGCCCACGGCAACCCGGGTGCACTGGCTGTTCAAGGTCAAACCTCAAACCTCGGAAAGCCCGGGTGCTGCCCCTGGTGAATTCAAACATCAAGCTTCAAACCTCAAACTATATTGTTTGTTCCTGATGCTCCTGCTGGCAGGAAGCACAACAGCCCAACCATCAGGCAGCAACAGCGACTTCCGGCTGCGGGGCTACATGAAAGCCATGCCGGGCCTGCACCTTGACCAGGATTTCGGCGATCCCTCATTTCATCACAGCTTCCATAACAGACTGAACTTCAGATGGGACATCACCAGTGACGTGGATCTCCGCATCGAAGGGCGTAACCGGCTGCTGTATCATGAGTTGTATGATGAGCTGCCAGGCATTGAGGAAATATTTGACCAGGACGAAGCATTGTTGGACCTTTCCTGGTTATGGTTGTCGGATGGAGGCTGGATCGGTCACTCGGAAGTAGACCGCCTGTACCTCAGCTGGCGCAGGTCGAGCTGGCGCGTGCGTGCTGGACGGCAGCGGGTCAACTGGGGCATCAACCTTGTATCCAACCCCAACGACCTCTTCAACACCTATTCTTTCTTTGATTTCGATTATCCGGAGCGACCCGGAACGGATGCCCTCAGGGTGCAGCACTATATCAGTCGCCTTTCGAGCATAGAAGTGGCCGTGAGCCCGGCCAGAGACAATCGCGACATGGTGGCAGCAGCAAAATTTGCACACAACCTGCGGGGCTATGACATCCAGGCGCTCGGGGGGTATTTCCGCGACAGGGTGGCGCTTGGCGGCGGGTGGGCAGGCCACATTGGCGGGGCAGGCTTTAAGGGAGAAGTCACCTGGTTTCATGATATCGACGAACAGCAGGGTGTGGATCCCAGCAATGTCGTGGCCGCCGTGGGCCTCGACTATATGTTTGCCAACGGCACCTTTGCGGTGGCAGAGTTGCTGTATAACGGCGGACACAACCGTGCCGGGGAGGATGTCTTCCTCGTGACCGAGCCCATGCGGGCCGATGATATCCTGTTTTCTGAATATGCCATTACGCTGAATGCAGACCACAGCTTTTCTCCCATTTTACAAGGGGGGATGGCCGTGATGGTGCTGCCCGACATCGAGGCAGTCTTCATGATGCCACAGTTCAGCTATTCCGTGGCCAGGGACCTGGACTTTGAGTTTGTGGCACAAATCTTCGCCGGTGGAGATGACACCATCCTGGAGGAAGCCAGCCACGGGTTTTTCGGCTCGCTGAGGTATTCTTTCTGATAAGGTTAAGATTGGGGTTGCCATAGGAGATTAGCAAACCCGGACTTTTAGACTTTTAGACTTTTTGACCATTAGACATGTTGTCCTTTCAACATTTTAACACATGAACACACTACAAATACACCCCGCCATGGAGCGCAGGCCGGTTTGGCAAGACAAGGGCAAATCGCTGCCTGACAAAGGCCACTGGCGCGCCACCTTGTTTTACCTTTTGCGCCTGATCATATTGCTCATCCTGCTCTTTTTCGTTCTTTTTGTCAGTGCCATGGCATCCCAGCCTCAACGGCAGCACGTGGCCGTTGTACTGAGTGGCGGTGGCACCAAGGGAATGGCACACATCGGCGTACTGAAAGCCCTGGAAGACCACCAAATCCCCATCGACTATATCGCAGGAACATCCATAGGCGCAATCATCGGGGGCATGTATGCAGCCGGCTACACCCCTGGTGAAATCGAAGAACTGGTGCAATCAGAAGAGTTCAGCCAGGCAGCTGCCGGGCAAATTGACGACAAGTACAGGCAGTTTTACCTGGAGCCCCAACCCGACCCTTCCTGGTTTAACCTCTATTTTACCTGGGAAGAAAGAATGGAGCCCCAAAACGTGATCCGGCAGAATATTCCCAGCAACATCGTGTCACCCTACCTGATGGACTTCCTGTTCATGGAATACCTGGGGCCGGCCGGTGCCGCAGCGAATTTTCATTTTGACAATCTCTTCGTCCCCTTCCGCTGCATTGTGACAGAAGTAGAAGGACGCCGGCCCGTAACCATGCGTGATGGGTCGCTACCCGATGCCGTCAGGGCTTCCATGACATTCCCTTTCTACTTTCAACCGATAGAAATAGGAGGAAAACTGATGCTTGACGGTGGCATGTTCAATAATTTTCCGGTTGACGTCGTAATGGAAGAATTCCAACCGGACGTGATCATCGGCAGCGTAGTCAGTGCCAACCCCGAGCCACCCCGGCGTGATAATATCGTATCCCAACTCGAAAACCTGCTTAAACACCCATCCAGCTACGAAGTGCCCCAAGGGAAAGGCCTGGTAATCAAACCGGATGTACCCGACATTGCGGTCAATGACATGAGCAGGAACAAGGAACTGATTCAAAATGGCTATGATGCCACCCTGCAATCCATCGAAAAAATCCATCGCTATGTAACCGGCCATATGGATGCAGAAACACGCAACCATCGCAGACAAGTATTCCGTGAGCGCATACCCGGTCCGGTGATCGGCAAGATTGAGATCAGCGGCCTCAGCCCGGCACAGGAAGCATATGTGCTACAAGCCCTCGAACACGAATCCCTGCCCATGCACTTCGACGACATCAAACTCAACTATTTCCGACTGTTGCTGAACAACAGGTTTGACTATGTGTATCCATACCTGCGTTTCGACAACACCACCAATATGTTTGTGTTTAGCCTGGAAATGGAAAAAAGGCGGGAGTTCGTGCGCGCTTTTGGAGGAAATGTTTCTTCACGGCCGGTTAATCACGTCTATGCCAGGCTGTCCTATTCCCGATGGTCAGAAAGCCCGCTTACCCTCAGCAGCTCCTTTTATCTTGGAAATTTCTACAACAGTTTTGCGGCTGCCGCCCGCCTGGATTTCCCTGGTGAGGCCCCGTTTTACCTGGAAGCACGAAGCGCATACAGCAAGTGGGAATATGCCCGAAGCAGCGTCTTCCTGATTGAAGAACAAAAACCACCTTTTCTCACTCAAAGAGAACTCAAAAACCAACTCCAGCTCACCTATCCCATAGACTACGACAAAAAATTTTCTTTTCAGGCAGCCTTTGTGGCGGGAAGGGATGAATTCTTTCATACCCGAAATTTCTCGGAGCTCGACACCATGGACAGGTCAGTTTTCAGACCGTGGCTCATGGAAGCCTGTTTTGAGAAAAACACCCTGAACCGAAAACAATATCCCACCAAAGGCAATCGGCTGTTTACCTCTTTCAGGGTTGTACACGGAGGTGAAAAACACCGGCCTGGAACCACCGCCCTTGCAGAAACAAAAGAAGAAAAAACCCACGCCTGGATGGAAGTCCATTTCCGTTACAAAAACTTTTTCAGCACCAGGAGCCGCTTCAACCCGGGCTTATCCGCAGAGGCATTCCTAAGCCAGCGCCCCACATTCAACAGTTACACCGCAACCCTTGCCATGGCCTCACAGTTCAACCCCTTTCCCGTAGCCACAACCATGTTTTTGCCCAATTTCCGGGCAAACAATTATTTCGCTGCCGGACTGAAAAGCATATTCGACATCAGCAACGCAGCCAGCATCCAGGGAGAACTGCACCTGTTTCAACCCATCCGGAAGATCATTTCCACCGATGACCAACATGCATACCTTGAGGATTATCAATTCAAACCAAAACCAGCAGCAAACCTTGCCTTCGTTTACCATACACCACCAGGCCCGCTGAGCATAAGCATGTCTTACCTCCATAATGAAAGCGAAGCCTGGGTCTTCATGGTCAACTTTGGATTTATTCTTTTTAACAAACAAGCATTTATGTAAAACATCATCAGCTGCCAGCGCTGTTTTAGCCAGCCCAGGTCTTAATCTTCGCCTCTTCACTGCATATTCACACCCCCCTGCATAGCCAGCAATTTGCCTCTTTCTTTTTTAAATGCTGATAAAACGAGCTGCTCTTCAGCTAATATGGTTTATGGACAACAAGCAAGCTGTTTGCATAATTCATAATTAATAGTTAAATTGCATCCTATGGTTTGCACCAAAAGATGTATTAAAACAAACAGATGCCATATTGCTGACCAAAGAAATCAACTGGTTTATTCATTACAAATAACACGACCATGAAAAAATTTACCCTCTTTGCTATTGTGTGCGTTTTATCATTATCCCTCCCTGGACAGTCAATTGAAAGACAAAAAAACTCTTCTGAAAACTGGAAAGCGATGGAAGAACGGGTCAGTGAAAGGTTGATTGAAGCAACAGAACGGTTATTCAACCCTGGAATACAATCACTTTTTATCTCGGACAAAACAACCAAAGCCAATTATGTGCTGAAAACGGACAGCTTGATTGACCGTTTTTGGGACGACCATGATGAAGAATGGGTGAATGACTGGAAAAACACCTTCGTATATAATGAAGCCTGGCAGGCCACAATCATTCATGAAGAAGCATGGGACGAGGATGAGCATATTTGGGAAACCGTTGGCAGGATGGAATTATCTTATAATGAACTCGGACAGGTCACTGTCCTTGAGGTTTACTCAGACGATGATGAGGAATGGAAAACCCTTTACCCGCTATTCAAAATGGAAGTCACTTATGATGGCAATAACAGGATAGACTACATTGAAGTTTTTGATTATGAAGATGGTGAATGGGCAGCAATGATGATACAAGATTATTCATTCTCCGAGGAACTATTGGTTAAAATTGAAACCCAGATCTATGACGAAGAAGATGAGGAATGGGTTCAGGCAGGGACAATCCATTTCTCCTATGACGATGCAGGAAGAAGGACCAAATCAGAAATGTACATGGATTTTGGTGAACCCCTTGGAGAAATCATGACCCAAAGGATAGAATATTCATACAATGCCGACGGACAACTGATTGAAACCATAGAATCAGAATTCAACATTGTTGTGTCAGAATTGGTGCCGGAGTACAAAAGGGAATATTATTATGATCAAGAAGGATTGCCTGATGAGGTGCTTGACTATTTCTGGGATGGTGACGAATGGCTGTTATCATATAAGCAAACGTTTGTATTTGATTCGGATGTGAACTTATCCGATGTGGCTTATCCTTTTCTTGCAGTTGCCATGCTTTTTGAATGGGAGTTAGAAGCTGAAGTGGACCCGCACATTCAAAAGCTTCCGCTTGAGATTACCGAATATGAATATTACGATGCTGATTTTCACAAGGATTATCACACAGCATTTTTCTACTCTCCAACAGATGATACTGTTGAAGAGTACACCATCACGGCCACGGCCGGTGACGGAGGAAGCATTTCTCCCGAAGGGGAAATCACCGTGATGGAAGGCGACGACCAGGCTTTTGCCATAGAGGCAGATGACGGATATCAGATAGAAGATGTCTTGGTAGACGATGCCAGCGCGGGAGCCGTGGATTCCTATACCTTTGAGGATGTAAGCAGCAACCACACCATTCATGCAACTTTTGTCGCAACTGTTGAAGAATACACCATCACGGCCACGGCCGGTGACGGAGGAAGCATTTCGCCCGAAGGGGAAATCACCGTGATGGAAGGCGACGACCAGGCTTTTGCCATAGAGGCAGATGACGGATATCAGATAGAAGATGT
>Ga0207421_10006399_pt1 | contig 12828 bp, 18 predicted proteins | sample SodLakKL_010_SED_4_FD_187542 | JGI IMG/M metagenome (GOLD analysis project Ga0207421, IMG submission 187542) | Alkaline sediment microbial communities from Lake Tanatar, Kulunda Steppe, Russia - 8KL_010_SED (SPAdes) (version 2) | ecosystem: Environmental > Aquatic > Non-marine Saline and...
TTATACCGAGGCGCTCGAAGCAAGACGTCATTACAAAGAGGCATTTCATTATTCCGATAAATTTCTGCAGGTACTTTACAAAATTCACTAAGGAGGATTTCATATGAAACACTATCGAAAGGCACTCGTGTTCAACACCGATAAGCGAAGAGAGTATATCAACATCACGCCGGATGTTGAGGATGCCGTGAAGGAAAGCGGCATTAAAAACGGCTTTGCGCTCGTCAATGCCATGCATATCAGCGCATCGGTCTTCATCAATGACAACGAGTCCGGGCTGCTTCAGGATTTCGAGGACTTCCTTGAAAAAATGGCGCCGGAAAAACCTCATGATCAATACAACCACAACAAATTCACGTATGAAGACAATGCGGACGCCCATATCAAACGACAGATCATGGGGCGTGAAGTCACCGTGGCCATCACGGATGGCGCATTGGATTTCGGCCCCTGGGAACAGATTTTTTATGGAGAGTTTGACGGCAAGAGACGCAAAAGGGTTCTCATCAAACTGATTGGCGAATGATGCTGACCGCTTATGTGCTGACCGGTATTCTGTCAGCGTGGATACTTTTCGAATGCGCCTCTTTAACACTCAGTATGAGGACCGCTCCGTTCAGAATTCGTGCACGCCTGATCAAAAGAATTCTCAACCGTCTTGTCTTTATTGCATTGATCATGGTGCTTGGCCATAGCTTTTTACGAGAGGACATTGAAGTTTTCCCGTTGTGGGTTGTCATGGTTTTACCGGTTTATGTACTGTTGATCGAAGCGCTCTACGGACTGATCATTCGGACGGACTACAAACGGACGATGCTGAACGCACTCGGTGTTCTTGCCTTCTACATTTCAATTGTCATTTTGTTCGCATCGGCAAAACTCGTCTTTTTCGTTTTGGTCCACCCGCTGATTGTCCTTGGAGCAATGGGTTTGATCGGTCTTGTCGTCTACTTCGTGCTTTTTCCAAGAACGGTACGCAAGCTTTCCAATAAGTTCCGGATGGTTCCTTACCGTCATGGATTGCCAGAAACGTTTTTCAAAGAGATTGTGAAGAGCGAATCGGTCTACATGATTGATTCGAGGGCCGTTTCGCTTGGTTTGAACGCCATGTTGCTGGATGTGGGAAACCATCGCCATATGTTTGTATCAAGACCGTTGCTCGCAAGCATGAGCTACGATATGGTAGTGGGCATATTATCCCATGAGGTCGCTCATGCCTATGAAAAGCACATGTTCAAGCGAATCATGGTCGTCATTCCGGTTGTGCTGATGTATTTTATCGCGAACTTCATTATTTTTGCATTGGCGTTCGAAACCCTTTCAGATATCGCTTTCTGGGTTCCGGTCGTACTTTTTAACGTAATCTTGATTCGACTAGGAACGCTCGTTTTTTTAGGTCTGCTTCAAAAACAGGAGTTCGCGGCCGATCGTTTCGCCATAGAAGAAGGCTATGGCGAAGGGTTGTCCAAAGCGCTTGAAAAGCTCCATAGACAGACGGACGACAAATATTATCATCCGCTATACGCAAGGCTTTTTCGGTCTCATCCGTCCATCAAAGTCAGGCTGAAACGATTTTAATTTACCCTAATTTTTTGTTTAAAGGTCGTTTCTTTTTGTTTTTTGAGGGGAATACAAGTATAATTAAGTTATCAAAGCTGTGGGAGGGTTTGTATGTTGGAACTGGTAAAACGAATATCGTACTCTTTTGAGATACCTTATATGCTTATAGGGTATAGAAACAAGGACGACAAATCATGTCTTGAACTCGTGAATGGACTCCTATTGCCCGAAGAGGACAACCGTTTTCTGTTGAAACTCTATGACACGGATGTTATAGAACGTCTGGAGGAACAACAGCACATCACCGTTTCAATGCTGGATGCCAAAATGGATAAGGATGAAGTTAAGAAAGCACTCGAACATTCGATCATTGATCATGATAAAATGAAACTGCCGATCTTCAGCCGTGCGGACCATGCTGTCCGGGCCGAGATTCTCATGCGCCAAGGCGTAGAGAAAAATGGCACACTGATTCTCAGACTGGGCGCAGCGCTTTGTCTGGAAAAAAGCCAGCGTGACATCAGAACAGACGAAGCGAAACAAAAAACGCTGGTGCGAGTAATCAACATGTCGCAATCGAAAATGAAAAGCCGGACCAAGAAAAATGAAGCATACCATTTCAATTTCAAGTACAAGATATGCCGTCTCAAGGAACAAGGCATGACCTATCAGGACCTGGCCGCTCAATATGGTGTCTATCACGAGACGATCAAGGATTGGTATTTGCTTTACAAAGTGTTTGGAAGAGAAGGGCTTACCAAGAAAAAAGCGAAAGAGCTAGCGTCCAATCGCATCCCCAAAGAGAAGAAACAGGTGCTCGCCAGAAACATCATGGATGGCGTAAAAACCTACCGCCAGATACTGGAACAAGAAAATGTATCCCTCTCGAGAATTCGGAACTGGGTCAAGAAGGAGCGCCACAATCGAGCCTAGTCGTTCGAATACAAACTTGCAATGCATATCCTTTGAACAAACGCCTCCAAGCATTTAGAATACAAGTGCTTGGAGGCGATTTTATGATTTATACACTCAAATGGATTAAGCGACACCTTGTGTTGAGCATTGTTATCGGAATGATCGTTGGCCTTTTGGTAGGGTCTTTTTTTGATACGAGACCACTCAGTTCGCTTGTCACTGCAATCAGTTTTTTGATGGTGTACCCCATGATGGTCACGCTTGATTTTTCGTCACTCATGAAGAAAGGCGACCATAAGCTTCAACTGGTTGCACAGCTAATCAATTTCGTGTACTTACCGCTGCTGGCCTTCGGGTTTGGGTTGCTGTTTTTCCCGGAAGAAGTATATCTCAGACTGGCGATTTTGCTCATTGCGCTCTTGCCTACATCCGGCATGACTGTCTCATGGACGGTCATGAGCAAAGGCAATGCACCCGAAGCCATCAGGATGATTGTCATCGGCTTGATGCTTGGTGGTTTGTTGGCCCCTTTGTATATCGGTGTTCTTCTTGGCGAGTCGATTGCGCTTCCCTTTAACGAAATCTTTTCACAAATCCTCGTCATTGTCTTTATTCCCATGCTGCTCGGTTTTCTCACACAGAAATTCCTGAAACGCAAATATGGAGAAGAGAAGTTTAAAAGCAGCATTCGTCCGATTTTCCCACTCGCCTCGACGTTTTTTGTGGTGTTGCTTATCACATTTGTCATGTCACTCAGAAGCGAGATGCTGCTCTCTAATCCCACCACCATCCTTCGAATCATCATTCCGGTCATCATCGGGTATGTGATCATGATCGCTTCGGTTCATTTCATCGGAACGCGTTTCTTCTCTTTTGAGAACCGTGTCGCGCTTGTTAACGGAACCGTTGTGCGCGCTTTGTCTCCGGCGCTTGCAGTCGCTGTTACGGCCTTTGATTCAATCGGTCCGGAAGTCGCGCTTGTCGTCGCCTTGGCCTTCATTGTCCAGGTGCAACTCGCCGCCTATTATACGCGCTGGAATATCGCCCGACATGTAAAAGCCCAGACATAAAAAGAACTCGAAAGCCTGAGAGGCTTTCGAGTTTTATTTAACCTAGGAGCTTAGCGATTTGTACACGCATACGATCGGGTTTTTTCAAAGGAGAGTAGCGTTTGACGACTTTCCCGTCCCTGTCGATAAGAAACTTTGTGTAGTTCCATTTGATTTTGGATCCGAAAAGACCGCCTTTTTTCGCTTTTAGCCATTTGAAAAGCGGATGGGCGTTTGGCCCGTTGACCTTGATTTTCCGGAACATCGGGAACGTGACACCGAAATTCACTTCACAGGCCTCTTTGATTTGTTCGTCGTCTTCGTATTCTTGTTTGTTGAACTCGTCGCTTGGGAATCCAAGCACGACGAACCCTTCACTCTTATAATCCTTGTACAGTGTCTCAAGCTCTTTCAGTTGTTTCGCGAATCCGCATTTTGAAGCGGTGTTGACAACAAGGATGACATTGCCTTCATATTCGCTTAGATTGAGCTCACGGCCACTGAGCAAGGTCGCATCAAACTTATGCAACGACATGAAGCATCACTTCCCGCCGAAGACTTTGTCCCAGTCGCTCAGGAACGCTTCGATGCCTTTGTCGGTCAGTGGATGGGTGAACGCCTTGTCGAAGACGGCATATGGAACCGTTGCGATATGCGCTCCGGCTTTGGCGGAGTCTGCAAGTTGCTTCGGTGAACGGATGGAGGCGCTGATGATTTCGGTGTCAAATCCGTAAATGTCAAAAATGTCACGGATTTCTTCAACCACCTGGATGCCATCATGCAGTGTGTCATCCAGTCTTCCGACAAATGGTGAGACATAGGTCGCACCGGCGATGGCTGCGAACAAGGCCTGGTTGGCGCTGAATATAAGCGTCACATTCGTCTTGATGCCTTCGCTTGAAAGTGTCTTGACCGCCTTGAGCCCTTCTTTGGTCATCGGGATTTTGACAATCATGTTCTTGTGCATTTTGGCAATTTCGCGGCCCTCTTCAATCATTTCTTCCGCTTTGAGGGAAATGACTTCGCCGTTGACAGGCCCATCAACAAGGCTGGTGATCTCTTTGAGCACTTCTTTGAAGTCACGGCCTTCTTTGGCAATGAGTGTCGGATTGGTGGTGACGCCACTCAATATTCCGAGTTCTGCTATTTCCCGGATGTGTTCCACATTCGCTGTGTCGATAAATAGTTTCATGTTTTATCCTCCCTGGATTCATTTTGGGTTTCACTGTTGTCTTCAACGGTCTTGAATTCGATCGGGTCGACGTTCGGCAGGCTCTCTTTCACTCTTGAAGGGAAGAGGATGCCGTTCAGATGGTCGAGTTCATGCTGGAAGACGATGGCCGGAAAGTTTCTCAGACGCAATGTCGTCTCTTTGAGTTCGTCCGTCTCGACGTCATAGAGGTGTGTTTTCACCGTGACTTTTTTATATCTTGGGACGAGGCCCTCGACTTCGCGGTCGATGCTGAGGCATCCTTCGCCGCCTGGCATGTAAGTCTGTTGTGTGGAATGGGAAACGATTTTCGGGTTCACCATAAGGTAATCGTGAAATTCCTCGTACTTTTCATCATAGGTATGAATAGCGAGCATGCGTTTCAGGATGTTTATCTGCGGAGCCGCGAGTCCGACACCTTCTCTCAGTTCGTATTTTTCCCGGGTTTCTTCATTCTGGGAATTGATCAGGAACTGTCGCATCTCTTTAAGTGTGGCCTTGGTTTCTTCCTCAAGCGGGAGCGTCACCTCATCCGCGACGGTTTCCAACGAAGGATGGCCTTCGCGAATAATGTCTTTCATTGTTATCATATTGTTTCACCTCTCTATGATTATAGCAAAAATGAACGAAAATGCACATAGAATTGCCTGTTAATCCATTATTATAATTCTATCAAAATAACGTACCAATATAAACAAAAAACGTTTTCATATTGTCGTATATGTTGAGTGTTGGACCAATACAAAGTATAATAGGCATGAACATCATAGCAAACATGGAGGCATTACGTATGAAACCTATCAAAAAAATCGGTATTATTACCGGTGGAGGCGACTGTAGCGGTTTGAACGCTGTAATCAGCTCCGCAACAAAAACAGCCATCACCAAATACAATGTGGAGGTCGTGGGATATTTGCGCGGCTATTTTGGTCTGTATAATAACAATTTCATCACCCTTGATCACGACGCGGTCTCAGGCATCACTCATCAGGGCGGCACCATTCTCAAATCCTCGAACAAGGACAACCTTTTCAACTACCGTGTTGAAGAAGAAGACGGAAACGTCACCTACAAAGATGTCAGCGACGAGGCGATCGAAAACATGAAAAAAGAAGGTGTCGACGCCTTGATTGTTGTGGGTGGGGACGGTACGCTCACATCCGCCCGTGACTTCTACAGAAAAGGCATCCCTGTCGTCGGTGTCCCTAAAACCATCGACAATGACTTGCCGGCAACCGATGTCACGTTCGGATACAACACGGCACTCACGAATATAACGGATGCCCTCGACAAGATCCATACCACAGCGTTTTCACACGATCGCATCATCGTGGTTGAAGTCATGGGTCGTCATACTGGGTGGCTTGCGCTTGAAGGTGGTTTCGCCGGAAGCGCCGATGCCATTTTGATTCCCGAGATTCCCTACGACATCAAGAAAGTCGCTGAAAAAGTACGCGACCGACGCAAAAAAGGAAAAGAGTTCAGCATCATCGTCGTCAGTGAAGGCGCGAAACCAAAAGACGGTGAAGTCCACGTCAGAGAGACGGTCGAAGACTCAGCGGACACGATGCGTCTTGGAGGCGTTGGCGAGCGTATCAAGAGTGAACTCGCGGAACTCCTTCCTGAACAGGAAGTGCGCTATACCAATCTTTCGTATCTCCAACGCGGCGGTCTGACCTCGACGTTCGACCGAACCCTCGCTCAACGTTTCGGCGTCAAAGCGGTCGACCTTCTCATGCAAGGCGGCGGCGGCAAGATGGTACGTTATCTCGCCCGCAGCATCACACACGTCGACCTTGAAGAGGTCGTCGGCGGCGGTGAAACCGGTGAGACGTCCAAAGGCGGCGCGAAATATGTCGATGCGGACGGACAGATCGTCAATGCCGCAAAAGCCATCGGAATCAGTTTCGGTGATTGATCTGGATTACCCTCTGGATTTTTCACTCTACACCATTGAGGAAATCGAGTTTCTCATTGATTTTTTAGACCGCGTGGAAGCGTCCAAACGACGCACGCCGGATAAAACGGCGCTTAAAGAGGATTACAAGAAATTCCGCTCCATCATCCGCAACAAAGCGGAAGAAAAACGGATTGACAAGGCCTTTGAAAAACAAACGGGCGTATCGATCTACCGGCTCATGCAGTCGCTTGAACACTGACGATTAATCAAAAGGGGCCAGGTCCCCTTTTTGATTTAGAGGAGGACGACCATGCGTATCGACAAGTTGTTATCGAATCTGAAGTATTGTACCCGCAAAGAGGCCAGAAAGCTTGCCAGGGAAGGGCTTATCAAGCTCAACGGAGAACCCATCAAGGATGTCTCGAAACACATCGACCCCGACAAGGATTCACTCGATATCGGCCACGAGAAAGTCGTCTATCATGAAACATTGACCCTCATGATGAACAAACGCAAAGGGGTGGTGTCCGCTCGCGTGGACGATCTGCATCCGACGGTCATCGAAGACCTTGAAGTGACGTATCAACGCTTCGATCTCCACATTGCCGGACGGTTGGACAAGGACACCGAAGGCATGCTCATTCTGACCACCGACGGGAAACTCCTTCACGATATCATATCGCCACAGAAAGATGTGTACAAGACCTATGAGGTTTTCACACGCGATACCGTCGAGGACATTGGTGCGATTGAACGGCCCATGGAGATTCTGGATGGGAAAAATGAACCCTATGTACCACAAAAACCGTTGGTCGTGAATCAGGATAATCAGAAAATCATCATGAAAATCAAGGAAGGAAAGTTCCATCAAGTCAAACGCATGTTCGAACACATCGGCCACGACGTGATCGCCCTTAAGCGCATCGCGATCGGCAACCTTTCTTTGGATGAGACCCTAGCGCCCGGTGAAGCGCGTCCGCTCACCCCTGAAGAAATCGAACTGTTGGTCCAATGAACCCTTAACCGTACCCCAGTGGTACGGTTTTTATTGTGTCTGTATTGAAAGGTTTTTATTTATGGTGTGATGCGCACAAAAGAAAAAGGCATGTTTCAAGTCTGACTTGAAACATGCCTTTAGTGGTTGATTGCAACGTCAATCATTATTTTTCATAGTCCCCGGATTCGATGAGACGTTTGAGGACATTGGCGGTTTTTTCGAATGTCTGTTCGTCCTCTTTTTCAGAAAAGGAGAAGCGTATGCTTCCGTGAAGGTATGCCTCATCGGTGCCGATTGCCTTGAGAACATGGGAAGGAAGGATTTTTTCACTTTGACAGGCGCTGCCGGTTGAGACATGAATGCCTTCATCGTTCAAGGCGAAACCGAGTTCGTGGTTGTCGATGTGTTTAAAGCCGATATTGAGAACATTATTGAGACGCCGTGTACCGAGATCCGGTCCGTTCAGACGGTAATCGATTCCCTTGGCGCTCAAAGCGTCAAGAAAATAGCGAGCATTTTTTTTGATGGTACGTTCATTGTCTTCGATATGCTCCCACGTTTCTTCAAGCGCGTGCCACATGCCCGCGATGGCGGCCAGGTTTTCCGTTCCGGCACGCATGCCGTGTTCTTGTTTCCCACCGTGCAAAAGCGGGGTGAAGCGTTCAGGTGAACGGACATAAAGGAATCCGATGCCGCGGGGGCCGAAGAACTTATGGGCGGAAAAGCTTGCATAATCGATGTCGAGGGCTTCGAAATCGATGATTTCGTGCGCCGGCGCCTGGACCATGTCGAGGTGGAGCGGTACGTCGTGGATTTTTAACAATGGTTTGATGATGTCGATGTCTTGGATGGTCCCGATCTCGTTGTTGGCGTATATCAGCGTAAGCAATGAGACATCGTAGTCGTTGAGCGCTTTTTTGAGCTCCTTGATCATCAGGAACCCTTCGTTATCCACCGGGATTTCCACCACATGACCGCCTTGTCTTTTGACGAATTCAAGGGCGTTGATGGTCGCGGAATGTTCGATGGTCGAGGTAAGTATGGTTTTCTCGGGATGCTTGAAAAAAGTGCCTTTGATGATGGTGTTGATGGCTTCGGTGGCCGTAGCGGTGAAACAGAGGGTCTTCCAGTGGGTGTTGGTGAGTCCGGCAAGGCGTTTTTTGATCTCGTTGTAGCGCTTGCGCGCTTTAATGCCGGGTTCGTGAAGACTGGAAGGGTTGCCGGGGTAATGGAGCATGGTCTCTTTCATGACGTCCATGGTCGCTTCTGAGGGCTGTGTGGTGGCGGCGTAATCCAGATAGATCATTTTTTGCCTCCTAGCAGCTTGATGACCGTGTTCTTTGTTGTGTCGACATCGAGAAAATCGAGTGTTTCTTCATGGTCCTCAAGGTGAATGACGTCGGTGCCGCTTTGTTCGAAAAGTGCGCTCAGCGTCTCGGCGAAATGCTTCATGCAGTAGGACTGATGGATGATGCACGGTTCCTCGTCGTCGAACAGTTCGACACTTTTTTCCTTGATGGCCTCCATTTTGACGGGCATGTTGACCATCTTGCCTTTGTACAAGGTCTGATCGTCTTGCTGGATGAGGATTTTCTTAGCCATTTAGTACCCTCCTTTTAATTGAACGGGTTGGGGATGCGGAATCCGAATGCGTAGGCGAAGAAGAAAACGGCCATGCCGAGGAAGAACAATGCGGTAAGGATCTTGATGAGCGAGAGGTTCTCCCTGAAGAAATTGGATACGGCCATCACGTTTTTACTGCGGATGGCGACGATGGCGATGATGATGAGCGGCAGTATGAACAGCAGGTTGAAGATGATCAGATAAATGATGCCGAGCGTCGGATTGATTGTGTGCAGGCCGACAAGGATGAAGAAATAGATTTGTCCCGTACACGCCGCTTCTGTGACACCAACTATTATACCAATCAAAAAAGGGATTGAAAAGGTGTAGAAGGTTTTCTTCACTGAAGGGTTCTCATCTTTCAGGACTTCGGTAAGCCGCTCCATGATGCGACGGTTGAACTCTTTGATTCTTGAAGGAAGCTGGTTTTTGACTTTGTCGTACGCTTCTTGACGTGTGACCCAAAAATCGTAAAACGTGATCAGGAACAAGAATACGGCCAATGCGCCGAAACCCATGTAAAGGACATCCCCGATCTGGGCGAGGACGTTGGTCATGAACGCGGAAGACAGAAAACGAAGCAGGCCGAAGCCGACCAGGAAGTAAGTGATCAGGACACCGCCGATATAGGAGGCGCTCACAATCATGAGCATCTTTTTGGATTTCATGAAGCCAAGAATGGAGATGAACATCAGAAGCATTGCGATCGCGCAAGGATTCACCCCGTCAAGCAGCCCCGCCACGAGCACGGTCACAAGACCGCCCCAGCCTCTTAAGGAGACCGGTTCGGAAACTTCTCTCAACGGATTGCGGGCGCTTTCGTGGATGGCGCCGCTTTCGTAGGCCTCGATGATGGTTGAAGCACCGGCATAGTAATCATCGCCGGCGAAAATGATCGGATAATCATCATCCGACCCATAAGTGCTTAAGAACGCCGTAAACATATAGACACTGTCGAAATCCTGTTCATCGACATGCACCCAGCGTACCGGGACCCCATCTTCTTCAAGGGCTGAAAGGACACCGGACTCTTCGACTTCCAAACAGGAAAGACACCGCGGTTCATAGAAATATATGACCTCATGGTAGTCCTCGTTTTCACTCGCCGCAAGACTCAAGGGAAAAAGGGCTACCAGAAGGAAAAATCCGACAAACAGTTTCATGACCAACATTTTCATACGCATCGCCTCGTTTAATCTCTCACTTATTATATGTATGAAAAGTTAGCTTGTCAAACCGTGTTGTAAATATAAATGTTTTTCTAATTCTTCAAGGTGTGATAAAATGAATGTTGCTGAGCCATCAGCCTTTAATAAGGAATGAAAAGGTGATTGCAATGGACGATGCATTGATTGAAAAAGCGTACGATTTGGTCGATGAGATAAAAACGACACAAACCTACCGACTTTTGAAACAAGCGGACGAGGCGATTCAGGAATCGAAGGAAGTAAGCACGCTCATAGAAACCTTCAAAAAAGCGGAAGAACATTTTAACGAGGTCAAGAAATACGCTACGCACCACCCCGATTACGAAACAAGCAAAAAAGCGTTCCAGAAGGCTTCGTATGAACTGTTCAGGAATCCTTTGGTCAAACAATATAAGAAACACGAGAGAGCACTCAATACAATGTTGGACGAAATCGCGACCGAACTGGGCGAAACGATATCCCCACGTTTGAATATCGACACCGGTCTGTCCTTTTCGGCCTTAGGAGGCAAATCATGCAAGAAAGATGCAGTCTGATCGTATATTTCAAAAGCCCGAAAGTCCTCAAACGCATCAAGAAGCTCGGCAATATCGCCTACTACTCCAAGAAACGGAAATATGCGGTCCTCTATATAAATAAAGATGACGAACAGAAAGTTCGCAGCGAACTTGAGGCGCTGCGCCATGTCAAACGGGTGGATGATTCCCGTCTCGATGACAGTCCCTATACGCTTGAAGAGCCCGGTGAGCCCTCAAGTGGCGAGTCGGATGGAAACAGCGATTCGGAAAGCGATTCATCGGATACGATGTCAAGTAAAAACCCTTGACAACCTTTTTGGTTTTTGATACACTTAATCAGGACTAAAAAAGGAGGAATTAATTTATGGCAGTAAAACTACGTTTACAACGTTTCGGTACCACGAAGCGCCCATTCTATCGTTTGGTGGTGGCTGAATCAAAACATAAACGCGACGGACGTTATCTCGAGATTCTCGGAACGTATGACCCGAGTGCGGAACCAAAAGTGACCGACCTCAATGAGGAACGTGCTCTTGAATGGCTCCAAAAAGGTGCACAACCAACCGATACCGTCAAAAACATCCTTAGCAAAAAAGGAATCATCGCGAAATACCGTCAAGAAAAAACGTCGCAGTAAGGAGCATTAGGACATGGCTGTCAATTATGAAAAGCTGATCCACAACCTTGTTACGCCATTAGTCATCAATCCTGACGATGTTGAAGTAAAAAAAATCGCTGAAGACGATAAACTTGTCACCGTACAAGTTCTTGTCAACCCCGACGATCTCGGTCGTGTGATCGGAAAAAACGGCCGTATCGCCAACGCGCTTCGAACCATCGCGTATGCAAGTGCTTCACGTGAACATAAGAAAATCACAATCGATATCGATGCTTTCTGAGCATCGTTTGATTGTTATGCCCCGGGTCTCCTACTAGCAATTTTAGGAGACTTTTTTAACCCATTATATATTCAGGAGGCATCCATGAACGACCTGGTAGTAGCGTCCCTTCGCAAGACGTTCCGTCTATCGAAGAAACAACAGAAGATCGAAAAGACCAAAGCGAAACACAAAGTCGCTTTGAACGGCCTTTCCTTTGTGGCTCACCGCGGGGGAATCTATGGACTTTTAGGGCCCAACGGAGCCGGAAAGACCACAGCGCTCCGTTGTATATCCACATTGATTCGTCCCGACGAAGGTTCCATTTCCATCGATGGTTTCTCAACAAAAAACGACAGCACCGAAATCAGGAAACGGATCGCTTTTTTAACAAGTGAGCTCAAACTTGACGACCATTTCACACCGAACTATCTTTACCGCTATTTTTCCAACCTTCACGGCATTGATGAAAAGACCGCTTCTTTGCGTAAGGAAACATTGTTCACCCGGTTCGGAATCGATCGCTTTCAGGAAGTGAAGGTGGGCGACCTCTCTACAGGGATGAAACAAAAACTTTCCTTGGCCATCTCATTGGTTCACGATCCGGATTTCATCATATTCGATGAACCGACGAACGGTCTTGATATCCTGACCGCACGTACCGTCGTGGATTACCTCAAGGAAATGCGCGCGGAAGGCAAGGCCATCATCATCTCAACGCACATCCTCGATGTCGTGGAAAAACTTTGCGATCGCGTGGGCATCATCATTGACGGAACACTCAAAGTGGACGGTTCATTGAATGAAGTCAAAAGTCAAGCGGATGACCACTCCCTTGAGACAGTGTTCTTCACGCTTATGGAAGAAAGTTCGGGTGAGGCCCATGCGTAATATCTGGACGGTATTCAAAAAAGAGATCTACCGTGTGCTTTCCGATGTGCGACTCATCCTTACTGTGTTCATCCTGCCC
>Ga0207421_10006400_pt1 | contig 12827 bp, 11 predicted proteins | sample SodLakKL_010_SED_4_FD_187542 | JGI IMG/M metagenome (GOLD analysis project Ga0207421, IMG submission 187542) | Alkaline sediment microbial communities from Lake Tanatar, Kulunda Steppe, Russia - 8KL_010_SED (SPAdes) (version 2) | ecosystem: Environmental > Aquatic > Non-marine Saline and...
CCAGCCGATACGCAATCACCTCCAGCTGAAGCGCGCCGACCACCCCCAGGATGCGATCTTGCGACGCTGCCATCCGAAAGAGCTGCGCAACCCCTTCCTCGGAGAGCTGGGAGAGTCCCTTCTCCAGCTGTTTGCTTCGCATCGGATCGGCGTTCACCACCCGCCGGAATATCGTCGGCGCGAAGTGGGGTACACCGCCCAGCTCTAGTTGATCTCCCGACGTAATAGTATCGCCAATACGGAGGCTCCCCGTATCGTGCAGACCTACGATATCGCCGGGATAGGCAACATCGATTACGTTCCGCTCCTGCGCCATAAAGGCTGTCGGATTCGATGTCTTGAACCGGCGCCCGGTGCGTACGTGGAAATAGGGCCGGTTCCGTTCGAACAGCCCCGAGCAGATCCGCATGAATGCGATCCGGTCACGGTGGCGCGGGTCCAAGTTGGCGTGGATCTTGAACACAAGGCCGGAGAACCGGTCACTGGTCGGATCGATTGTCTCTTCCCCTGCCGTTCGCGGGAGGGGCGGCGGCGCGTATGCGGCAAAGCAGTCGAGGAGCTCGCGAACTCCGAAATTGTTGAGAGCGCTACCGAAGAACACCGGTGAGAGCCGCCCCTTGCGGTACTCGGCCTCGTCGAAAGTCGGATAGACCTCTCGAACCAGCTCTATCTGCTCGCGAAGCTCATCCGCCTCCGCCCCGACAAGCCGGTCAAGCTCCGGGTTATCGAGACCGGCGATCTCGCTCCACTCCTCGTCGGTCGCATGCGGATCGAAGAGCACCGTCCGGTCTTCGGAAAGACGATAGACTCCGCGAAAGCTCTGCCCCTGTCCGATCGGCCACGTCATCGGGCACAGGGCGATATCGAGCTCAGATTCCACCTCGTCCATGAGCTCGATAGGTCCCCGACCTTCGCGATCTACCTTGTTCATGAAGGTGATTATGGGGGTGTCGCGCATTCTACACACTCGCGCAAGACTGCGGGTCCGCTCCTCCACGCCCTTAACGGAATCGATCACCATGAGAGCGCTGTCGACCGCGGTCAGCGTCCGGTACGTATCCTCGGAGAAGTCGGCGTGTCCGGGGGTATCCAGAAGGTTGACGCGGCGACCTTCATAGTCGAAACCCATGACCGAGGTCGATACCGAGATCCCTCGCTCCTGCTCCATGCGCATGAAGTCGCTTACGGTGGCGCGGTCGTTCTTCTTGCTCTTCACGGCCCCTGCCGAGCGAATCGCTCCGCCGAACAGGAGAAGCTTCTCGGTAATCGTTGTCTTTCCAGCATCGGGATGACTGATAATCGCAAATGTAAGCCTGCGTCTTGCTTCCTGTTCCAGTTCGGTTGTCTCTGCTCTCAGCTCCACGCTCATTTCGTTCCTCCGCTTCTCGTTTTCATCAATTACTACTGTTGCTGCTGTTCGCGCCGGTCACTCTCCACTCCAACCGTACATTCGTGGTACCCTCCGAGTCGCCCCGCTGGTTGCCGAACGGTTCCGAAAAAGAACGCCGTCACGGCTGACGAATATCAAAGAATGAACCCCAAGGGATCAACCCCGAATAGGGAGGCTGCCTATGAGCTCCGACCAATCGCCCGCGCTCCTGACATTCCTAGGTAATCCGGGCAGCCGATACGCCGGCACCCGTCACAATATCGGACGTATGCTCCTCGAGCACACCCCGTTCGGTTCCCAGCTCTCATTCGCCCGGAAGTTTCAAGGCTCCTATGCTCGGCTCACACCGGCTCACGGCCTCACCGGCCACACCGTTCACGTCCTGGTTCCGGAGACCTACATGAACCGCGCGGGCATCTCGGTATCGGCCGCCGCATCGTTTCTCAAGCTGGAACCGGCGCACATTTTGGTGGCTCACGATGACATGGAGCTTCCCTTCGGATCATGCAAAACTAGGACCGGCGGCGGCCTGGCGGGCCATAACGGCCTAAAGTCAATACGAGATCGTTTGGGCTCGGCACAGTTCCGCCGACTTCGGCTGGGAATCGGGCGCCCAGAACACGGCTCCCCCTCGTCCTTCGTCCTTGCGCCGTTCTCCAAGGATGAGCGTGGCGAGCTTGACGACTACCTCGAAAGAGCTTCCCGGCTCCTCCTCTCCGAGCTCCGAAGTGGTCAGGCAGACGGCTCATAGGAGTCCGCTTCCGCCACGCCGAAAGTCCTTCCCCGCAGTCGGTCGGCCCCGCGCAGCTCACAGCTACGCACAGCCGGCGGCTAGTAGTGGGTACGACCGCGCAGGCTCCGGGCGATCGTAAGCCGGTCTGCGTACTCCAAGTCGCCTCCGACCGGCAGCCCGAGCGCTAAGCGCGAACACTTCACCCCGCGTTCCTGCAGCAGCTTCACCAGATAGAGCGCCGTGGTGTCGCCTTCCACCGTGGGGTTGGTTGCCAAGATGACTTCCTCGATCTCGTCGTGGTCCACCCGCTTCAGGAGTCCGGCAACTCCGAGCTTATCGGGCCCAATGCCGTCCATCGGCGATATGACGCCGCCGAGTACGTGGTACAGGCCGCGGTACTCCCCGCTTGCCTCCATTACCTCGACATCCTGCGGCTGCTCCACCACGCACACGGTCGATCGATCTCTGCCGCCATCGCTACAGATATCGCAGGGATCGGCCTCCGTGTAGCGGCCGCATAGCGAGCACCGGCGGATCCGGTCATTAAGGGTGCGAATGCTCTCCGCCAGGCTTTCCGCGACCGAGCGATCCGCGCTCAACAGATGGTAGGCTATTCGGCCCGCGCTCTTCTTTCCGATCCCGGGCAGAGACGCCAGCCGCCTGATGAGCTCCTCCAGCGCGTTCACAACGCACTTACCTTAGCTACCCAGAATGCCGGGAGGCAAGTCCATGCCGCCGGTCACCGAAGACATCTCTTCCTTGATCTTCTCTTTGATCTTGCTCGTAGCATCCGTATGCGCGGCACGGATCAAGTCTTGAAGCATCTCGACGTCGTTCGGATCCACCGCATCCGGAGAGATCTCCACCTTCTGGACTTCAAGCTCTCCGCTCATTGTAATCCGGACCATGTCACCGCCGCTTGTGCCGACCGCGGTAACCTGCTTCAGACGCTCTTGCGCTTCGCTCATCTTACTCTGCAGATTCTGAACGTTCTTCAGCAGCTCCATCGGGTTAAAGTTCACGTCTTCCCCTCCTGACAACGTACGCCTCCCATAACAATATCACAAAATCCTGAGATATAAACGGGGCCGTTCGACGTGGACCGCTCTGAGGGCCCGGCGAAGGGCAGTCAACGCTGCTCCCCCCGCATCGTCGTCTTCTAGCTCCCCGAGACGATCTCTCCCCGAAAAACCCGTCGTACCAACGCCACATCCTCCGGAACGTCGTCTTCCTCCGGCTCGGCCTGCTCCTGGTCGAGCCGGATCTCCAGCCGAAGCGGGTATCCCAGCACCTCCTGCACTACATCCGAAACAAGCTCCCGTTCCCGCGTCACCGCTTGCGCCGGATATGCTGTTGGAAACACGAGGTGAAGAACCCCTTCGCCCTTCGCCCACGCGGTTGCCTTCTCCAGGTTGGTTCCGAGCGAGAGCTTCTTCCGGCGCACCCCTTTCACGATGGCGGCGCGCTCTTCTCCCGCGAGGCCCGAAATCTCCTCTACTGCCTGTACCGGCGCGTCGGCCACATCAGCATCATCGGCATCGCCGCTCTCCGCCGGTCCGGAACCCGTTTGCGTTCGGGGAGCGCCATCGCCTGTTTCTTGGTCGGCGGCCGCCGTGGTGCCGTCGCCGTTTCCACCGTCCCCGGCTCCCGGCTGCGGCGCACGCTGCTCTCCCGAGTCGGCGTTGCTCCCGGTGGCGGCCGGTTCCGCGCCGGTGGCCGGCGCCTCCCCTTCTGCCCCGGCGCGCCACGTTCGGTCCGGAGAACTCGCCGCCGAAGCAGCTCTCGTGCCTGCCCCGGCCACGCTCGCGCTCTGGCCCCGCTTGGCCCGCTCGATCTCCGCCAGAAGCTGCCGCGGCGTCAAGTAGCTCCGGAGCTCGCACATCCTGCTCAGAACGACTTCCAGCTCGAATCGGGCATCCAAGCTGTACCGGATATTCCGGTACAGTTCGAAGAGCATGTCGATGGCTTTCTCGAGTTGTGCCGGAGTCAGGTTGTCCACAACGCTCGACGACACCTGCTCTGCACCGTACCCGATCAGAGAGCGCTTAGTAATCCCATGACGGAGGAACAAGGCAGTGCGGAAATACTCGGCCAGATCCATGGCAATCTGCTCCACGCTCACTCCGGCGGCGATCGTCTCGTCGGCCAGCTCGAGCGCGCGGCGCGCGTCGCCGGATACTACCGTTTCCACCAGCTCATTCAGCCGCTCGAGCCCAACCAGCCCCAGCTTTGACCTGATCTGCTCCTGGGTAATCCGCGCCTCGGAGAAGCTCACTACTTGATCGAACAGCGTGTACGCGTCCCGGAGACTGCCGCGGCCTTCCTTAGCCATCCAGTAGAGAGCATCGTCCTCCGCTTCCAGCTCCATTTCTTCCGCCGCCTCTCGCAGACATTCCGCAATCCGCTCCGTCGGAATTAGGCGGAAGTTGAACTGTTGGCAGCGACTGCGGATCGTAGCCGGCACCTTGTGAACTTCCGTGGTAGCGAAAACAAAGATGATGTAGGGGGGCGGCTCCTCGATCGTCTTCAACAGCGCATTGAAGGCGCTGTTGGAGAGCATGTGAACCTCATCGATGATGTAGATCTTATAGCGGGACGCCTGCGGCGCGAAAAGCACTTCGTCCTTGATCTGCCGAACGTCGTTCACGCTGGTGTTACTGGCACCGTCTATCTCGATCACGTCCACGCTCTGACCACGCGAGATAGCATCTGCCTCCGGACAGTCAGCGCACCCTTCAGGATCAGGACCGTCAGGACAGTTGAGCGAGCGTGCAAGGATTCGCGCCGCCGAAGTCTTCCCAATGCCGCGGGGCCCGGCGAAGAGATAGGCGTGCGCGATCCGGCCGGTTTTGAGACTGTTCTTGAGAGTAGCAACGACGAACTCCTGGCCGACGAGTCCGTCAAAGTTGGTGGGACGTTTTCTGTTGGCCGTTACCTCGTACGACATCGCCTTACCAAAAAAGCCCCTTTAGCTCGAGCCAAGCGAGCTGCGGCACATCCGCCCGTCGCTTACCGCTGCTCCCTCCCGGGCCTGACGGGGTTGGGCGAAGGCGAATTGCACAGTGCCTGGCCGTCAACGCTAAAGGGGCAAATGCGGAGAGAGAGGGATTCGAACCCTCGGTACCCGTAAGGGTACATACGCTTTCCAAGCGTACACCTTAAGCCACTCGGTCATCTCTCCGTGCGACGCGAAGCGGAGAGAGTGGGATTCGAACCCACGGTACAGCAGAGCTGTACAACGGATTTCGAGTCCGCCCGATTCAGCCACTCTCGCATCTCTCCGTGTACCGCGGCACCTATTCGTACCGCTCCAACCCGTCTGTCACAGGTATTGTAAAGCTGCGTCGCCGGCGTCGCAAGCGTTCCCGACCCGCGAACGGCACGGAAGGATCGGCTGTCAGTGTGCCCCACCGGCCGTGGAGTTGTGCCCAGGAGGATTCGAACCTCCGACCTTTAGATCCGCAATCTAACGCTCTATCCGGCTGAGCTATGGGCACAAAATGTAGGCGGAGAGGGAGGGATTCGAACCCTCGGTACCCGTAAAGGTACAACTCCTTAGCAGGGAGCCCGATTCGACCGCTCTCGCACCTCTCCTCGCGTCAGCTATGCTGCCTCCCAACGGCCGCCGGCACGCCACGGGAACACCCCGCGCACGCGCTGAAAGCACGCCGGTTGACGAGACCGGAGAGAGTGGGATTCGAACCCACGGAGCCTTGCGGCTCAACGGTTTTCAAGACCGCCTCATTCGACCACTCTGACATCTCTCCTGTCACAGAACGGGACCGAACTATAGCCCCCATCATCCCGTTTTGTCAACGCAGCATCGCGCCCGGGCGCACCTTCGTCGAGCGCGCCTCGCGGTAACGCCGCCCAGCGCGGCCGCAATGGCGCCGTCCAGTGGCGACCCTCGTAGCGCGCGCTCGCGTCTACTACTCCTGCCGGGGCGGCTCCAACTCGCCGGGCCACGGCGGTCTTCCGAACCGTTCCAGGAAGCCCTCAACGAGCTCGACGTCATCTTTCAGAATCACGTCACGGTAAACCTCGACAAAATCCTCCTGAAAGCGCGTCGCCGAATAGACGAGCCAGCGTGAACGGTTCCGTTTCAGACGGGCTCGTGACCGCAACCACGTTTCTCCGTCGTCGACGCGGGCGAACAACTCATCGGCGCGGTCGCGATAGGCCTCGTATGCCAGCACGTACGCTCCCATAAGGCTTTCTATTGCCCGAGGCCCCATGTTCTGTTCCGGGGCCAACGTTTCCGGTACCACAATCGATGCGCCAACGTCGATGAAGTCCGGATCCGGATGCCGTTCGAGATTCTCGCGATAGAGGTCCGGCCAAAGATGGCGGCTGCCCCAGTACTCATCGGCAAGGTCCCAGAACGTGTCATTGGTCCGGGCACTGCGCCGGTCGAGTATTCCCCGCTCCTCGGGGTCCACATCGACGATCTCCACCGGTTCCTCAGGCGGATCCGGCTCAGGCTCGGCCGGCTCCTCCTCGATGGGGTCACGAAGCTCCTCGGGAATATCCAGCTCTTCCGCAACCGCCTCCGGGCCGACGATCGGCTCCTCCCCGAGCCACCGCGGCATAAGGACGATCAGCACCACCAACGCCGCGAGAAGCAGCACCTCCATCACGATAAGCCCGATGGCCCGCCCGGAGGGCGAACCGCCCATTTCCTCTTCCGGCGTTCCCCGGCCTGCTAATTCGGCACTTCGTCTTTCCGGATCGTTCTGCGTGTATTGGTCCATGGTAGCCGCTCCGTGCTATGATCGTCCGCGCATCTCTATGACACTCGTCGTCGAATTACTTATACAACTATGACGCATCTCGACTCTCTATTCTATCATCGGGATACCCGGGTCGTCGCGCAAGAGTTGCTTGGATGCCGTCTCATTCGGAGGATCGCAGATACGGTTTGTTCAGGCATCATCGTCGAAACAGAATCGTACCGGCAAGACGATCCAGCCTCCCATAGCCATCGCGGCCCTACACGGCGAAATCGTTCCATGTTCGGCCCGCCCGGGCAAAGCTACGTTTACCTGATCTACGGGATTCACCACTGTCTCAACGTGGTGACCGAAGCTGAGGGCATCGGCGGAGCGGTGTTGATCAGAGCGGTCAAACCAACCGAAGGTATACATCTTCTTGCACGCAATAGATTCCCTGAGAATACCGATCAAATCCGAAAGAGCCTCCGGTGGGCACAGGGGGAAAACGGGGGAGCGGATGGACGGGTGCCGCAGGCTGTTCGAAACATCGCAGGCGGCCCCGGTAAGCTCTGCGCGGCGTTCGCCATCGACCGAACGCTCGACGCCGTTCCGCTTGACTCCGACACGCTGGCGCTATCACCGCCGCCGCACCCCGTCGACCGGACCAAGATCGCGACGAGCGTGCGCGTCGGAGTCCGGGAAGAGCAGCCGAGATTCGAACGGTTCTTCCTAGCCGGAAGTCCGTTCGTCTCCAAAGGACCTCGTGCGACAGGATTACGCTCCACGGGAGAGTTACCGTCCGGCACCGGGCAGCAGAGGGAAGGCCCCCCCGGCGGCTGACGCCAATCTGCGCCTGACGCCGACCCGAAACCAAGGTGAAGGGCGGCGTTGCCCAAGCTTCTGTGGGTTGCTCGAGACACGGCCTCGAGAGCTTCCCTCGCCGGTTTCCGGCCTATCGGTTTGCGGGCGCAGAGCCGGTGATCTGCTCGTAGATCCGCTCCAGGTCCTCCATCCCCAGGTACGCGATCTCGATCTTCCCGCGCTCAGAGGATCCCTGGATGGTAACCCTGGTACCAAGCCGGTCGATGAGTGCCTCCTCCATCTCTTGGAGCTCCGGCTCCTTGGGCGCCCCTTTCTCGCGCGACCGAGCGCGCCCCGACTTCGCGGACTCCCCCTGCGTATCGGTCTCAGCCGCGGCTCCGTCAGAGCCGGTCTCGCCGGTTCGCTCCGGCCCCTGGAGAGACGCCGCATCTTCACCGGGCACGCCGCCGTGAGACGTCCCCGGACCGAGCTCGACATTCCGGACGTCTACGCCCTGGTTTGCAAGCTTGGCAAGTCGCTCGGCCTCTCGGACGCTGATTCCGTCGCTGCGAATCCGCTCGTAGAGTGCTCGTGCCCCTTCCTCGCCCCGGACCGAGAGCAACGCTCGAGCATGGCCCGAGGAAACCTCCCGATCGTTCACCGCTGTCTGCACTTCCTCCGGTAACCGCAACAAGCGCAGGGCGTTGGCCACCGTCGACCGTTTCTTACCGAGACGTTCGGCGATTTCCTCTTGCGTGAGACCGGTACTCTCCATGAGATCACGGTATGCCAACGCCTCGTCGATAGGCGAGAGGTCCTCGCGCTGGATATTCTCAACGAGCGCTATCTCACGTTTCTCGCGCTCCTCGAAAGTGCGCACGATGGCCGGAATCTCGGTTAATCCTGCTTGTTTGGCCGCCCGGAGGCGTCGCTCGCCGGCGACAATCACGTACTCCTCGTTCTTGGTTCTCTCGAGCAGCAACGGCTGCAGCACGCCCTTGCTCCGAATGGAATCAGCGAGCTCTGCGATCGACTCTTCCGGAAAGCTGGTGCGAGGCTGATATGGGCTAGGGCTCACCCTATCCACCGACACCTGCACCACGCTCCCAGCGCGCGACGCTTCCTCCGTCCCCTGAAGGAGCGCATCGATACCTCTGCCCAGTCCTCGCTGCTTAGCCACGAGCCAATACCTCCTCGGCGAGCTTCTTGTAACTCTGCGCACCCAGACACGACGGATCATACTGGTTGATGGGAACCGAATGGCTGGGCGCCTCACTTAGCCGGACATTCCGCGGGATGATTGTCCGGAAGACTTTCCGCCCGAAATGCCCTACGACCTCTTCCACCACATCGTGTGCCAAACGCGTGCGAGAGTCGTACATCGTGAACATGATTCCGCCGATATCGAGCTTTGGGTTGAGCCGCGCCTGAACGCTCCGAATGCTTTCGAGGAGCTGCGTAAGCCCCTCGAGAGCGAAGTACTCGCACTGCAGCGGGATGAACACCTCGTCGGCAGCAACGAGGCCGTTGAGCGTGAGCAGCCCCAACGAGGGCGGGCTGTCGATAAACACGTAGTCGTAGCGCGACATTACCGGTTCCAGGGCGCGACTGAGATACGATTCGCGGTCAGATTCCTCCACCAACTCCACCGTAGCACCGGTGAGGTTGATCGACGATGGGATTATATCGAGCCGTCGGACCGTGGTCTCTTGGATTGCCGAGTCCGCGCTCACCTGTCCCATGATGAGTTGATAGATGTCCGGCTTTTCCGCGTCAGCCCCGACACTACTAGACAGGTTGGCCTGCGGATCGAAATCAACCAGGAGCACACGCTGTCCTGCTTCGGCGACATATGCCGCCAGATTGACCGCACACGTCGTTTTCCCCACGCCGCCTTTCTGATTGGCGAATGCAATAGTTCTCCCCATAGCCACCTCCCGAGTATATCCGAGCATCGCCCGCTCGGCTACCGAGCGGACGTCTCTTGTTCACGGCCCGTACTCGCCGCCCACCTCCGTCCGTCGCCTCGGACGGATCGCTCCTGGGTCCGGGCACGCTAGCCTGCCGCTGCAATTGTCTCCGGATCCCGGCGTCTCCCGACCGTCTGGCTCAGAACTACGCCGCCGATCGTAATTGCCATACCCAGAATTTTCGCCTGAGTAAACGCCTCGCCAACGAGGAAGTAACTGGCGATTGCTGCGAAGATCGGAACCAGGTTCGTGAACACGTTCGCCTTGGTGGCACCGAGACGCCGTATTCCCGCGTTGAGGAAGACGAAGCTTACCGTAGAGGGGAGCAGTCCCAAAAACAGTACCGCACCGATCGCTTCCGGCGGCACCTCCCCTGGCACAACAGTCCGAGCCTCCAGAAAAACGAAAACCGGCAGGAAGTACGCCGCACCGATCAAATTCTGATAGAAGACGACAGAGAGCGCTGAATAGCGCCCCGGAAGCAGGCGAAGCACAATCGAGTATCCCACTGCGGCAAGCACGGCGCCGAAAACCAGTAGCACTCCGAACACCGGGACCGGCTCGGGCGCCTCGCCGTCGAGAACGAGCACGGCAACTCCGACAAAGCTCATAACGAATCCAAGACACGATACAACCGTCACACGCTCCCGCAGCAAGAAGAACGCGAATATCGGCGTAACTACCGGTATGGTCCCGACGACCACCGAAGCTACCGACGGTGGAACGAACAGAAGCCCGTAATTCTCGGATAGGAAATAGAGAAAGGGCTGAAATAGCGCAATAAGAGCGAAGTGCGGCAGATGCGCCCTTGGTAACCGACCGATCCTTCCGACAACTGCGACAACCGCCGGGAGCCGTGAGATCAGCCAGATCATAGCGATCGATATCAGAAGCCGTATTAGGATAATCGTGACCGGACCAAGCGACTCCAACGCCACCGAGGTGAAAACGAAGCTCATTCCGAACAGAAGCATCGCGCAGGTCAGGCCAAGGTAGACTCCGAGCTGTGACCGCGTCGACGGTGCGTCTTTCGACTCGCCTGCCGTGCTGCGACGCAATGAGGCGGTACGGGAACCCGATATGCCGGAATCTCGTTGATTCATTGGGACTGCCGACTATAACGCGGAATCGCAACTCACGCCACCGAGTTGCCGAAAACATTGACGCAACCGTCGCGGCGAACTACACTTTGTAGTGATGGTTATCCCGTTTGTCGACAACGGGAAGTAACATAAGCGCAAAGGATGGCGCTCATGAAAAGCGAGTACGCGGTGGACGGATCAAAACCCGTGGAGCTTACCAAGGATGTTCTTTCCGACTTCCCAAAGGTGGAGCTACATCGGCATCTCGAGGGGACCTTCGCACTGCCGGCACTGCACAGGATGGCGTTGCGCAACAAGCTAGCTGTTCCCACGGACTTCGGAGAGTTCAAGCGGGTCGTTCAGTTTCCGCGAGATTCCGACCCGGATTTCCTGACATTCCTCAGCAAATTCCGTAACGACTGGTATGCGTCTCTTGGTGACGTCGAAGAGATCGCCTACGAGTCAATCCGGAGTTTCGGCGACGACGGGATCTTCTATATCGAGGTTCGTTTCTCTCCGGAGCACTTCGCGGAGCAAAATCGTTTTGACCGAGAAGAAGTCACTCGCCTGATCGTCGGCGCCGGCAACACGGCCGCGTCGGAGACTGGAATCCAGGTCCGCTACCTCATCACTTTCAACCGCAGCAAGCAGGCAGAAGAAGGGATGATCCAACTCTATCGGACTATCCTAAAGCTCGATCTGCCGGAGATCGTCGGCATCGATCTGGCTGGTGACGAAATCAACTATCCGCCCAAGCTCTTCACCCGGTTCTTCCAGGCAGTCCACGACGATGGCGCTTTCGGAACCACCATCCACGCCGGCGAGGTGACGCCGGCTTGGCAGGTCTGGGAGGCTGTTAACACGCTCCACGCGGACCGAATTGGCCACGGAACTTCAGCTACTGACGATCCCGACCTTCAAGCCGTGCTGCGGGATCGAAATATTGCGCTTGAGCAGTGCATTACATCCAACCGCCAGACCGGATCGTGGAGCGATGAGGCTCGGCATCCGTTTGGCGGTCTCTACCGGAATGGCGTTCCCGTCACGCTCAACTCAGACGATCCAACCATACAGGATTCCGATCTAACCGATGATTACCTGAAGGCCGTGCAATACTTCGATCTGGATGCGACGGACCTCGCCCGCATAAACCGGACCGCTTTGGCAACTGCCTTTGTCAGCGAACAGGAAAGACGTTTCCTCGAGGATCGCTATAGTAGGCGTCTCCAGTCTTTTGCTCAGGCTCACCGGCTTAAGATCGACAACTGAGTTACCCAGAGGGATCGCACCTGCTACGATCGCAGGCGTTGTTTTTGACGTCGTCTCCGTTCTCTTGCTCGAGCGTGTGGAGCCCGCTGCTCAAATCGCGGATCCGCGCTGCGCAACTATCCCGCTGGTTCAGCGGAATCTCAAACCGGAAGAGAACGTCTTCGCCGAACTCCCGTTGTAAGCTCGTGACATCAAACTCCCCCAGTAGGCGTTCGGTACTGTCAGCGAGGCGATACGGCATGCGAACGCGGACGGGGACCCGCACCCGCAGGCGTTCGAGAGTCGCGCCCTCCAAGGCAGCGCGTACCGCGCTGCCGTAGGCCCGAACGAGCCCGCCGGTGCCCAGCTTGGTCCCGCCGAAGTAGCGCGTTACCATACCAAGCACGTTTGTAACGGACGAGTAGAACAGCGCATCGTAAATCGGCCGCCCGGCAGTACCCTGCGGCTCACCGTCGTCACTTATTCCGCTCTCTTGTGAGGCGTGAGGCCCGATGATATAGGCGTAAGCGATATGCGTCGCGTCGGGAAACCGCGCACGCTCGGCCGCAAGGAACTCCCGCACCGCTTGCCGGGAATCCGCCGGTACGATCCTGGCGATGAACCGCGAGCCTTTCGCTTCAGTCTCAGCCGCCGCGGCCGCCGGCAGTTGATAGAGCTCAGATTCTTCTTCCCGCGAGTGTTTCACGTGAAACACTGCCCTCCGCTCCCGAACCTCACTCGTCGGAGTTTCCCGAAGCGGCCCGGTCGGCTCCGACCACATAGTCCGGTTTCTCGATCCCGACAACCCGCACACCCGTGGCTTGCCGGCCGTAACGTGGCACGTCATCTATTCTAACCTTCACCGACTTCCCGGTGCTGGCCATAGCTACG
>Ga0207421_10006401_pt1 | contig 12826 bp, 11 predicted proteins | sample SodLakKL_010_SED_4_FD_187542 | JGI IMG/M metagenome (GOLD analysis project Ga0207421, IMG submission 187542) | Alkaline sediment microbial communities from Lake Tanatar, Kulunda Steppe, Russia - 8KL_010_SED (SPAdes) (version 2) | ecosystem: Environmental > Aquatic > Non-marine Saline and...
GAGCCGAGAAGACGGTCGAGGCGGTTCGCGAGGCGGGCGGCGAGGCGTTTCCGGCCGTCGCCGACGTCGCCGACCTCGACGCCGTCGAGGGGATGGTGGCCGACGTCGAGGGACGGGCCGGGCTGGACGTCCTCGTGAACAACGCCGGCTGGGACCGGATGGCGTGGTTTCTCGAGCAGGATCCCGACCAGTGGGATCGCATCCTCGACGTGAACCTCCGGGGCCAGATCAACTGCGCCCGCGCCGCCGGCGAGCTCTTCGCCGCCCAGGGGAGCGGGCGGATCGTCGCCATCTCCTCGGACGCGGGTCGGGTCGGCTCCTCGGGCGAGGCGGTCTACGCCGGGACGAAAGGCGGCGTCATCGCGTTCACGAAGACGCTCGCCCGCGAGCTGGCACGCGACGGCGTCGCCTGCAACGTCGTCTGTCCGGGTCCGGCGGACACGCCGATGACGCGCGCCATGCGCGACGATTCGGAGCTCGCCGAGCGGATCCTGGCCGCGATGGAGGAGCAGACGCCGCTGGGTCGGCTGACCGAACCCGACGACGTCGCCGGCGCGGTTGCCTACCTCGCTAGCGACGACGCCCGGTTCGTCACCGGGCAGGTGTTGAGCGTCTCCGGCGGGCTGACGATGGTCGGGTAGCGCTCGCCGACCTAGCTTTAAGTCCGGAATGTCCGTACGATCTCGTGATGTACGATAACACGGTTCTGGCTGACCTGCGCGAGCAGCTCACGCGGGCAAGCCAGCACGAGCTGTACGCGGAGACGTTCGCCGAGGCGGGCGTCGAACCCGCGGAGATCGACAGCTGGGAGGCGTTCGGGGAGGTGCCGTTTCTCGAGTCGAGCGAGCTGAAAGCCGACTTCGACGCCCACGGTCCCGAGGGGTCGCTGTACACCGAGGGGGCGATGATCTCCTTCTCCCCGCTTGGGGACGATCTCGCACCGATGTTCGACACGCGCGCCGACCTCGCCTACGAGGCCGAGGTGAACGCCGACGTCTTCGCGGCGATGGGGATCGAAGCCGGCGACCGCGTCGTCAACACGTTCGGCTACCACCTGTTCGGGACCGGCATCCTGCTCCACCGCGCGCTCGAGGAACTCGGCGCGGAGGTGTTCCCGGCCGGCCCGGGCGACTCCGAACAGACCGCCGGCGTGATCGAACAGTTCGACGTCGACGTGCTCGTGGGGAACCCGAGCTTCGCGCTGAAAGTCGCCGAGGAGGGCGCGACAGTCGAGACGTTCGTCGGCGCGGGCGAGCCGTTCACGTCGGTGCCGGGCTACCGCGAGGAGGTCAGATCAGCACTCTCGGCCGACACCGTCGTCGACTACTTCGGCACGCGCCACGTGCTGCCGATCGCCGCCGAGACCGCCGACGAGGACGGCCTCCACGTCGTCGAGGAGTACGCAGTCGTCGAGATCGTCGACCCCGACACGGGCGAGCCCGTCGAGGAGGGCGAACGAGGCGAGGTGATCGTCACCCACCGCCGGAAGGAGGGCTTCCCGCTGGTGCGCTTTCGGACGGGCGACCTCGCAGAGCTCGAACGCCGCGAGGACGCCGTGGTGTTGCCCGACGGCGTCATCGGGCGCACGGACGACCGCCTGAAAGTCAAAGGCGTGAAGCTCTATCCGGAGGCGCTCCCGGCGGTGCTCGCGGCGTTCGACGGGCTCACCGGCGAGTACGCCATCCGGGTTACCCGGCCGGACGCGACCGACCGCCTCGAGGTGATCTGTGAGGGCGACGCCGACGAGGATGCCCTCGCCCGGGAGCTCAAATCGCGCCTGCTCATCTCGCCCGACGCCGTCACGCTCGTCGACGAGCTCGAAGAGGCCGGCGTCATCGACGAGCGGTACTGACTGATGTCGAACGGAGAGCCGCCGGCTGAGGCCGAGACCCACACGGTCGAGCGAACGTTCACCGTCCGGGAGGTCCGGCGTTTCGCCGCGCTCTCGGGTGACGACCAGCCACGCCACACCGAGCCGGACGAGGAGGGACGGCTGATGGTACAGGGGCTGTTGACCGCGACGCTTCCAACGGAGATCGGCGGCGAGCTCGAGGTGCTCGCACACACGATGGAGTTCGAGTTCCACCGGCCGGTGTACACCGGCGAGACGGTCACCTGCACGTGGACGAACGAGCACGTCGAAGCACGCGAGGACCGCCACGACCTCACCGCAGGCGTCGTCTGCGAGACCGACGGGGGAAAGACTGTCCTGAGCGGAACGGTCGAGGGGCTCGTCTACAGGGACCGACGATGAGCTCGATCCGTGTGCTGGTGAAGACGGCGCTGTTTACCGTTCTCGTGCCCGGGACGCTCGCCGTCGCGATCCCCCAGCTGCTGGCCCGGTGGCGGCCACACCCCGAGCTGCCGGGTGATCCCCGGGTGTTGCGCGCTGCCGGTACGCTCTCGGTGCTCTCGGGCGTCGCCCTGTATCTGCACACCGCGTTCAGTTTCGCCGAGGGCGGAGGGACGCCGTCGCCGACCGACGAGCCCGACGAACTCGTCACGGACGGGCTCTACGGGGTGACGCGCAACCCGATGTACGTCGGCGTGTTGCTCGTCGTCGTGGGTCAGGCGCTCCGGCAGCGCTCTCCAGCGGTGCTCTGGTGGGCCGCCGGCTGCTGGATCGGCTTTCACAACCGGGTCGTCGGCTACGAGGAGCCACACCTCGCCGAGAAACACGGCGACGCCTACGAACGGTACTGCCGAGACGTTCCGCGGTGGCTCCCACGAACGCCCCCGAACGAGTGAGCGCGACCGATCCAGCCATCCTCACGCTTCCAGCCCGAGGTACTCCCGGGCGGTCCCGTAAAACAGGTCACGGAACGTCTCACCGGGGAGGTCGCGATCGAGCAGCCCTGCACGCTCGGCGCGGTAGGGGTACGGGATGTTCGGCAGGTCGCTGCCGTACATGATCGAACCGGAAAGCTCGACGAACACCGCGTCGGGAATCGAGGTGGGGTCGAAGCCCATCGTCTCCGGTGCGGCCGTCGACATCGCGAACGTCGTGTCCAGGTACATGTTGTCGTGCTCGCGGGTGAGTGCAAGAAACGCGTCCACCTCGTAGGTGCCCATGTGTGCACAGCAGACCCGGAGTTCGGGGTAGGACTCGACCGCCTCCACGAACCGGTCCACGCCGACGTGGGGGTTGTCCTCGAACATCGGGGCGGTCCCGCCGTGGTAGGTGACGGGGGCGTCGTTGTCGGCGGCGACCTCGAGTGCGGGCTCGATGCGCGCGTCAGCCGGCGCACAGCCCTGGACGGGACAGTGAAACTTCAGCCCCCGAGCGCCGGCCTCGAACGCCCGTGCGACGACGCCAGCGACGTCCTCGTCGTCGGGGTGGACGGTTGCGAACGGGAGCAGCCGCGCCGACTCGCGAGCCCGCTCGCACAGCCAGCCGTTGAGGTCGGCCGCGACGCCGGGCTTGTGAGCGTACGGTAACGCGACGTAGCGCTCGACGCCCGCCTCCGTCAGGATCGCCTCGACCGCCTCACGCTCGACCGGGTGGTCGAACTCCCACGCCGTCTCTTCGGTCAGCGCCTCCCGGATGGCGCTCGCGAGCCGCTCGGGAAAGAGGTGCGTGTGGGCGTCGATCGCGGGCGCGAACACGTGTTTTGCGGTCATTCTGTGGGGTGATCTGTCGGACGGCCCGTCCGGGCCGGAGCTGTCGTGTCTGCGCGGGAGTGCCGGACGTCACCAGCGCGTTCTCGCCGTATGGCGTGGCGAGGAGCGCCGAACGGGAGCGACACTCCTTCTGCTTCGTACCTGTGTCCCCAGCACGCACGCGAAGCCGGGGTGAGTCGGTGCCTACATATCAGTAGGCGTATGGCCACTTGCGTAAATACTCCTTTAACTGTCCCAACGCGGCCATGATCCCCTTGGGCTCGACGATGAGCACGACGATGAGGATGATGCCGAAGAAGAACGGCTCGAGCGCCGTCGCCTCGGGGAAGTTGGCGACGAGGAAGTCGAGCAGGTAGTGCTCGAGCAACTCGACCGTCGAGACGCCAGCGATGACACCCCAGACACGTCCCATCCCGCCAAGCAGCAACATCACGTAGTGTTTGATCGTGATGTCGATCTCGTAGAACCCGGGGTCGATGACGCCGATGTACAGCGCGAACAGCGCGCCGGCAACGCCGACCATGAACCCACCGATCGCGTAGGCCAGCAGCTTGTTCCGGAAGACGTTGATTCCGAGCACCTCCGCCGAGAGGTCGTTCTCGTGGATCGCGCGGAACATCCGGCCGTAGCCCGTCCGGCTCAGGTTGAACGTGAGCAGCGCGAACAGCAGCATCGCAAAGAGCGCGACGAAGTACTCCTGTGTGGCCGTTCCGATCGTGACGAAGTCGCCGACCAGGCCGACCTCCGCGGGGAGGTTCTGCTGTGCGCCGCCGTGGATGACCTCGAACTCCCGCCGCCGGAAGAAGAACTGGACGGCGATGAACTGGAGCGCGAGCGTCGAGATCGCGACGTAAAAGCCCTTCACGCGCCAGGATGGGAGGCCGAAGACGACCGCGACCATTGCCGTGATGAGACCGCCGACGAACATCGCCGGGAGCAGGCCGAGCTCGAGCTCGATGATGACGCGGGTGGCGCTGTAGGCGCCGATCGCCATGAACGCACCCTGTGCGAGGACGATCTCGCCCGCGTAGCTGAGCATGACGTGCAGCCCGAGCACGGCGATCGTGAAGATGAAAATCAGCGTGAACAGAGAGACGAGCGAGCCGCTCATGAAAAACGGCGCGAGCAGCGGGATCGGCAGCGCGAGGAGAAACGCGATGCGCTGGGTGCGCCAGCGGATCAGCCCCATCCGGGACTCATACGAGGTGAAGTACTCACCGCAGGGCATAGTCACCTCCTGTCCGCAGACGCTCGTCTGGGTGCGCCACGCGGTCTGTCTCAGCCCCGGCAGCCGCCTTCAACCGGGGGCTGTCGCACGACATCGTCGTTGAGTTGTGGATAGTTCCTGTCATCGTCACAGCCTCTCAATCCGTTCGGTTCCGAACAGTCCGTACGGCTTCACCACGAGCACGATGAGCAGAAAGATCATCGGGAGCACCTGGTCGAGGCCGGGGACGAGCGCTGCTTCGAGAAAGTTACCGATCTCTCGGAGGATACCGACGACGATGCCGCCGATGAACGCGCCGGGGATGCTGTCGAGACCGCCGAAGACGACCGCCGCGAAGACGAGAATGGTGACGTCGCCGATCGAGAAGCCGGCCGAGCCGGCCTGCATCGCCAGCAGGATACCGCCAACGGAGGTGATCGCGATCGACAGCGCCCACGCGAGGACGATCGTCCGCTCGATGGAGACGCCCATCACCATCGCCGCCTGCTGATCGCTCGCCGCGGCCCGGAGGATCGAGCCGAGGACAGTGTACCTGAAAAACGCCATCAGGCCGGCAACCGTCAGCAACGCCAGCACGACGCCGATGACGAACGGCGCCTGCATCTCTGCGCCGAAGGGGAGCGAGAGGCTCCAGTCGGGCCTGAGCGCGTCGGGGTACGACTGCGTCTGCGAGCTGATGAAAAAGCGGACCGAGCCGTCGATGATACCGATGAACGCGATCGTCACGATGATCACTGACAGCACCGGCTCGCCGATGAAGTGACGAAACACCAGCCGCTCGAGGACGATCCCCAGCCCTGCGCCGATGAGCACCGTCAACACCAGCGCGGCAACGACCGGTACCTGTACGTCGAACACCCAGAACGTCACCGGCGTCGCGAACATCACGACGAGGTACGCCCCGAGCAGCGCGAACTGTCCCTGTGCGAAGTTCAACACGCCGGTCACCTTGTAGATCAGCGAGAAGCCGATGGCGACGAGCGCATAGAGCGCGCCGATGCCGAAGCCGGTGACGAGCACCCTGAACAGCGGTCCCGGATCAACCATCGATCCCACCTGCCGGGACCGGCGCGTCGACCTCGACGACTGTCATCTCTCCGTGTTCGACGGACTCCCTGCCGTCCTGATACGTGATCGTAACGTCCATCGCTACCGTCTCCTGTCCGTTGTACATGCCTTCGATGAGTGTCTGGTACCGCTCGGTGACGATCTCGCGGCGGATCTTCCCCGTTCGCGTCATCTCGCCGTCGTCGGCGTCGAACTCCTTGAACAGGACGACGAACCGGTCGATCGTGCGTTCTTCGAGCCCCTCGTTGGTCTCCGCGACGACCCCCTGGATGAGCTCGAGCACCGGCTCCTTCTGGGTGAGGTCGCTGTAGCCCGCGTACTGGATGTCGCGCTGGTCGGCCCACTCGGCGACGTTCTCGAAGCGGATGTTGAGCACGGCCGAGAGCGACTCGCGGCCGTCGCCGACGACCAGCGCCTCCTTGATGTAGGGGTTGAACTTCAGCTTGGTCTCGACGCTGATCGGGGCGATCGCCGTCCCGTCGGCGAGCTCGAGTACGTCGTCCATCCGGTCGAACACCTTGATGTGGCCGTCGTCGGTGATCGCGCCGAAGTCGTCGGTGTGGAGCCAGTCGCCCTCGAGCGCCTCGGCGGTCTTCTCGGGCTGGTTGTAGTAGCCCGAGGTGACCACCGGGCCGCTCACGACGAGCTCGCCGCCGGGCGTGATGCCGACTCTGACGCCCGGAAACACCTCGCCGACCGTCTCGGCCTGAACGTCGTCGTCGCGGTGCATCGTGACGAAGCCACAGACCTCGCTCTGGCCCCAGATCTGCTTCAGCGGTACCCCGAGGGAGTGGTAGTACCGGAAGTGTTCCTCGCCGAGGGGGCCGCCGCCGGTGTAGACGTTTTTCGCCCGCTTGAGGCCGATCTTGTCGAGGATCGGCCGGTAGGCGACCCAGTAGGCGAGCCAGTGTTTGAGCCGGAGCGACCCCGGCGGCTCCTCGTCACGTCTGTCGCCGATGACGTAGGCGGCGTACTCGTCGCCGATCGCCATCGCCTTCTCGTACACCCACCGTTTCAGACGGGTGGTGTTCTCGATCTGGGCTTTGATGTCCGCCACCCAGCCCTCGTAGGCACCCGGCGAGGAGAAGATGATCTCCGGTCCGATCTCGCGGAGATCCTCGCTTTCGGTGTCTGCCTCCTCGGGGAAGTTCGCGGTCCAGCCGCCGAGAAACGCCGCGGCCATGAGGATCATCTGCTCGCCGATCCACGCCATCGGCAGGTACGAGAAGTAATCGGAGCCCTCGGGGAGCGGGTCGATCTCGATCGCCGCGTTCGCGAGGTTGACGAAGTTGAAATGCGACAGCTGCACCCGCTTTGGCATGCCGGTCGTCCCCGACGTCGGCGGCAACATCGCCGGCTGGTGGGGGTCGAGCGCCCGGATACGGGACTCGAACGCCTCGTCTGTGACCTCGCTTTCGGCGCGCTCGCGACCACGCTGTTCGACCTCCTCGTAGCTCAACACCGGCACCGCCGTGTCTTCGTAGCGGAACATCCCCTTCTCGTCGCGGTAGACGATCGCCGACAGCGACGGCGCGCGGTCGGCCACCTGCAGGAGCTTGTCGACCATCTCCTGGTCCTCGGCGAAGGCGACCGTCGGCGAGAGCAGCTCGAGCTGGTTGCCGATCGCCTCGGGCAACATGTCCTGGTAGTTCGGTGCCGCCATCCCACCGAGCGTCTGTGCCGCCATCCACGACCAGAGCTGGTGGGGGCGGTTGTACCCGATCGTAAAGAGGACATCGTCTGCCTCGAAGCCGAGCGTCTCGAGCCCGAGCGTGATCTGTTTGACCCGCTCGTAGTACTCCGTCCAGGTGTACTCCTCCCAGATGCCGAGCTGCTTCCAGCGGAGCGCCACCTCGTCACCGTGCTCCTGGACGTGATTGAGCATGATTGCCGGGAGCGTGAGATCTTCGATCGTCTCGATGTCACCTTCGGGGGCGGTCGCGACGCGCTCGATCGTCGGCCCCGACTCGACGCTCGCCAGCTCCTCCGACCCCATTCACTCCACCCCCGTGTAGATCTGCTGGACCTCGGGGTCGTCGACCACGTTTTCGGGCTCGCCGCGGGCGATGACGGCCCCCTGGTGGAGGACGATCATCCGCTCTGAGACGTCGTTGACCACCTCGAGGTCGTGTTCGATCATCACGATCGTCAGCTCCTCCTGTTCGTGTAAGTCGGTGAGAAAGCGGACCATGTCGTACTTCTCGTCGAAGGTGAGCCCGCTCATCGCCTCGTCGAGCAACAGCACGTCGGGCTCGAGCGCGAGCGCTCGCGCGAGGTCAACCCGGCGCTGGATGCCCAGCGGGAGGCTCCCGATCGTGCTGTGGCGGTGTTCCCACAGCTCGAGGTAGTCGATGATCTCCTCGACCCGGCGCATGTTCGCCGCCTCGTTCGCACGTCCGCCTGCGACGTAAAACAACAGCGCAGAGGCGATGTTCGGGCGGCTCTTGACCGCACGCACCGTCATCACGTTCTCGATGACGTCCTCCTCTTCGAACAGCTCGAGCCCCTGGAACGTCCGCCCGAGCCCCTTTCGAGCGCGTTTATACGACGGATCCTGGGTGACGTCCTCGCCGTTGAGGTAGATACCGGGCGTTTTGTCGTCGCGTCCCAGCGAGTCTGGCTGGTAGAAGCCGTTGAGAACGTTGAGCAGCGTCGTCTTGCCCGCGCCGTTCGGGCCGACGATCGAGATCCACTCGCCAGCCTCGATCCCGATCGAGACGTCGTCGACGGCGGTGATCGCGCCGAACGTCTTCGTCACGTCGCGACAGCCCAGCACTGCCTCCTCCGGCGGGACCGCCGGTCCGGCCCGGATACGGCTGGCTGCGTCTGACGTCGTGCGCTGTTCGGCCATGGCTCACTTCCACCTCTTGCGGATCTTGTAGTGACGGATGTTGGAGTAGCGGCTCTCCTCGGTGCTCGTCCCGAGGTAGAACTCCTTGATCTCCTCGCGGTTCATCAGCACGTCCGCCGGGTCGTGGAGCTCGATCTGGCCGTTCTCGAGGACGTAGCCGTAGTCGGCGATTTCGAGCGTCTCTTTGGCGTTCTGGTCGGCGACGATCATCGTGATATTCTCGTTGCGGTTGATCTCCCGGAGCGTCTCGTAGATGTCGACGACGAGCTGTGGGGCCAGCCCCAGCGACGGCTCGTCGAGCAACAGCAGCTTGGGACGGTGGATGAGCGCGCGCGAGATGACGAGCATCTGCTGTTCGCCGCCGCTGCAGTAGCCCGCCTCGACGTCGAGCAACTCCTCCAGCTGGGGGAAGTACTCGAAGGCGATCTCGTAGTCCGACTTGCTCGAACGAAAGCGCCTGCCGCCGCGGTAGAGTCCACAGCGGAGGTTCTCCTCGACGGTGAGATCCTCGAAGACGCGCCGCCCCTCGAGGATGTGCGTGACGTTGCGCTCGACCATCTCGTTCGTCGGGGCGTTCGTGACGTCGTCACCCTCGAAGTAGATCGAGCCGCGCGTCACCTCGCCGCGTTCGGTCCGGCCGATGCCCGAGATCATCTTCAGGATCGTCGACTTGCCTGCCCCGTTCGGCCCGAGCAGCGCGACGATGTCGCCGCGGTCGACCGTCATCGAGACACCCTGCACCGCAAGGAACGTCCGGTCGTAGACGATCTCTGCGTTGTCGAGCTCGACGACCGGCACCTCCTCGTTCATGCTACGGGAGCCACTCCGTGCGACGTTCGAGCTCGATCGCCTCGTCGGGCACCATCTCGCCGCCGCTGACCTCGTAGGTCTGGCCCCACATCGTGGCACGGCGGTCGTCCTCCTCGAAGTTGAGCGGCTCGGGGAGCAGCCCCCAGGCGTCGAAACCCTCCATCTCGAACAGTGCGTCGCGGACCTCGGGTCCGGAGTTGACGTCACCGCCGTCCTCGGCGACCTGCTGGATCGCCTCGATCGCCAACAGCGCGTGGGCAACCCCGCGGACGTAGTTGATGTTGGCGATCTCCGGATCGTCCATGTCGTGTCCCTCACGCTCGAAGCTCTCTTCGATGATCTCCCAGCCGTCGGGCTCTTGCTCGACTGTCTCTGCCCACGAGAGGTTCGAGTTGACGTAGCGAACCCCCTCGAAGGAGGCAACGCCCTGTGCTCGGAACTCGTCGACCGTCCACGTGAGCCCCATCACCGTGATATCTGCACCGAGTGAGTCGACCGAGTCCATGAGCACCTGGTTCGGCGCGGCCGTATTCTGGTGGATCAGGTAGTCGATCCCCTCGTCCATCGCTCGCTGGACCTGCGTGTCTGCGGTGCCCGCGTCCAGCTCCAGCGTGATGCCGTCAGCCACGTCGAGGCCGAGCTCTTCGGCGTAGGCTTCTGTCCCCTCGACTGGAGACTCCCCAAACGGTGTCGTGTTGTGGATCATCGCCACCCGCGCGTCTGGATCGTTCTCCGCGATCCACTGGGCGTGGGCGCGGCCCTGGCTGGTGTAGTCCAGGTTGGTGAAGAAGTTGTAGTCGGTCTCCGGGGCCATCAGCACGTCGGAGTACGACGCCGAGATGTAGATGATCTCGTCGGCGGCGACGTCCGGAGCGAGCGCCTCGGTGTCTGCCGTTCCCCAGCCGATGATCACCGGCGGCGCGTCGTCGGCCGTCAGACTGTCGTACTGCGTCTGTGCCTGTGGCACGTCGTAGGCGTAGTCGGACCAGTCGTGGTCGATCTGGATGTCGATCTCGTCGTTCTCGTTGAACCACTCGATCGCGTCCCGCGAGCCGATACCGGTCGGCTCGCCCACGTCCGAGGTCGCCCCGCTCAGATCGTAGATGCCGCCGATCTTCACGGAGTCGTCGTCATCGTCGTCGTCCCCGAGACAGCCCGCGAACCCCAGCGCTGCGGAGGCTGCGACTGCCGCCGTACCCCGCTTGAGAAACGTCCGTCTGCTGTGCGATCGACCGTCATGTCTGTTACCACCACGTGACATGGAACCTAGTCACGCAGTCGCTCATAAATATCATTCGGTTCCTAGCACCCACAAAACGTCCAGATGAGACGGAAGACCGATACTAAATTAACAACACGAGTGAATTAATATATATATATATGATATTGAAATTTTCCTACATTCAGTACCCTCGAAGGTATTGACTCGAGGGACGACCTGTTCGAAACGGTCCAGTGCACAGCAGCCGACACGCGCTCCGGTCCCGGGACGGTTCCGAGACTCGTTACCATTCTCCTGTTAATTGGAGAAAAACTGTTTTTTCGTCCAGTTCTGGAGCAATTCGTGTCTAGCGCATCTAGGAGATACTAGCTATGATAGGGACACGGTTAATTTAGTTCGAGTTCAGAGAAGAGTCATGAGACCAGCCGATGTCGACCCTGATGGAGCGGTGTACGAGTGCTTCGGCTGCGGGAGTCGAGTGACGGAGCCAGAAACTCGGCTCTGTGCACAGTGCGGGGCCACCATGCAGAACATCTGCCGGCCGCGCGACCTCTAGAGGAGGCCGGTTGCGGTGGCGTAGAGAGAGAGGTAGACCAGCGTGTTCCAGCAGGCGTGGACGGCGATCGGGACCAGCAGGTTGCTGGTGTACTCGTACAGCACACCGAGGATGAGCCCGGAGAGGAACGCGATGGCGACGTAGGCGAGGCGACTTCCCGTCCCGACGAGCGCGACGTAGTGGACAAGGCCAAAGACGAGCGCGGCCGCCACGACGGCGGGGCCGACGCCGTAGGCCCGCCGGAACAGCCCCTGGACGACCCCGCGGAAGAGCAGTTCCTCTGCCGGCGCGTTGAACAGCAGAACGATCGGGATGAAGTACAGAAACACCGACGGGTTCTCGCGGCCGAGTTCGACCGAGACGTTGTCAGCAGGTGCAACGCCGACCACCGAGAGCAGGGCGTCGAGACCGACCAGCACGGCGACCAGTCCCGCAAACCCGAACAGCGTCCAGCGGACGTCACGGGCAGTCGGCCAGCCAATTCTGACCAGCGAGTACGCATCCCGCCAGGCGAGGTACGCGACGACGGCGACGAAGAACCCGACGAAGTGAAGCGCTGTCGGGACGACCGACGCGAGCGCCGTCGATCCCTCACCGATCAGACCGAGCGCCTCGAAGAGCGCGACGCCGAGGCTCTGGACGACCGCCGCGACGACGAACGCGAGAAGAACGACCACTAGCGCGTGAGTGAGCGCATCCAGACGGTCGCGGCGGTCAGCGGCCTCGACGGAGTCGCCGTCTCCATCGGTCACTCCGGACGCTTCCATTCCGCGAGGGTACGTGTTCAGACCGCAAGATTGCACCGATCGTTGCGCTCGGTGCAACAGGTGCACTTGGCTGCCCCAGGTGAGCCACCGCGAGGGAAGTCCTGAGGCACTCGCTTTGTTTCATCCGAGCATCGATCGATACGCACGAGAGAGAAACGGCCGACACGTCGACGGGTCAGTCGGCACAGTGAAAACCGATGGAGACGTCCAGAGCAGTGCTGTTCGTGGTGGGGCGCTGGTACTCGGGACCCGCGGGCTGGTCGGCGCCGCGCTCGTCGTCTGTCGTTCGTCCCGGCCGCCGTGAGCGCGTGCTCCCTCGCGTCCACAGCGCCGGACGACAGGGATTAGTCGACGCCGTACCGAGCGTCGGGTATGGACCACACCGACGGCTTCGCCGGCCTCCACTGTCTCGACTGTGGCGGCCGGTTCGACGACCACCACGGGCGGTGTCAGGACTGCGGAGGGATCCTCGATCCCACGTACCGGGAGGACGCACTGTCGTCGTTCCACGAGCGTCTCGCGGAGGGGGAGCACCACCGGTCCGGGGGGCTAGCGCGGTTCGCTCCTGCGCTCCCGATCGCGTCCGAACGGCTGGTGAGCCTCGAAGAGGGCGCGACCCCGCTGGTGGAGTGTCCGACACTCGCCGAGGGTGGCGTCGAAGGCGTCCGCTGCAAGGACGAGGGGCGGAACCCGACCGGCGGGC
>Ga0207421_10006405_pt1 | contig 12820 bp, 16 predicted proteins | sample SodLakKL_010_SED_4_FD_187542 | JGI IMG/M metagenome (GOLD analysis project Ga0207421, IMG submission 187542) | Alkaline sediment microbial communities from Lake Tanatar, Kulunda Steppe, Russia - 8KL_010_SED (SPAdes) (version 2) | ecosystem: Environmental > Aquatic > Non-marine Saline and...
CAGGCAGCCAGTACCGAGGAGATCGCATCGATGACCAACGACGCGAGCAACAACGCCCGGATGTTCGCCGAGGAGATCGAAGAGCTGGCCGCCGCCAACGAGGAACAGACCGCCGAAGTCACCGAGATCGCACAGCTCGTTGAGGCAGTCAGCGACAATTTCGAGGCTGACTTTGAAGCCAGTCGATAGCTGTCATGAAACGCACCGATACGGCTGTGCGACTAGCTCGTCGGGTTGCAGTGGCCATCGTTCGACCACCGACCTGTGTTGAATCCAATGTTGGTATGGTTCGCTCGCCAGCCATGGTTTTGACTGAGAGACACGCCGCGAATACTGCGACCACTGTCGGAGTTTGATATCGATGACAATCCACCCGACGAGTACGACGAGTCAGTTCGAATCACTGTTCAACCAACTTCATGATCCTGTCGTCGAGTTCGTATTCGAGGACGGAGAGCCAATAATCGTGCAGGCGAACCGGGCGTTTCACGAGGTGTTCTGTGCGGGCGAGTCAGTGTCGAGTCTGCGACTCAATGAGCTGATCGTGCCGACTGACAACCGCGAACAGGCCCAGACGTTCGATCAACGCACAGCCGACGGGAAACAGAACCGGGCGGTGATCGAACGGATGACGCCACGAGGCCCCCGAACGTTTCTGTATCGGGGCGTTCCAGCCGGTGAGGGGCGTGGTTTTGCGATCTACAGCGATATTACCGACGAGCGACGCCGGGAACAGTATCTCGACGTGCTGCAGCGCGTTCTTCGCCACAACCTGCGCAACGACCTGAACATCATCTCCGCTTACGCAACGGAGGCATACCGAACGGCCGAAACCGAACAGACACGCGAGGCCCTTGAGTCGGTTATCGAAACCGCTGACGGTCTCACACAGCTGTGTACGGAGGCCAACACGATCCGGAAAGTACTCGACGAACCGACATCGCTGGAACCGACCGATCTCCATGCAGTTGTCGCTGCTGTCTCGACGGACTGCCAGCAGCGATTTACCGAAGCTGATATTTCGGTCGACTGTCCTCGCGGCCTTACAGTAATGGCCGACGACCGACTAGAGATTCTCGTCGAGAGCCTCCTCGATAACGCGGTTCGACACAACACGTCGTCGAAGCCGAAAGCCACTGTCGCCGCGTCTGTCGACGACGGGATGGTCGAGCTAATCGTGACCGACAACGGTCCGGGCATTCCACAGACCGAACGTGAGATCATCACTGACGAGTTGAACACCTCTCCGTTGCAGCACGGCAGCGGACTCGGGTTGTGGCTCGTCAAATGGCTCACCGAACGCTACGGTGGTTGTATTGCCATTGAAACTCCCGAAAACGACGGTAGTGTCATCCGGATTCGACTGTCTCATGCTGGGTAGTCAGGGCTGAGATAGCGGTTGTTGCTGTCGACTGAATACAACGGCCATCGTTACGTTCGAAGAATGAACGCCGACGGAACTATTCTTCTGTAAGGTTTCCGCCGTCAGTTGCGACGGTACCGCCTGCTAACAGCGACTCGAAGGACTCAACGCGGTACTCGCCGAGCACACAGCGGCCGCGCCGGGCCGGATCGTGGCGTTCGATATGAATGCCGTCGAGGCCGGCGTTCCAGGCCGCGCCGATATCGCTTTCGCCGTCGCCCGCAAGCACGCCGCGCTGGCTGCTCTCGACGCCCATCTCGGCCATGGCGTACTCGATTGGCGCGGGATCGGGTTTCCAGCCCAGTTGGTCGTCACAGCAGACGACCGTTTCGAACCAGTCGCCGATATCGAGTTCGTCGAGCACGGGTTCAGTTAAAAAGGGCTGGCAGTGGGTGACGACACCCATCGGCGCGTCGAGTTCGGCCAACAGGTCGACCGCGTCGTCGTGGAGGTAGGTCGACTCGGCGCGAAGCTGTGGCTGTTCTTCGTCGTGGAAGACGGCCCAGAACTCGACGGGATCGATCCCCCAGGCTCTGAGCTGTGGGTCGCGCGCACCGCCCAGGCCGTGCCAGAGGATCTCTGCCTCCCGATCACTGAACGGCCGGCCCAGCCGGTCGCCGACGCGGTCGAACACCTCGCGGGTGTAGGCCCACTCGGTGTCGATCAGCGTCCCGTCGAGATCGAACAACCAAAAGTCGTAGGCGTCGGGGTCCATCGGACGACTGTCTACGCGGCCACAGTATATGTGTGTTACGGTGTCACAACCCGGCCGGAAACTGGTTACCGTTCGTCTCTGATGTGGATCGAACTTCCCAGATGGTTGTGAAGCACCTCGTCGACCGACTCGGCGTTGAACCGCCCCAAATCGTCTGCAATCGCGTTTTCCAGGCTATCGAGATACCTGCGGTCGGTTTCGAGTTCCCGAAACGAGACGCTGTCGACGGCCACGCCCAGTTCGTTTTCGAACCGCTCGCGGAGGTGTGCCGGGTTGTTCGCCGCGCCACGCCAGCAGTTGTGCTGGAAAAACAGCCACCCCGACTCGCCGGGTTGGGCTGCGGGCACGCGGAGAACCGTTTCGAACGTCTGCGGGTCGACGCGCACGTCGTCGGGATCGAGCCGGACGTCGACCCGAAAGACGTAGGCAGCGTCCATCAGTACTCGTCGTCGAACTGGGCGGCCATGTCGAGGTCGATCTCGGTGATGCCGCCGGCCTCGTGGTTGGTGAGTCGGACTTCAACGGATCGAAAGCCAACGGTGATCTCGGGATGGTGGAACTCCTCGTCGGCGATTTCGGCGATATCTCGGACGAACTCGACGCCAGTCAGGTAGTCGTCGAACTCGTAGGTGCGGACGATCTCGTCGCCCTCGCGGTCCCAGTTGGCTGGCAGTCGGTCCTCGACTTCATCGGTATCAAGCGTCATAGTTGGTTGTCGACGCCCGGCTCAATAACAGTTGGTGGCATTCGGTGTGTGCTGGTTCCTACGGAATGCTGTGAGTCCGCACCTTCTGAATGATCTGTAGCTGAGGATAGTCATCGTCACGTATCGCCCACCGACGGTCGAAATTGAGCTCCGAGAGCGTCTCACGAGCGGTCTCACCCTGCAACTCTGCGTTGGAGCAGCCATACTCTCTGGCGAGTGCCGCATCTCTCTCCCAGCCCGACTGTTCGACATCCCAGAACGACGTTTGTACAGCACCGTTTGAGCGTCCGGCAAATCCACCGACAGGCAGCTTACCAAACAGTGACAGTATCTTTCCGATAATACTCCCGCTCCCTCGGAGCGTGACGGTGCCAACAGCGAGAGAGGATCGTACCTCTGCATTACTGATACTGCCGACGAATCCACCGACAGTATAGGCCGCACTCACGTCACTACGTGCCACGGAATTGGTTATGAGACCATCCTCTTTGTTATGGCCGACTAACCCACCACCATTCTGAGAGCAAACGACGCTCCCCTCAGCGGCTGTTTCCGTAACCTCTGCACCTAGACGGTTGACACCGACAAGGCCGCCAGCGTTCTCCCCTTCCGCAGCGGTCGTGCCGGTAGCGATAGCGGCTGTAACCGTACCGTGATCCCGGTTGAGGCCGACGAGACCGCCAACACATTGTTCGCCGATGACCTCGGCGGTAGCCGATGATCTCTTAATCGTACATCCCCGGTTCGTACCGACGAGTCCGCCGACGTATTCGCCACCCTTGACAGTGCTTTCTGATCGTGAGTGGTGGATCCTTGCATCGCCCGTATCGCCTCGAAGCCCCATTGCACCGACGAGCCCACCGACGAATTTCATTCCGGTGACTGTGGCGTCTGCCGTCGAGTTGGCCACCTCTGCGTCGGTCTGGAGGAATCCAACCAAGCCACCAACGCGTTGTTCTCCGCTGACGGTCCCCGAAGCCGTCGAGCAGTCTACTGTCTCCGTATTCCATCCAACGAGACCGCCGACGTTCTTTTCGCCTTCAACCTCTGATTCGGAGGCTGAGTCGACGACCTTCGGCTCCGAGCCGAAGTTGATCGATGTTTTGCCGACGAGACCGCCAACACTCTCCTCACCAGTAACCGTCCCGTCGGCGGTACACTCAGTGACAGTACCGAGGTTTTCACCGACGAGTCCACCGACGGTTTTTCTCCCGGTGCAGGTTCCGTCGACCGACGAGCCGCTGATGGTTCCGTGATTACTCCCAACCAGCCCACCGACAGTTTGGTCAGCGTCAACTGTGCCGGTTGTTCGACTGTTCTCAATGAGACTGTCAGCATCACCGAAGCCGACGAGCCCACCGACCGATTCGTCGCCGCTGATCTCACCGCTCGCAGACGAATCCGTCACAACACTTCCCTCGTGTGTCCCGGCCAATCCGCCAACGTATTCGTTCGCCTCGACATCGGCGTCCGCCGTCGACTGCCGAATGACACTGTCGGAGATGGTTACCCCCACGAGCCCGCCGACGTAGTCATCTCTACTGAAGACGCTCCCGCTTGCCTGACAGCTGATAATGCGCCCGTCGGTGTTGTAGCCGACGAGACCACCGATTCGTTCTCCCCCATCGACCTCGCCGTCCGCTCTGGATGCTTGAATCTCGCTTTCTTGATTGAGCCCGACAAGTCCGCCAACATGGTTCTCTCCTTCTGTCTTGCTCCGTGATCGGGATGTGCGGATGGTTGCGTCCGCTGCATTTGCACCAATAAAACCGCCCACGGACTGTCCGCCGTCGACAGTACCCTCCGTTAACGAGTCGGAGACGTGTCCCCTGTTGGTTCCGACGAGAAGCCCACACGCAACCTCACCGGTAAGTCGTCCGGTCGCTTCGGCATCGACTATTTTGCCGTGATTGTGTCCAACCAGACAGCCGACCCGTTTTTTACCAGTTACCGCCGCGTCGACGATTGCGATGTTCTCAATACGGCCCTTGTTAACTCCGAACAGGCCGACCTCTTCGGCGTCCAGCTGATCAATGACCAATCCGCTAATCTCGTGACCACCTCCATCAAAGCTTCCAGTAAACGCTATCTCACCACTTCCAAGCGGCGTAAACCCGTCTCCATCGTTCCAGTCGGCAGTGGCGGCGTCGATATCTGTACCGAGTCGATATGTGGCTGAGAGATCATCCCGAATCGCATCTAACTCCTGTAGATCCGTTACTACGTATGGGTCGGATTCGGTTCCAGAGCCATCCATCCCCTGAAATATCTCGTTCACTGTTGTGTTCACCTATCAGACCGAAATTGGCGCGCTATCACATATCAAAGTACTGTCTGCTACGCTCGTCGTTCTGTAGTGTTGAATCAGTATTCGGACGGGTCCCGAAACGAAATCGAACGATGCGTGTCGACGTTACAACCAAACTAATACAGCAGCTGCAAACGAAATCGGTCGCCGAGTCAGTCGTTGGATAACTGCTCGAGGATGTGGGGCGGGATCTCGTCGGCCGAAACCCCCTCGGGCAGTTCGTCCGGAACCTCACCAGGGAGCTCGTCGAGCATGCCGGCTGGCGTCGCCTCTGTCTCGTCGGACTCGTCGGCAGCCGACGCAACCGACGGAAGCTCGCCGTCGAACTCGGGGTTGAACAGACCCATTGCGGTCTGGATCGTCGTCCAGTCGTCTTCGGCTGCTGCCTCACGCAAACTCTTGGTGGGTGCCGAAAGCAGTTGGCCGACAAGCGCGTCGGCCAGCGACTCGATTACGTCGCGCTGTTGGTCGGTGAGATCGCCGCGGGAGTCGAGTTTGGCGAACGCCGTCGCGACCTCGCGGTCTTTGACGCGTTCGGCACTTTCGTACATCGCGCTGATCGCCTCGTCGGCGCGTTTTCGTTTAAAAAGGGCAGTCAGCCGGTCGAACTCCTCGTCGATCATCGCCTCGACCTTGCGGGCGGCCTGCTCGCGTCGACGGTGGGTCGATTCGGTAACTGACTCAAGAGCGTCGATATCGAACACGTCGACGGCCGAAAGCTCGTCGGCCGCGGGGTTGATATCCCGTGGCTGGGCGAGATCGATACACACCGTCTCGCCGGCCTCAGCCAACCCCTCGGCCTCGAGAACGTAGTCGGGGCTGCCGGTCGCCGAAATCACGACGCTCGCGGTGTCGGCTGCCGCCGCCGCCGCGTCCAGTCCGATGGCACTGGCTTCGACGTCGACCGTCTCGGCAATGTGGGTGGCGTGGGGGATCGTCCGGTTGGCGATTAGCAGTCGCTCGATGTCGGTCGACGCGAGCGCGTTGGCCGCCAGCGTCCCCATCTCGCCAGCACCGACGACGAGTGCGGTCGTTCCGGCGAGGTCGGTCTCTCGGTCGGCGAGTTCGACGGCCGCCGAGCCGAGCGAGACGACCCCCTCGTTGATTTCGGTTTCGGTGCGAGCGCGCTCGCCGACGTGGATCGCCTTCATAATGGCGTCTTCCAGCATCGGGCCGATGGCGTCTGCGGATCGGGCGGTCTCGAAGGCGGTTTTGAACTGGCCGATGATCTGGTCTTCGCCGAGCACGAGCGATTCGAGTCCGGCAGCCACGCACATGAGATGCCGCAGGCTCTCTTCGTGGTTCATATGGTCGACCGCGCCTTCGCGGACATCGCTGACAATGCCTGCCAGGGCGTCTGGCCCCTCGTCGGCCCGGTCGGTGACGACGTAGGCCTCTGCGCGGTTGCAGGTCTGGAGGGCAAACGCCTCGGAGACGCCCGGCTGTGCCAACAACTCGGCAACGCGGTCGTCGACGCCTTCGCAGCTTGCGGCTTCGATCTCGTCGACGCTCGCCGTCTCGTGGGAGACGCTGAGACCGGTGATGACGCCGGTTCGTCTCATCAGCGATCACCATCCATCTCGTCTACTTCGGCTGCCATTACGCGTTCTGCCTCTTTTGTCGCTTTTGTAGTACCCGTATGTAAAGCCTTCCAAACGGCCGGCGAACGGACGACCGATCGGACAGCCGCACGGCGATCAGCGGGCGACCGGTCGGACCGTTTCAGCTCCGCGCGTAGCTCACCGGTCAGCTCTGCCATCGCGCCCGCGTGTTCGATCTCGTCTTCGATCTGCTGGCGGAGATACCGCGAGAGTGCCGGACTGTTTGCCCCGGTCGAAATTGCCACCGACACCGGCCCGTCCCGAACGGTTGCGGGCACGACGACGCTGCCGACAGCCCGCTCGCCGGACTGGTCGGTGCGGTTGATCAGCAGGCCGCGGTCGCTGGCGACCTGCTCGACGGCCGCGTTGAGATCGCCATCGTCGGTTGCGGCGACGACCAACGCCGGATCGAACCGGTCGACCCACTCTTCGATATCGGCTGGCTCTGGAGCCGCCCGAATCTGCTCGACGGTCGACAGCTCGGAGTCCGCAAAGCGGTCGTCGAACGACGGCGAGACAACGACGACCCGCGCCTCGCGGACGAAGCGGCGGGCTTTCCGAACGCCGACGCTGCCGCCGCCGACGATCAACACTGTCTCGTCGCTAAAATCGTGGTAGAGTGGAATCACGGATAGGGTGTGGATTGATACAGGCAGGCTCGGTCGCTGGCCGTCCAGTCGACTGGTGGATTGGTCGTCCCAACCCGTAGCATACATCGGATTAGTGGTGCGGAAAAATAAGCGTCTCGGAGCAACTCGCGAGTTTCGAGGCGTCTACCACCACATTTGTCAGGGTCGACCATTGCTAATGAGCCGGATGAAAACCTGTATATTGTCGGCCCGCCGCCGATCAGACAGACTGTCGCACCACGCGACCGGGCGATGGGGCTCGCCTGATCCAACCGCCGACCGGGCTGATGGCTCCTGTCTTGCTAGCCATGCTACGGAGACAGCTCCTCACGACACTCGAACCGATTCTGTTGATCGCTATTGGTGGCTTCGCTGGCGCGAATCTCCGGTACGTCGTTGACCTGGCCGTACCGGGGACGCTGCCGGGGACGTTTCTCGTCAACGTCATCGGGAGCTTCGCACTCGGCGTGCTCGTCTACGATTCGCTCGGCCAACCGGCGATTGCCGACAACTCCCGGCTCGTTTTCGGAACCGGTTTTCTTTCCTCGTTTACAACCTACAGCACGTTCGTCCTTGATATAATCCTCACCGCGCCACTGACCGCGCTGGGGTATGTCGGCGCGAGCTACGCTGTCGGCTTTCTGGCCGTGCTCGCTGGCCGATGGTTCGTCGTCGGAGGTGATCGGTAATGGTGGGCTCCGAACCGGCGTATCTCGTCGGAACCGGCGGCGCCATCGGGGCCGTCCTGCGCTATCTGCTGGCGAATCTCGTGGTCCGGTTCGGCGATCCAACGCCACTCCCGCTGTCGACGCTTTTGGTCAACATCATCGGCAGTTTCGTGCTCGGCCTGCTCGTGTTCGGCGGGTTCGGCAATGAGGCGATGCTGTTCGTCGGCGTCGGAGCCTGTGGGGCGTTTACGACCTACTCCTCTTTCAGCGTCCAGACAGTCCGGCTCTGGGAAAACGGCAGACCCGGCTACGCGGTCGGCAACGCCGTTGGAAACCTCGCACTCAGCGGCTTTGCAGTCGGTTTCGCGTGGCTGTTGGTCGGCTGATTCACGTTCTTTTTTAAAAGGTAGTCACTGCCTACGGCGTGTTAGTCGTCGACTACGCCCTCGCCCGACACTGCTACCTGCGAAAGATCTGCTTCGAGGTCGTCGACCCAGTCGTTGAACGCCGCGACGAACCGTTCGACATCGCCAGCGAGCGTCCGCACGTCAGGGGCTGACGGAGGGCTGTACTGCGAGAGCAGATAGATCCCACTCTCACCGCCGACCCGGAGATACGACACCTGGCCTTCCTCCCATTTGAGTTCCCAACGTGTGCCGTCGACGGTTCGCGTAAAGGTCCCGTAGTTGGTTCCCTCATATCGGTAACACTGCTGGGCGATTTCGGTAGCCACCTCGCGGATGGCGGCGACGATCCGATCCCGTTCGGCGACGACGTTCTCGGTCGACCGAACGTCGGGAAACACTGGGTTGATGTCGTCGAGAATCCCTTCGCGGGAGTCGACAAACTCGTTGTACGCCTCGACGAACGCCGCGTAGTCGACCATCGCCTCTCGGAGGGCGTCGGCTTCGGGTGGCTGTTTCGTCGAGATAACGTAGGTTTCGGCCCCACCCGTGCTTTCGAACAGCAGGAATTCGAGTCGTCCGGCTTCGTATTTGACTGTCCACTCGCCGCGATCAGTGTTGAACGTCCGGCGGCCGTAGTCTCCACCCTCCAGCAGCGCGAGTTCGCGCGCGATCTCGCCAGCATGCGAGTCGACCGACTCCAGTAGCTCCTGGCGGTGCTCACGGACTACTGCGGTGGAGACGGTCGCGATATCGAGCCCATCGATCATTTCGCTTGTTATGTCCGCCGAGTGCATATCTCTGTCTCTACCATTGCACTTCTATTTTGAACATACGTATACATCTAAGCAGTATTATTCCAATTATAAATTACTTTAGTCAAAAGTATTATATGGTACAGGCTGTTTTTAGCCAGTAAGAAAAACAAATCACAAATGAAACCCACTCACTCTTCTACTGACCCGCCGACAGTGTTAGTCGTCGACGACGACCGCGAGCTGGCGGATATGTACCATTTTCAGCTTGCTGACGAGTATCTCGTTCGGACCGCATACAGTGGCCGGCAGGCCATCGAGATTCTCGATGAGACGGTCGACGTGATGCTGCTCGACAGACGGATGCCCCGACTCAACGGCGCGAACGTCTTACAGCAGGTTCGTGCCAGCGAGTACGACTGTCGGGTGATCATGACCACCGCCGTCGACCCGGCGTTCGATATCATCGACCTCCCGTTTGATGATTATCTCTGCAAGCCGATCAGCAAGGCAACGCTCCGCAAGGCGGTCGACCAGCAGCTCACCGCCACCGAGTACGACGCGTCCGTCCGCGAGCTGTTTCGCAAACGCTCGAAAATCGCGCTGCTGGAGGCCGAACACACCGAGCCTGCGCTCGCGAAGTCGACGGCGTACAAGCAGCTCAAACGTGAGGCGGCTGCGATCAGAACCGAGGCAACGTCGCTCGTGGATGAGATCGAGGCTTTCGAGTCGGCATTCAACAGTATTGATCGGTCGACGACGTGGGACGGCCAGCGCGTCGAGATCTAATCGAGGGCACGATGGGACTCCCGCGAGCGACCGCAAGGAGCGAGTGGGAGTAAATCGTGCCCGTGAACGAGCGTAGCGAGTGAACGGGCACGATGGGATTCGAACCCACGATCGAGTGGTTAGGAACCACTCGCCCTGTCCGCTAGGCCACGTGCCCGCAGCGAGACAGCCGCAGAAGAGCCGCCAGACGACGTTACGACTGTTTTTCGGCTTCGGTTTCGGTTGCCGTCTCAGTTTCCGTTTCGTCGTCTTCGTCGACGATCGGCTCAACGTCGCTCGATGAGGAATCCGGATCGCTGATCTCTTGGAGTTCGTCTTCGATCTCTTCGCGGCCCTTTTTGAACTCACCCATTGCTTGTCCGGTCGAGCGGGCGAGTTTCGGGATCTTGTTCGCGCCGAACAAGAGCACTAACACGAGCAGGATGATGAGCATCTCCGGCCCGACTGGGCCGAACAGCGGAAGCAGGTTAGCCATGTCTACAACCCGATAACCCTGTCGCAACTATAGGCTTTTTGCTCCCTGCATCGCCATCCCGTTGATCGAGGTGCTCCATACGCCACTGCGTTGACACCCACGACCGCGCGCAGGACAACGAAACACTGAAACAACACACAGCCAAACCGAAGGTATGGAACTGCGGGTTATTGAGAAGACTGACGAGGAACTCCGCATCGAGATCGCCGGCGAGGATCACACCTTTATGAACGTTCTTAAGGGCGAACTCCTCGACACCGAGGGCGTCTCGGCGGCGACGTACGATATGAATCCCGAACAGTCGGGTGGACAGACTGATCCGGTGCTCTCGATTACGACCGAAGCCGGTCTCGATCCGCTTGACGCGCTCGCGGAGGCTGCCGCGGGTATCCGCGAGACCACCGACAGCTTCGTTGCGGCCTTCGAGGCGGCTGTCTGATCGCCGACCTCGGCGTTAGCCACTACTTACTGCGGTTATCGACTGTTTTCGAGCGAGACGACGGCCTCAGCGTCGACGGTCAGCCAGTGGGTCATCCGTTCGTCGGCTGAGAGATTGCGCATCGAGACGGTGTACTCTTGACGGCCCTCGGCTGTCGTGGTTGTCTGGCCCTCGAATACGACAGCCGTCGTGGGGGAGACGGCCGTCTCTTTGAGTGACCACAGTAGCGGTTCAGTTCTGGAAGGAAAGGGGTGAGTGCGGGGGGACACACCGGTACGATTGCGTCGGTGGGTAAAATCCGTTGTCATTTCGTCACGATGACTACTCACCACGTACGAACGGGATACGTACCAGCTGCCAAACCGCGCATACTCGTCTCAGAGCCGGACGGCGATGCCGGCCTCGCGGAGCCGTTCTTTGGTTTCCTGGATCGAGTACTCATCAAAGTGGAAAATCGACGCCGCGAGCCCCGCATCCGCGCCGGCCTCGCTGAACACCTCGGCCATGTGATCCGGCGAACCACAGCCCGATGAGGCGATCACCGGCGTCGAGACGTTCTCACAGACTGCCTTCGTTAGCGGAATGTCGTAGCCGTCTTTCGTCCCATCAGTATCGATGGAGTTGACAAACAGCTCGCCCGCACCGCGCTCTTCGGCTTCGATCGCCCACGAAACTACGTCCCGACCGGTTCCCTCGCGGCCGCCTTTGATTGTACACTCGAACCAGCACTCCTCGCCGTCGACGGTCGCATAATACTCACCCTCGTCGTCATAGCGGCGGCGCGCGTCGACCGAGATGACGATACACTGGCTGCCGAACGCCTCTGCGCCCTCCGTAATCAGTTCGGGTCGCTGCAGGGCGGCGGTGTTGATCGAAACCTTGTCCGCGCCCGCCCGTAGGGTCTCTTTAATATCCTCCTTCGTTCGGATGCCACCGCCTACTGTCAGCGGGATGAAACACTCGTCGGCAACCGCAGAAACGGTTTCGAGCATGGTTTCGCGGCCCTCCGCGCTGGCGGTAATGTCGAGAAAGACGAACTCGTCTGCGCCCGACTCGTTGTAGGCTTTCGCCATCTCGACGGGGTCGCCGGTGTATTTCAGGTCCTCGAAGTTGACCCCGGTGTAGACGGCGGCGTTGCCGTCGTCGTCTAAGTCGACGTCGATACAGGGGATGATGCGCTTTGTCAGCATTGAATACCTGTCTGTAGATGGGTTGGTGGCTTCATCGTTTCGGCCTTTGGTCCCGCTCGTGGCGAACCGTCGGGCATTAACTACTCGACTGTGAGAATGGGGTATGGTCGGTTCACTTGTTGCGACGGCGTTCTGGGCAATGTTGCCCGCCTACGTGCCGAACAATGCGGCCGTGCTCGCCGGCGGCGGTCGACCCATCGACGGCGGCCGGACGTGGGGTGGTCGACGCGTGTTGGGCGACGGCAAAACCTGGCGCGGAACGGCGGTCGGCACACTAATCGGCGTGCTTCTGGCGGTCGGATTGAACGCGATCAATGATCCAGTCTCGACCGCGCTGGGAGTCACGCTGCCGACGTTCCCACTGCATGCGGCGGTCGCCCTCGCGTTTGGGGCGATGCTCGGTGACATCCTGGCATCGTTTATTAAACGGCGGAGCGGCCGCGAACGCGGGGCGTCGTTTCCGGGTCTCGACCAGCTCGATTTCGTCGTCGTTTCGCTGCTGTTGGCGTTTGTCGTCGCCACCGACTGGTTCCTGGCGACGTTCACGCCAGGGGTGCTCGCGGTGATCCTCATCATTACCCCGATTCTCCACGTCGGAACCAACATCATCGCCTACAAGATCGGTGTGAAAAACGAGCCGTGGTAGGCGTTGACTACTTATATACTCTCAGTGGCTCGGCTGCTGAGTAATTGCATCTGATGACAGCTACGGACGTTC
>Ga0207421_10006406_pt1 | contig 12818 bp, 13 predicted proteins | sample SodLakKL_010_SED_4_FD_187542 | JGI IMG/M metagenome (GOLD analysis project Ga0207421, IMG submission 187542) | Alkaline sediment microbial communities from Lake Tanatar, Kulunda Steppe, Russia - 8KL_010_SED (SPAdes) (version 2) | ecosystem: Environmental > Aquatic > Non-marine Saline and...
TGTTCCGCCCACCATATGCGGGGCCGTAGTTAAGCTGGTTATAACGCCGGCCTGTCACGCCGGAGGCCGCGAGTTCGAGTCTCGTCGGCCCCGCCACAAGAAATCAAAGGCCGGGATTTATTTCCCCGGCCTTTTTTTTGTTCTTTTGCAGTTAATGGAAAGTGAGCAAGGTGCTCAATAGATGCACCTGCAAGATGTCATTTCCGTCATACCAGTCATGTTGAGTGCGTGGGAGTTTTGCCGGGTTGCTGCTCCCGGACCATTAATCTTAAGCAAAAACCGCGTTTAGAGATCACTATGCTGACCAACCTGTTCTATATTTCAATAGTTCTGCTTATCACCTTTGTTGTTGTGTATTACTTAAGCGGCCTGTATTTCAATGCCAGGAGAAAGTTGAGAGACAGAAAAGCTATCAGGTATTTTGAAGAAGAAGTCTGGAGCCTGGAGAAAAAGTATAACAACAGCGAGTACTTTCAATCCCTGGACCACCGGGAGCAGGAAGCACTGAAAGACAGACTGCAGAAATACAGGGAAACCCTGAATGACTTGAAAAATACTCCTTCTGCCTGACAAGTCACTTAAACTTTCTTTTTACTGTCATTGGCGGCTTACTGGTGAAAGCATTTCTGCCTGCCCGGACAAAGTATTTTCCGTGTGGCTCTTTTTGTGCCCGGACAGTCAACAGGCTGTTCCTTCAAAGTATCCCCTTCTTATCTTAAAAGCTCCATCCGCTTTTCTCTGGTTATTGACAGCTCAATTATATCCATTGAATTTTTTTGTGAATGGTCTCAGCATCACTTTTTCCAGGCGGTCTGCAGCAAACTGTAGTTGTGCTTTGAGTCAGTGTAGAACAGTTTACTGTAATAGATTATATGTTTTTATATTAAATCCTTGTTGCAGGGGTTGATGTTTATGGTCAGGCCTGTTAGTTGACTTGCGCAATGTTGCAATTCTGGATGCTTATTCTGGATTTTTAATCCAGGCAGAATTGAAAAATCAGTTAAGGTTAAATAAGGAGGAGATAAGATGGAAGACCATGTAAAACAGGCCCTGGAAATAGTTAAAGCCCAGGCCAGCGTGCGGAACATGACGGAAGAAGAGATCAACTCCATGATAAAATCGCTGTCTGAGGGGATACAAAAGGCCTCACAGGGAACTGCCGAAGAGCAGGTCAGCGAGGAGCAGCACCCTGCAGTGGACCCCAAAAAGGCCATCCGGGAAAAGAGTATTGTTTGTCTGGAGTGCGGCAAATCTTTCAAGGTCATAACCAAAAAACACCTTGCCAAGCATGATATGACCCCTGATGAGTACAAGGAAAAATGGGGTTATAAAAAGAACCAGTCCCTTGTGGCCAAGTCTCTGGCCAGGGAGAGACGGAAAAAAATGCAGGAAATGGAACTCTGGAAAAAGAGAGAAATCAAAATGCCCGGGAGATAAGACCGGTCACTACAGTGTTTTAGTACCTGCGTCTGTGCGCCTGCAAAAAGCCGTTTTCATTTTTGTATCTGCTCAGCGTTTTTATGGAAAGCAGAGGACAGTCCACATGCGACATGAAAAGCGCTGAAAACTGATTATTTTTGCAGGCGCATTTTGTATCTGTATTGACGGGCCTGCAAAAAGTCGAAAAGTGAAACCAGTTGGTTTCCAGCTGTTTGATTTTTCTGACAGCCTTCATCCGGTCTCTGAGTTCTTCTAACTGCTAAAAGGTTTTCATCCGGAAACGGTTCTTTTTCCTTTTGGCTGAGCCTGCCACGCGCCTCGCGTGGTCAATCTGCACAATTATTCGTCACCCGAAAGATACGCCTCCTCATAATTGTTTGATTTCCTTGCCAAAAGAAAAAATTCCTCGTTTCCGGAAAGAAAACCAATAGCTTCGACATCCGGAAAGAAAGACTTTCCGGATGGAAACTAAAAGGCTTTTTGCAGTTACATCCGTTCAGACAGGATGACAGGTAAGAGCATAAGCAAATCATGCCGTACTGTGACTGAGGTTTATGCTTTTACTGAGTTTCCATTTTTTGCTTCACACCTGCATATATCCGGTTTAAATCCCGACTGACGGGGATGCCGGAGTCGAGACATCTGCGCGTGATTTTTCCCTTTTGTATTTGCTTCCTTCATGTTAAGTGCCTGTTCTTGATCCCCGGGCAGCATTTCCTTGCTGTCCTTGTTGTTTTTCCTGTTACATTTTCAACTTTGTTGATAAGAGATGAGGGCAGCATGAAAAGTACCTTGATTCACAGGCTTGATTCAGGTGAAGCCAGAATAGGCATAGTCGGGCTCGGCTACGTGGGACTGCCCCTGGCCATGCGTTACCTGGAAGTGGGATACAGCGTTCTGGGGCTGGATGTTGATCCCCATAAAGTGGACAGGCTCATGAAGGGTGAAAGTTTTATCAGACATATTCCTTCTGCGCCTTTGAAGGATGCAGTGCAACAAAGGCGCTTCGAAGCCTCCACGGATTTCACCCGGGCCGGTGAGGCCGATGCCATTATCCTTTGTGTACCGACTCCCCTGGATAAGCATCGCGAGCCGGACCTGTCTTTTGTGGTAAATTCCCTGGAGATGGTTCTCCCGGCTTTGAGACCCGGGCAGGTGATATCACTGGAGTCCACCACCTATCCCGGCACCACGGATGAGGAGCTGATGCCGCGCATAGAGGCTGCAGGCTTCAAAACCGGCCGCGACGTCTTTCTGGTGTATTCTCCTGAGCGGGAGGACCCGGGTAATCCCGGATTCAACACCAGAACCATCCCCAAAGTCTGCGGAGGTGTCACCAGGGACTGCCTGGAAGTGGGAATGGCCCTTTACGGCCGGGTTATTGATGAGCTGGTGCCGGTTTCCTCCACCAGGACCGCAGAAGCGGTGAAGCTCATGGAGAATATCTTCAGGAGTGTGAATATTGCCCTGGTGAATGAGATGAAAACAGCCTTGATGAAAATGGATATAGACATATTCGAAGTGATCCGGGCGGCTTCCACCAAGCCCTTCGGGTACATGCCCTTTTACCCGGGACCTGGGCTTGGCGGTCACTGTATCCCCATTGATCCCTTCTATCTTACCTGGAAGGCCAGGGAATACGACGTGGCTACACGCTTTATTGAGCTGGCAGGAGAGGTGAACACTTCCATGCCTTATTACGTTGTTCAAAGGGCCATGGAGGTATTAAACGATTTTGGCAGGGCCCTGAAACAGTCCAGGATACTTCTGCTGGGGCTGGCCTATAAACCGGACGTGGACGACGACCGGGAATCGCCGACCTACAAGATAATGCACCTGCTGGAGAAAAAAGGGGCGGATGTTTATTACAACGACCCGTATGTACCGGTTGTCAGGCCTTCCAGAGAATATGGTCATTATGCAGGGCGCAGGTCACAGCAGGTGTCGGGTAATTTTGACCTGATAATTCTCTGTACCGCTCATAAAGAGTACCAGGAACTGGACCCTTCGGGTCTTGGCACTCCGGTTCTTGATACCAGGGGGTTTTTTGCTGATTTGCCCGGCAGGGTCTACAGGGCCTGATCTTTTTAAATTATAACCGGAGGAGGAAATGGACACGTCGGAAGAGGAGATAAAAGTCCCAAGAGTTCGTATCAGGGAAATGGGCATTGATGACCTTGCTCCTGTATACCACATCGGCGAAGAGGTTTTTACAGCCGAGTTTTCAACCAGCCTGTACAGAACCTGGGATGAATATGAGATAATCAATCTTTTCAGCACGGACAACGAGCTGTGCCTGGTTGCCGAGCTGGATGATCACATTGTGGGCTTTGCCCTGGCCACTACGGTGGAAAAGCCGAGATCGGCCTGGAAATACGGGTATCTGACCTGGCTGGGGGTACGCAAGAATCTGCAGCACGCCGGGGTGGGCAATCGGTTGTTTAAGGAAGTCGTCAGGCGCATGGAGCAGATGGGCGTACGTATGGTTATAGTGGATACTGCCGGAGACAATGTTTCCGCTATCCGCTTTTTTCAGAAACAGGGCTTTGACGACATGAAGGAGCATGTTTTTTTGAGCATGAACCTGAGCCGCAAGGCAAAAGCCAAGGCGGGAAAGAAAAAAAGACCCAGAAGCGGCAGGAAGTCCATAGTTCAGAAAAAGAAAACACCCAAGAGAACAGGTTATGGATGATAGAATTGAAAGAGCGGTAAGGGAGATTGATCCCCGGAGGCTTCTGTCATTGCTGGTGGATATGATAGATATCTATTCGCCTTCGGGCAAGGAGAAGGATATCCAGGTATATATAGAGGACTGGCTGACAGCCGGGGGTTTTGAGGTTACCCGTCAGGAAGTGGAAGAAGACCGTTTCAACCTGCTTCTTACCATGGGATCCAAAGACCCTCTGTTATATCTGGTGGGGCATGTGGATACCGTGGCGGAATGGGGTTTCGACGAGGAGGGACCTTACGAGCAGGGCGGCATTGTAAGAGGTCTTGGCAGCGCAGACATGAAGGGCGGCTGCGCGGCCATGGTGGAGACCTGGTTGGCCCTGGCCAGTGCTTTTGAACCTGCAGACAGGCCGCCCGTGGGACTTGCCCTGGTTGTTGGAGAAGAGGAAAGCGGCGACGGCAGCGAGGTTTTTCTTGAGAACAGGCGTCCCCCCTGGGTAATTATCGGAGAACCAACCAGTCTGGCTGCCTGTTATTCCCATTACGGGTACCTGGAGGCCTGCCTGGAGACTACCGGCCGCAGGAGCCATTCCTCACTGCCTGAACTGGGGCATAACGCAGTGGAGTCCATGCTCAAGATTCTGCTGCATCTGGGAAAGCACGAGCTGTTCCAGCAGGGAACTTCGGATCTGGTGTATTCCATAAGGGAGATGAGTTCATCCAGGGCGGGTTTTGTAGTTCCAGACAGATGCGAGACCTGGATTGACCTGCATCTGCAGCCGGGCATGGATCTGAAAAAGCTCAAGACCCTGATCCGGCAGAGGGCCATGGAGGCTCATGATTTTATTTCAGATCTGAACCTGGAGGTGGGGTTCGAGTCCTCATATTCCGGGTACGATCTGGGCAGCGACCATTACATGGCCCGGCAGCTTCGTTCTGTGTATGATTATCTGGGGGTACCGTATTACGAGAATATCTTTCGTTCCCAGTCAGACGGGAATCTTTTTTATGAGGCCGGATCCAAACCAGTAATCCTTGGACCGGGTTCTCTGGAGACTGCTCATACTCCGGATGAGCATACCAGTTTGGCCGAAGTTACCAGCGCAGCCAGAATATATACTGCAATTTGCGCGAGTCTGGAGCATGATTTCAAAGACGTTTCCGGATGAAAACCAATAGCTTCGACATCCGGAAAGAAAGACTTTCCGAATGAAAACTAGTTAAGAATAGTTTTGCCGTCTCTCTATGTAATAATTTTTCATTTTATGTAATTATTCACCACGGTCCGGGGACGTTGCAAACAGGACGTAAAAACTCACTCCCAGGAAGCGTAAATCAAAACCTATACACGAGTGTGATAACCAGGATTTTTTTGTGTAACATGTTTTGAATCCGGTTCGGTGTTTTACGGTTTTGATTAACGCTTCCTACGTCGTTCAGATCCCGCACTTACTTTCTGGCAAATCTTGAGTTGAAAACTGCGCAGACATAGAAAAAGTAAGTGCGGGACCCAGTTTGCAAAGCCCCCGGACCATGGATCTACAACCAGACGCCTAGATTGCCCAGCTTTAGCGGGTGGCGAATAGTTGCCATTTTATTTAATAAATACTTAATTAATAGTGAAAAAAATTTCTGGACAACTTTTGAGGTTTATTTTAATCATGATTCCTACTTTAAGAGTCTGGAATGAATATCAGGCAAATTAAAAAAAGAGGGGCGCAGTTATGAAGTTATCCACGACCATCCGTTACGGTACGAGGCTGATGCTGGATATGGCCGAGCACAATGAGACCGGACCCATACGCATCAAGACCATAGCCCAGAGACAGGGGATCTCAGAGAAGTACCTGGAGAAGATTGTGCGCCTGTTGCGCAAGGCCGGTCTTGTAGATGGTTTGAGGGGGCCTGGAGGGGGCTATGTCCTGGCGGTACCTCCGGAGAAAATCACTCTGGGTTCCATCCTGGAGGCCCTGCAGGGCAGGGTGGAGTTGTGCCCCTGCCTGGGAGAGCCGGAGCATTGTGAAAAGCACCTGTTCTGCAAAACCAGGATGGTCTGGAACGACATCAACGCAGCCATATCTTCAAGACTGCACGGTACCACACTGGCAGATCTGCGGGATTCTAGCTGCCCGGTGGAGACGGAAGAAGCCAATTAGTTTTCATCCGGAAACGGTTCTTTTTCCCTTTGGCGGCGTCAATCTGCACAATTATTCGTCACCGTATTAAGATACGCCTCCTCATAATTGTTTGATTTCCTTGCCAAAAGAAAAAACTCCTCGTTTCCGGAAAGAAAACCATCAGTTTCAGCATCCGGAAATAAAGAATTTCCGGATGGAAACCAATTAGGTTTCAACATCCGGAAAGAAAGACTCTCCGGTTGGGAGCAGATCGAGCCCGCAGGGTCCATTCATCTTGAATACGTGATTGTTTCAGGGGCGGCTCCCGAGTCTTGAGCCCGATGCCAAAAGACTGTAAAGTGGGTCTATTCAGAGCGCAGGTCCATGGAAGAAGAAAGGTTTCAGTAATGGGGGGCGGTTCCGCCCTGGGCCTCATAAGGGTAAGGGAGGTTGCTTACTGCCTGGAAAAAACAGGTAAAGACACAGACCTTCAGGCTGTTGAGAGGATTGTGCCGCTTTTAATGCACTAAGCGGAAGAGGTTGAAAAGTTGATCAACAACAGGCGACTGTTCAAATGAAAATCAGGAGGTAGAATGCAGTACAGGCAGGCGGGAAATAAATGGTTTATCCGTATTGACCGTGGAGAAGAATTGCTGGAAGTTCTGGCATCCTTTTGCAGGGAGCAGGGTATAACCCTGGGTTCCATAAGCGGTATCGGCGCAGCCGGGGAGATCAAACTGGGACTTTTTGAAACCGCAAGCAAGACCTACAAATCCACAGAACTGACAGGCGATTTCGAGATTACCGCCCTGGCCGGCAATGTCACCACCAAGGAGGGCGAGGTCTACCTGCACGTGCACGCCACAGTGTCGGACAAGGAATGCCGGGCTTTTGGCGGCCACCTGAACAGGGCCCTCATCAGCGGCACCAGCGAGGTGGTCATCGACCAGGCCCAGGGGAGTATTGAAAGGCAGTTTGACCAGGACGTAGGCCTGAATCTAATGAAATTCGATTAACCCCGCGGATCATGAGTAAAGATTCTTTCGGCAGCCTGTTTCGGGTTACGACTTACGGAGAGTCGCACGGCCCCGGCCTGGGCGGGATTGTCCAGGGTTGCCCCCCGGGCATTATTTTAAGCGAAGATATCATCCAGCAGGAACTGGATAAAAGAAAGCCCGGGCAGGGAGCAGCCTCCACCAGGAGGAAGGAAGAAGACCGCGTGGAGCTTCTTTCCGGGGTGTTTGAGGGCCGCACCACCGGAACCGCCATCGGTTTTCATATCGCCAGTCAGGACCAGCGCTCTGGCGATTATTCCAGTATCAAGGATGTTTATCGTCCCGGACACGGGGATATCACCTATGAGGCCAAGTATGGCATCAGGGATTACCGCGGCGGGGGCAGATCCTCGGGAAGAGAGACCGTATCCCGGGTGGCAGCCGGGGCCGTGGCCCAGGAGTTTCTAAGGACCCTGGGCATCAGAGTTATGGCATACACCACTGAGCTTGGGGGGATCCCGGCCAGGGTGCAGGATCTTGCCGGCGCCCGTGACCGGCCCTTTTTTTCTCCGGACCCGGAGGTGGTCTCCAGCTGGGAGGAACTGGTCCAGGAGGTCAAGTCCCAGGGAGACAGCCTGGGCGGGATTGTGGAGATCCGGGCGGAAAATGTGCCTGCAGGACTTGGAGAACCTGTTTTTGACAAGCTGGATGCCAGGCTGGCCTATGCCCTCATGGGGGTGGGTGCTGTCAAGGGGGTGGAGATTGGGGCCGGATTTGCCGCCTCCAGGCTCAGAGGGAGTGAAAATAATGATGAGATTGGTCCTGAGGGATTTTTGTCCAACAATGCCGGCGGAGTGCTCGCCGGAATATCATCGGGCCAGGCCCTGGTGGTGCGTGCAGGGGTAAAGCCTATTCCTTCCATAGCCAGGACCCAGAAAACCATGACCAGCCAGGGCAGGGAGACCGAGATAAATATCGGAGGACGCCACGACATAAGCGCCATTCCACGCATCGTTCCGGTGCTTAAGTCCATGGTCATGCTGGTGCTGGCGGACATGGTGCTTTTGCAAAGGGCCATCCGGACGACAGAGAATAGATGATAGAAAGCAGACATCAATAACCCAGATACCAAACGGAGTTTATAAGTGCGCAAGACTGCATATTTTATCGAGGGAGACGGTATAGGACCGGAAGTGTGGCAGGCAGCAAGGCCGGTTCTGGACAAGGCCCTGGAAAAGGCCTACGGCGGAGAGCACAGCCTGGAATGGGTGGAACTTCTGGCCGGGGAAAAGGCTTATAAGGAGACAGGGGAATATCTTCCCGCCAAGACCCTGGATACTCTAAGGGAAGCCGAGCTGGCCATAAAGGGGCCCCTGGCCACCCCTGTGGGCGGAGGCTTTCGCAGCTTAAACGTCACCCTGCGCCAGGTCCTGGATCTATATGCCTGTATAAGGCCGGTGAGGTACTTCCAGGGTATAATGTCTCCTCTCAAAAGACCGGAACTGGTGGATATGGTGGTCTTCAGGGAGAATACCGAAGACGTCTACGCAGGCATTGAGTGGGCCGCAGGTAGCCCTGAAGCGGAAAAAGTGGCCTCTTTCCTGCGCGATGAAATGCAGGCCCGGATTGCGCCCAACTCGGGCATAGGTATCAAGCCCATCTCTGAGAATGGCAGCAAGCGCCTGGTGCGCAAAGCCATAGATTATGCCCTGTACAAGAAAAGGTCCAGTGTGACCCTGGTGCACAAAGGCAACATCATGAAGTACACCGAAGGCGCCTTCAGGGCCTGGGGTTATGAACTGGCCCGGGAGGAGTACAGCGACAGAACCATCACCGAGGATGAGGCAGGTCAGGGAAAATCCGGGCTGATAATAAAGGACCGCATAGCAGATGCCATGTTTCAGCAGATACTCTTAAAGCCCGAGCTATACAGCGTCATAGCCACCACCAACTTAAACGGCGATTATCTCTCGGATGCCCTGGCCGCCCAGGTGGGAGGGCTGGGACTTGCCCCCGGGGTGAACATGAGCGACAGACTGGCCTTTTTCGAGGCCACCCACGGCACTGTCCCCTCCTATGCCGGCAAGGACGTGGTCAACCCCGGCAGCCTGATCCTGAGCGGGGCCATGCTCCTGGAGCATGCCGGCTGGGAAAAGGCCTCGGATCTTATCCACGCCTCCATAGAAAAGGTGGTCTCCGGCAAGAAGGTCACCCAGGACCTGGCCCGACAGATCCCGGACGCAGTGACCGTGGGCTGCAGGGAGTTCGGGGAGCTTATTGGCGAGAATCTATAGTCCGACGGGTCCGACAAGTCCGACAGGTCTGACACGTCCGACACGTCCGACATGCCGGAATCATGTATATCTTTTGGGATTGATGCGGTATTTTTTGACCTTGTAGTTGATGATGCGGTAACTGACCTTTAGATCCCGGGCAGCCTGGAGCATATTGCCCCGGGCTTTTTTCAGGGCATCGATTATCAGTTCCTGTTCGAACTTGGCCACGGTCTCCACAAATGGCAGCTCGGTGTCAGTGGCGGTGCTTTCTGCGGTCTGCAGGGTGGGGGGCAGGTGATAGGTGCGGATGACCTCCTCGGAGCACATAAGCACCGCCCTTTCCATACAGTTACGCAGTTCGCGCACGTTGCCCGGCCAGTGATACTGGCTGAGCAGGTCGATGGCCGGGGTAGAAATGCGCCTGATTTTTTTTTCATATTCTTTGCAGAAGGTCTGCAGGAAGTGCTCGGCCAGGGGGAGGATGTCTTCCCTGCGTTCCCTCAGGGGCGGGATGAAAATGGGAAAGACATTGATGCGGTAATACAGGTCTTCGCGGAACCTGCCCTCTTCTATGCGATTTTCCAGGGGCTGGTGCGTGGCGCAGATGATGCGCACATTGACCCTGGTGGTTTTTTCTCCTCCCAGGCGCTGGATTTCCCCGGCCTGGATGGCCCGCAACAGCTTGGCCTGGGCCTCGGCGCTTAACTCTCCAATTTCGTCCAGAAAAAGGGTGCCCTGGTGAGCCAGCTCGAAACGCCCCTTTTTTTGTCCCACAGCTCCAGTAAAAGCACCCCGCTCATATCCGAAAAGCTCGCTTTCCAGGAGTTCCCCGGGTAGCGAGGCGCAATTCAGCTTGATAAAGGGCTTGTCCTTTCTGGGGCTCATCTTGTGTATGGCTTCAGCGAGAAGTTCCTTTCCGGTTCCGGATTCTCCCCGGATAAGCACAGTGGCCCGGCTGGGGGCAACCTGCATGACCTGATTCATGATCATGTTCATTACCTTGGAGGTAGAGATGAGCTGGTTTTCGGTCATGCTCTGCCGGGCGTTTTTTATCTCGGCAGAGGTGAACTGCGGAAGTTCCTTCTGCCTGCTTACCTCCTCCTGCAGAAAAGAGGTCTGCCTGGCTATGAACATACCCAGCACCTGTAGAAAGCGGCAGTTGGTTTCCAGTTCCGGCAGATCCCGCAGATCCATCTCTGCGTTTAAGACTCCCAGGATTTCGGTTTCATTTTCCTGGCCCTGGCGCTTTATTGGCACCGATATAAAGGACATGCTGCCCAGCTCCTCCGGACTGCGGTCAAAAGCCAGGTTCAGGAAGTTGGGGTCATCCTTCATCAGGGGGACAATAATCGGGGACTGTTCCTTGACCACCTGGCCGATTATTCCCTGCCCCGGGGTGTAGGAGTACTTGGGAGTCTTGGTGAATCCGATATACAGACTGAACTCGATGCTCTGGGTCTTGGGATCGAAGATTGCCAGGGAAATGCGTTTGTAACCCATTTCATCCGCTGTGGCCTGAAGCAGTTTCTCCAGGCCCTCGCGCAGCGGTCCCTGCCAGCCGTGGTGCATGAGCAGCTTTTCCAGGGTAACCAGGTAGTTGTTTTCGGTCATAAGCGCTACGTTCAGTTTGCTGAAGCCATAAAATCCGCACCCAGCCTGGCGGCCTGCAGATTTGCATCCACCAGTTTGGGGGGAAGTCTTTTCTGTATACCCTTCAAGAAGACGTCCAGGTCCAGCTTAAAGAAGCCCCCTGCAAAAAAGGCTCCCAGAAGGACCGTGTTGGCGGTCTGGACATTGCCTGCCTGGCCGGCCAGCTCGGTGCAGGGCACAAAGTAAGATTTGCCTGCACATCGGGTTACCTGCTCACGGATGTGCTCCAGGTCTGGATACTTATCCTTTCCCATGGAAACGGACAAAGGCGGGATGGGGGTGTCACTGCTAAGCGCCAGTCCCCCGGGCCGCAGAAAGGGCAGAGCCCGGAGCGTTTCCAGGGGCTCGAAGCCAAGCATTATGTCAGCTTCCCCGTAAGATATTTTGGGGCTCTGGTATCCGCCCACCAGCACAAAGGAGTGTACTACTCCCCCTCTCTGGGCCATGCCGTGGATTTCCCCGGCGGTTACTTCCATACCGTTTTCCAGGGCGGTTTCCGCCAGGAGCCTGGTGGCTGTCAGGGTGCCCTGGCCGCCTACACCGGAAAAAAAGATGCGTAAGGGTTTCATGGTTTAACTCCTGCTCTCGGGTTTGATACTGCTGCTGAGCTGGACACAGACCATGCAGCCGGCACAGTGTACAGGACTTATGCGGACCTCTTCTCCTTCCAGGTAAAAGGCGGGGCAGGCCAGGGTGTGCAGGCATTCCAGGCTGGATTCGTCGGATACAGCCACCTTTGCCTTCTGGGTCCTTTTCTGTCCCAGTACCCTGCGGGCGTACAAGGGGCAGGGCTCTTCAGCAATGAGCACCCGCACACCCGGGGCGTCCTTCATCTCGTTTAAGGCCTGGTCCAGGGCTTTCTGGTTCAGGGCTTTGACCTTTTTCACCTGTTCCACTCCGCAGGCCTTGACCAGGGGTTCAATTTCCAGGTGGCCGGGCTTTTTGTTGTACAGGGACTGGTCCACTCCCGGATGGGGCTGGTGCCCGGTCATGGCCGTGGTTCTGTTGTCCAGGATGACCAGCAGAAGATCGTGCTGGTTGTAGACTGCGTTGGCCAGGCCGGTAATTCCGGAATGAAAGAAGGTGGAGTCGCCGATGAAGGCCACCACCGGATTTTTTACGGCCCTGGACATGCCGCATCCAGAGGATACCGACGAGCCCATGCACAAAAGAAAATCCGCGGCCTTCAGGGGCGGGAGCATGCCCAGGGTGTAACAGCCGATATCCGAGGAGTATACAGCGTCATCACCGAAAATTTTGCGCACCCGGACATATACCGAGCGGTGCGAGCAGCCGGCGCACAGATTGGGCGGCCGGGCGGGCAGTTTTTCCTGCTCAATGCTGCATATTTGCTGGTCCGGCACATCGCGCCCCAGGAAGCGGTGCAGGGCGGCAGTGACCCCGGAGGTGGAGTATTCATCAAACAGGGGCAGATCCTGGTCCTTGCCCTGAACATGGGTGCTCAGTCCGCGTTTCTGGCAGACCAGCCGGACCTCGTTTTCCAGGATGGGTTCCAGTTCTTCCAGGACCAGGACCCTGTCCACGCTTTGCACAAAATCCGCAACCAGATCCTGCGGGAAAGGATATCCCAGACCCAGTTCCAGGACTTTTACCTTCAGGTCCGGGTAAAGCTTTAGTACGTCCGAGAGATAGGCCCTGCTGACCCCGGA
>Ga0207421_10006407_pt1 | contig 12818 bp, 11 predicted proteins | sample SodLakKL_010_SED_4_FD_187542 | JGI IMG/M metagenome (GOLD analysis project Ga0207421, IMG submission 187542) | Alkaline sediment microbial communities from Lake Tanatar, Kulunda Steppe, Russia - 8KL_010_SED (SPAdes) (version 2) | ecosystem: Environmental > Aquatic > Non-marine Saline and...
CAGAGGTATACAAGTATTTCAGATAATTAACAACATTTAAATAGGAGATCTTTCTATGGCTAGAATGACCCCTGAAATAAATGCAGGATCCATGGCGGACATTGCATTCCTCCTGCTGATCTTTTTCCTGGTGACAACCACGATGGATGTCGATACAGGGATCAACAGGATGTTGCCGCCCCCCATTGATCCAAATGCTCCCGAACCACCTCCTGTCAGGGAACGTAACGTCTTCGTTGTTCTCGTTGACGCCCAGGACAGGCTTATGGTGGAAGGTGACCAGATGCATATTTCTCAGTTAAGATCAGAAGCAAAGCAGTTTTTGTTAAATCCGGACGATGACCCCACGATGCCAGTAAAAGAGGAAATAGAAATTGAGCACATCGGAACTTTTATGGTTTCAAGGGGCATCATATCGCTTCAGAACGACCGGGGCACTTCCTACGAAATGTACATAGCCGTGCAGAACGAGCTGGCAGCAGCCATTCGTGAGATCAGGGACCAAGTATCCAGAGAATACTTCGGACGCGATTTTCACGACCTGACTGACGAAGCGCTCGTAAATGCCGTCAGGGAAGCAGTACCCATGGCAATTTCTGAAGCAGAACCAAAAGACGTAGGAGGATAATATGGCCAGATTCAGAAAAGAAGGTACCAAAGGTACACCCAAGATTAATACGGCTTCATTGCCCGATATTATCTTCATGCTGCTCTTCTTCTTCATGGTAACCACCGTGATGCGGGAGACCACACTCTTCGTCAGGACATCCCTGCCGTCTGCTACAGAAGTGCAAAACCTGGAGCGCAGGTCGCTGGTTAGCTTTGTCTATATCGGCCCTCCCATTCAGCAACAGGTTTTCGGGACGGAGCCCAGGATCCAGCTCAACGATGATTTCGCCACGGCAGATGACATTCCCTCTTTCATAGAGGCAGAACGTCAGGCAACGTCTGAAGCCGAAAGGCCGCTGATGACCACTTCGCTCAAGGTAGACCATACGACGAAAATGGGTATTATAACAGACGTAAAACAGGAGCTAAGACTGGTCAACGCCCTCAGGGTAAATTACTCCACTTTACGTGGAGACGTTGCAGGTATGTAACCAGCCTTAAATAAACAAAAAAAGCCGCCGGGTTCCCGGTGGCTTTTTTTTGTCCTGAAGGGACAAGTTATTACGCCCGCGAAAAAATCAGTAAAAACTATATTTGTGTTCCACTATATATCGCCTGGCAGCTCCCTGAAGCGGCATACGGATATCTACTTCACTTGACAACAAGCGGCCTTTTTCATCATACACTCTGGAAACCGTGTTCAATAAATTCCCTTTCAGGTCGTATTCTTCCTGGAACACAATATTTCCCTTATTGTTGTAGCGCAGATTCAGTGTATTTTTCTTTTTGCGGTTTTCTTCCACCATCCTTACGGGCCGTCCTTCGTCATCCGGATCCATCAGTACCCGTTCAATCAGGTTCTCCTCTTCATCATACACTTTTACTGCGATGCGATGCCCGTTATCATTATACACATGAACTTTATGGCGGTAAAAGCCATCAGCATCATTGCGGGTTTCCTCCTCCAGTATTCTGTTATCATCATCATAAGTATAAAGAACTTCTTCGGCAGGTTCTTCCGGTCTCCCATCAGGAGTCAACTCTTCATCATACAGAGCCTTCCTTGCCGGTAACCCGTTATGATATTCAAAAACTTCCATCTGTTCCACGTCGCCGTCTTCATCTTCTGATTTTTTCTCCACCAAGTGCCCCTGATCATCATACCGATAGGTGATTGTATCCTTGGATCCATCAGCATAATGCAAAAATTCTCTCGCAATCCGCTGCTTTTCATCAGGTTCAAAAGACTTCTCCTCCATCACCATTCCATCTCCCTCTTTCAGCGTCTCCCGGATCAAAAATCCTCGCTGGTCATACTCGTATTCTGTTTCCTGTTCCAGCTTACCGTCAGAAGCATATTGTCTTTCACGGGTAACCTTTCCCCATTCAGGGTGATATTCAGTTTCTGAAACCAATACCTCCTCCGGGCCTGAAGGGGCCTGACCGGTCCCTTCACCCAAAGGAAGAGGTTTCCTGATAATTTTCAGTGCTTTAATTTTTTCACTCATAAATTATTCAACAATTGTCATTTCTTCAATCAGGTGACTGGCACCTGCAAATTTGTCAATTACAAATAATATGTAACGGGCGTCTACATTGATACATTTTTGCAGATCATGTTCAAACAAGATATCCCCGCTCATGCCTTCCCAGTTCGCGTCAAAGGCAACCCCGATCAGGTGACCGTCTGCATTGAGCACCGGACTGCCGGAGTTGCCTCCGGTAATATCATTATTGGTGATAAAATTTACCACCATGGCTTCATGGGCGTAAGGGCCATAATCTTCATTTTTATACAACTCAACCAGTTTTTCCGGTACAACGAATTCATGGTGGCCGGGATCTTTCTTCTGCATCACCCCTTCCATAGTGGTAAAATAATCATAATAAACCGCATCGCGCGGCTCATAACCATTCACGGTTCCATAGGTGAACCGCATCGTGCTGTTGGCATCCGGGTAAAAATAATCTTCCGGTTTCATTTCCATCAAACCGCGGAGAAAATAACGTTCGGCGCGACGAAGCATGGTATTGTACGCTCCCCTTCCCTCATTTGCCTCACTGTATTTATCATACACGGATCTAACTGCCCTGAAAGCAGGATCATTTGCCAGCTGTTCAGGTTCAGGGTTCTCCAAAAAAGCCTCCAGGTTCTCTTTATCCGCAAATATGCTGCTGTCATACACAGTTTGCGCATAGGCTTCGAAATCCCCATCGTGCACGGTTTCAATGTGGGAAAAAATATCAGGCAGATCTGCTGCCGGGACATATTCAGTATAAACTTCAAACATGGCTGCCCACAATTGCCTGTCTACATCTTTATTATAGTTCCTGTAGAGATTGTCACTCCTTTCGCGAAGACGCTCAACTTCGTCTGCGATCGTTGCAGGATTAACCTCTTCCGCCGTATACATGGCGTTCAGCCGGTTAAACATATTTGCGATTCGCACTACATCCGGGCCGGTGGGCATGGCTTCTGCAAAGACATAATTATGGGAGTTAAACCCTTTCAGGCCTTCATACACTTTCCTGAAATCATCAATCACATGTCCGTATTCTTCCTGCCGGTCAGGATCAGCCGATACCCAGGCAGCAAATTCCTCCTCCAGCTCACGCTTTGAATCAGCCACATTGAGGCGCTGCAGAGATTCACTCATCCCGATGAAGTTTTTCCAGTAATTGGAGATACCGGAGTGTTTGGATGCATATTGTATCCTGATCTCGTCACTGGAAGCCATGGCTTCCTCAAGGATATCCAGTTTACGGCGACGAATGTCAATGCGCACGGGATACATATTTTCCAGCCGGTAATCAATGCCATAAGAGGTAAGGTATCTTTCCGTACTTCCGGAGTATCCGAGCACCATCGCAAAATCATTATCCTGCACACCCCGGATGGAGATGGGCAAATGATGGCGGGGCCGCAGGGGGATATTATCTTCCGAATACTCAGCCGGGCTGCCGTCCGGGGCAGTATAAACACGGAATAAGGCAAAATCACCGGTATGCCTTGGCCACTCCCAGTTATCGGTATCACCCCCGAAAGCTCCGATAGATTCAGGTGGTGCACCTACCAGACGTACATCATTAAATGTTTCATAGGTAAACAAATAGAAATAATTTCCGGCAAACATCGAACTGACATTGGCCGTATAATGGGTTCCTTCTGTGGCAACACCGGTCAGTTCACTGCTTTTGGCCCTTATGGCCTGGTTACGTTCCATTTCCGTCATTCCGGGCCGAATTTCCGCCATTATTTCTTCTGTGACATCCACCACGTTGACCAGGAAACGAACAAATAACCCCTCGTTGGGCAACTCTTCATCCCCTGACATCGCCCAAAAGCCATCCGTAAGCAAATCATCGTCTACAGAACTATGAGACTGAATCCTTCCCCGCCCGCAATGATGATTGGTCAGCACCAATCCCTGATCGGAAATCATTTCACCGGTACAAAACCCACCAAAACTAACAATGGCATCCTTGATACTTGACTCGGTGAAACTAAAAATCTCCTCCGGCTCGAGGTTCAGCCCCATCCGGCTCATCTCTTCATAGAGGGCATCATCTATCAGAAAGGGGAGCCACATCCCTTCGTCGGCCTTTACCGGCAAACGGAAAAATGCTAAAACCAGCAATGATAAACATATAATCTTTTTCATTTTTTATTTGTTTAAATTAATTTAAACTGCAAATGTCCTATTATTAAACATAAGTATCGCCTTTTTTCAGCTTGATATCATTGACAAATTTCCGGATCTGCTGTTCCTGTGACTTTCTGCAGATCAAAAGGGTGCCGTCAGCCTCTGAAATAATGTAATCTTCCAATCCCTGTATAACCACCAGTTTTTCATCAGGTATATTGATAATGCAATCCTCGCAGTCATACAGCATGACATTTTTTCCCACAACAGCATTGTTGTGGTCGTCTTTCGGGCGGGCATCAAACAATGACCCCCAGGTCCCCAGATCAGACCAGCCAAAGTCAGATACGAATACATGTACATTGTCTGCTTTCTCCATAATGGCATAGTCTATGGAAATACTTTTGCAGGCCGCATAGGCAATATCCATATATGACTGTTCCTCAGACGTATTGTATTTACCCCTGGCTTCGCGGAAGATATAGCTGATCTCTGGTTGGTATTGTTCGAAGGCATTTATGATGGCTTCGCACGACCAGATAAATATTCCGCTGTTCCAAAGAAAATCCCCGCTCTCCAAAAATGACTCCGCCATTTTTTTGTCGGGTTTTTCCGTAAAAGTTTTGACTTTTTTAAGCCTTTGGTCTTCCGGGTAGGCGGAGTCATCATCAAACTGAATATACCCATAACCCGTATCAGGCCGGCTGGGAGTAATACCAAGGGTAAACAACCGGTTTTCCTTTGCAGCTGCTCCGAGCGCAGAACGAATAATGTCAGCGAATAAATCTTCTTTCAGGATAATATGGTCAGAGGGTGCCACCACCATCGTGGCCTTCGGGTCCATTTCGTATATTTTATATGCTGCATAAGCAATACAGGGAGCCGTGTTTTTGCGGGTGGGTTCACAAATCAGTCTGTCAGCCCCGAGCTGGGGGATTTGCTCCTGCACAAGCTGCCGGTATTTTTTATTCGTTACCACAAAAATATTTTCCGGACGACAAACATCAATAAATCGGTCATAAGTCTGTTGCAATAAGGTTTTACCGGTTCCGAGAATATCGATAAACTGTTTTGGCCGGGATTCCCGGCTCATTGGCCAGAACCGCTCACCAATCCCACCTGCCATTATCACTACATAATTATTTTGAGACATATTCAACCCTTTTTTATATTACTTATTACTAAAAATCATTTTCACCGCTATGATTCACACGCGCCATGGGATGGATCAGGTACGGGAGGTTGTTTTCCAGGCAAAAACAACGAAATCGTTTCCTGATCTTTTCGCCTTTGCGAAATACCCTGCCGCTGCGAACCCGAAACAGGCTTCTTTCCGGGATCTCTTCAAGATAATGCCATTCCTGTCCATTGTCTGTCTTGTCAAACATACGCAGCACCATAGCAAGAGACATATCAGCAACGCCCGCCGCTTTCACCTTATACGAATAACTTACAAGCTGATCATGCAATACAGGGTGAAACATCTGCGCTTCTGTGCACTCCCTGATCAGACCTCCATATGTTGCTTTCCATTCTTTTCCGTGTGGCGACACCGAACGGCCATTAGATTGATAGACCATAAGATGTGACAATTCATGCAGAAAAACCAGGAGAAACTCATACTTATTCAGGTTGGCATTCACCGATATACGATGCATCCCGGAACCTCTGCGCGGCCGAAAATCGCCAAGCTTACTCACACGCTCCCTGCTTGCCTTTATTTGCACACTGTATTTTTCCAACAAAGAAGCTATGTAATCAACAGCTTCCATCGGAAAAAATTCCGCCAGGGTCTCAGTCACCGTTTTCCTCATGGGCAGGAGCTCTTGGTCACAAAACGGATTATTGTTCAGATGTGTGATGATTTGCATTAATTTTGAACATCAAAAATAGTAAAATAAAAAGGGCGGGGAGGTTTCCGGTACACTTTTTATCCGAACCGGAAGGCAAATTATCCGTAATTTAGTCCGTCCAACTGAAAACCATGCAGCTCTTCTACCACGTCGGGAGATATTTTATGCTGACAGCCGCTGTACTGCAGCGGCCGGAGAAACTATCGATTTATCGGCGGCAGGTTTTGGTGGAGATGGATCATCTCGGGCTGAACAGCCTGGGGATTGTAGCCATCGTGTCGGTTTTTATGGGGGCGGTAGTTACCATACAAACTGCCTTTAATACCGATCACCCCTTGTTGCCGGCATATGCAATTGGTTTCGCTACACGGCAGGCAATCATTCTTGAGTTTTCACCCACCGTCATCAGCCTGATACTGGCCGGAAAGGTCGGCTCCCGCATTGCTTCCGAAATTGGCACAATGCGGGTCACCGAACAAATTGATGCACTGGAGATCATGGGAGTGAATGCGGCCAGTTACCTGATCCTTCCGAAAATCATTGCCTCTCTGGTCATTAACCCCATGTTGGTAATTATCAGCATGTTTTTGGGTATATACGGAGGATGGATGGCCGCAGCCGTTACCGATGTTGTACCGCTGAACAACTTTGTTTATGGGATTATTTTTGAATTTTCGGGGTTTGATGTCTTTTACGCATTGATTAAAACCCTGGTGTTTGCATTCATTATTGCTTCGGTATCGGGATATTATGGTTTTTACACCCGGGGTGGAGCACTGGAAGTCGGGCATTCCAGTACAAAAGCCGTCGTATTCAGCAGCATCAATATTATCTTGTTTAATCTCATCCTGACCCAAATCCTGCTGGTATGATCAGAATAGCACATATTAATAAACAGTTCGGGGAGACTCAGGTGCTGAAGGATATTTCCCTGAGTTTCGAACAGGGAAAAACCAACCTGATCATCGGGAAAAGCGGTTCAGGAAAAACCGTATTGATGAAGTGCCTGGTAGGATTACTGGAAGCAGACAGCGGAAGCATTTTTTACGACTCGCGTGATTTTCGCACGATGAATACCCGGGCCAGAAAGGCTCTGCGGAAAGAAATGGGGATGTTATTTCAGGGCAGTGCACTCTTTGATTCAATGACCGTAACCGACAATGTAATCTTTCCCCTCGATATGTTCACCGATAAAAGCAGGGGAGAAAAAGTCAAACGGGCCGATTTTTGTTTAGATCGTGTAAATTTGCATAATGTCGGGCATTTATACCCGTCAGAGTTAAGCGGAGGGATGAAAAAGAGAGTGGCCATTGCCCGCGCCATCGCAATCGGGCCGAAATACCTGTTTTGTGATGAGCCAAACTCAGGACTTGATCCGCCAACGGCCATACTGATCGACAAACTGATCAGTGAGATTACCAAAGAACTGGATATCACCACTGTGGTGAACACACATGACCTGAACAGTGTGATGGAGATTGGTGACAATGTGGCTTTTATACACCAGGGTAACCTTTGGTGGACAGGAAGTAACCGTGAGATTCTACACACCGACAATCCGGAACTCAACAGTTTCGTATATGCCACTGAACTGATGAAGAGCCTCAGGCAATAATGGAGAATATGCAAAATGATATTATTCGTTAAACTCATAAAAGAAAGTGCATTGTTCGCACTTGGGTCTATTGTGTCCAACAAGCTGCGCACAGTGCTCACGCTATTGGGAATCACCATCGGGATTTTTGCCATCATCTCTGTTTTTTCCGTGGTTGACTCACTGGAAAGGCAAATACGTTCCAGCATTGCTGCCCTGGGCGACAACGTAGTGTATATTCAGAAATGGCCCTGGAACTTCGACCCCAATTTCCAATGGTGGGATTATGCGGGACGGCCTGTACCGGAAGTCAACGAACTGGAAGAGATCCAGCGCCGTGCGACCACGGTCGAAGCTGCAGCATTTCTGGCTTCCACAAGCAGAAGGGTAGAATATCTTAATATTTCAGTAAATAATGTAAGCGTAATCGGGGTAACACCCGATTATGACCAGGTACGCAACTTTGAACTTCAGGAAGGGCGGTTTTTCACCCCTGCCGAGGGAATGGGGGGAAGAAATGTAGCAGTGATCGGCAGCGATCTCGCCGAGAATCTTTTCTCTGCCACAGACCCCGTCGGACGTACCATCAAGGTATTCGGACACAACACCGTGGTTATCGGTGTTTTTGAAAAGGAAGGACTGGGAGGATTCGGCGACAGCCACGACGATGCCCTGGTCATCCCGGCCCAATACCTGGCCCAGTTCATCAACATCAACCAGGAACGGTTCGGTCCTTTTATCATGGCAAAAGCACACCCGGGAATTACCAACGCCGAACTGATCGATGACCTGACAGCGGTTATGCGTTCCATAAGAAGACTGCCACCAGGTGCATCCAGTAATTTCTCCCTGAATGAAACGAGTTTACTTTCAGAGGGATTTGACGACCTGTTTGCCATCATTAAAATGGCGGGATGGATCATCGGCGGATTCTCTATTTTAGTGGGGGGATTTGGCATTGCCAATATCATGTTTGTATCTGTTCGTGAAAGAACCAGTATAATTGGTATCCAGAAAGCCCTGGGGGCAAAAAACTATTTTATCCTCTGGCAGTTTTTATTTGAAGCTGTTTTACTGAGCCTGATCGGGGGCGCCGTGGGAATTGCCCTTGTTTTTTCCGGAACCGCCATCATTGCCTATATCTTTGAATTTGATTTTCTGCTCAGCGTTTCCAACATTTTGCTGGGTTTGAATGTTTCTGCTATTATAGGATTGGTGTCCGGGTTTGTACCTGCCTGGGGAGCCGCCAGGCTGGATCCCGTTGAAGCAATACGCAGCACCGGATAATCACCTTATTAACAAACCAACCCTGAAAGGGAAAAACACTAACAGAAAATGAATCACAAAAAAACACTACTCGTAATCCTTGATGGATGGGGAAAAGGAACTGGAGACAAGGCAGATCTCATCCACCACGCCAATGTACCTTTCACACAATCGCTATATAAGTCGGTGCCGCACACTTTAATAAAAACCTCAGGAGAAGATGTGGGGCTGCCGGAAGGGCAGATGGGAAACTCTGAAGTCGGCCACCTCAATATGGGTGCCGGAAGGATTGTATACCAGGACCTGGTAAAGATCAGCCAGGCTGTAAAGGACGGCTCATTCAAGGAGAATAAAGTACTAAGGGAAGCATTTGATTATGCAAAAAAAGAAGGGAAGAAAGTTCACCTTTTCGGTCTGGTCTCCGACGGAGGGGTCCATTCTGCCATGGATCACCTGTTCGGGCTATGCGATATGGCAAAAGCAATGGACTTTGATCAGCTTTTTGTCCATGCCTTCACTGACGGCAGAGATACAGACCCCTACAGCGGGAAAGGATACATTAAAGAGCTGGAAGCCAAAATGCAGCAATCGGAAGGGAAGATTGCCACTGTTTGCGGCCGGTACTACGCCATGGACCGTGACAAAAGATGGGAGCGCATCAAAATAGCTTATGACATGCTGCTTGAAGGACAGGGTGAAAAGTTTTCAACTGCAGAGGAAGCCATCCAGTCATCCTATGATGAAAAAGTTACCGACGAATTCATCAAACCCAAAGTAATCACAGATAAGGAAGGCAACCCGCTTGCCAGGGTAGAGGAAAATGATGTGGTGATCTGTTTCAATTTCAGAACCGACCGCCTGCGCGAAATCACCACCGTGCTCACCCAGAAAGACATGCCGGATCATGACATGAAAACACTGCCCCTGCAATATGTGACAATGACAGAGTATGACAAGTCATTCAAGAAGGTAAAGGTCGCTTTTGAAAAAGAGGATCTGCAAAACACCCTTGGAGAAATCCTTGCCCGGGCTGGCAAAACGCAATTGCGTATTGCCGAAACGGAGAAGTACCCCCATGTTACCTTTTTCTTCAGCGGAGGAAGGGAAGATGCCTTCGAGGGGGAAGAAAGAGTTATGATCCCCTCCCCCAAAGTCGCAACCTATGACCTGCAACCGGCCATGAGTGCTCCGGAAGTAAAGGATGCCGTGGTCAAAGAAATTGAGAGCGGGAAACACGACTTTATCTGCCTGAACTTTGCCAATCCGGACATGGTCGGGCATACCGGAGTTGTTGACGCCATATATAAAGCACTTGAAACGGTCGACAGTTGTTTGCAGGAAGTGGTAGAAGCCGGGCTGACAAATAATTACAGCATGCTCATTACGGCCGACCATGGCAATGCAGATTATGTCGCCAACCAAGACGGGTCACCAAACACTGCACACACCACCAACCCGGTACCGTGCTGGCTGATTGACAATGATTTTAAAGAAATACAGGCAGGACGGCTGGCCGACCTGGCCCCCACCATCCTGCACATTATGGGACTGGATATCCCGGAGGAGATGGAAGGAAGAATTCTGGTTAAATAAGAAGAATTCTGGTTAAATAACCTTAGGAAAGACTTGCAGTTACCCTGAATCCCTGATTTTTAAAGCTGCTGAAAATGTTTTTGTTTTGAAGCCCCCGCTGTCTGCTGATCGCAAACGCTCGATCAGCAGGCGTGCCGCTTCATATCCCATTTCATACCCCTTTTGTTCGACGGTGGTCAGAGACGGAGAAACCATTGTGGCGATCGGGTCATCCCCGAATCCGCCCACGGCAATATCATCCGGCACCTCCAAACCGTTTTCGCGTAACACCTGCATGGCGGCCACTGCTGTGAAGTCGTTAACAGCAAACAGGCCGTCCGAAGACTTTGCAGCATGAAGAATCTCCTTTTTGCGCGCAATGACTTTCTCTGGGGTATCACAATGAATGACCAGCTTCTCATCCACCGGAATACCTGCGTTTTGAAGTGCCCGGCAATAACCGGCATATCTTTCCCTTCCTACAGTAAGATGCTGAGAAGCGGACAGATGGATTATCCGCCGGCGCCCGCGACTCAACAGGTGCGACACCAGCATGCGTGCTCCTTCATAATCATCGGTAACCACCCTGTCGGTAGGGATTTCCGAACACACCCTGTCTAAAAATACAATTGGAACCCCGCTATCCGAAACCCGCTGAAAATGATTGGCATCCAGGGTGCTCTTACTGATTGACACCAGCAACCCATCCACACGATGATCCATCAGGGCTTGCAGGTTGATTACCTCTCGCAGATAATCTTCATTTGATTGACAAATCATTACCCGGTAACCATTGCCATAAGCAATATCCTCAACCCCACTGATGATGGATGAGAAAAAATGATGAACGATCTCCGGAATAATGATACCCAGCGTATTGGATTGCTGCTTCTTCAACCCCAATGCCAGGACGTTGGGGCGATAATGCACCTTTTCAGCATACTCCTGCACACGTTGTCGTGTGGCCAGGCTGATATCGGGGTGATTTTTCAGGGCACGTGAAACCGTAGAAACCGCAACATCCAACGCTTTGGCAATATCTGATATGGAAACCGGTCCGGATTTCATGGACAATATAGTTAAAACAATAAATGATGACGCTCGTTCTCAGCAATACCTGAAACCATCGCGACCAATTCAAAAATAAAAGTAGTCAAAATACCCGCATCTTTTTTAAGAAAGCCCTTATTTTGATTAAACCATTTAGCATATAAGTTGTTTTACCTTATTAAATGACGGTAAATAAAATGAATTAAGCCTGATTTTTTGAAAAAAAAGCGATGCAAACCTTTCCGCAAACGTTTGCGGTCATCTGTCCGGAAAAAACTGATACTCAGCGTTAAAAACACACAAAAGTTCCCATTTTTTATTAACTTTGCCTTAACACATAATTATATCAAGTCTAAATTTTAATACATGTGAAATATGACAAAACTATTCAGACAGATGCTGCCTTTGCTGATGTTGCTGATAACAGCCGCTTCAGCGATCGCACAACAAGGAACTGTTACAGGGGTGGTCTCCGATATGGAAACAGGGGAGACATTACCCGGTGCAAACATTGTAATTCAGGGTACGACCACAGGTACGATCACCGATGCTGAAGGACAGTACACACTGCCTGTGCCCGCAGGTGAGGTAACACTGGAGGCAAGCTTTATCGGTTACGACCCCACCATCCACACAATTACAGTTGGTGACGGGGAAACGGTAACCCGTAATTTTGAACTCATGCCCGACGTTGAATTGCTCGATGAGTTTGTGCTGATCGGTTATGGTATTCAGCGCAGAGAGGACGCCACAGGCTCCGTCTCGGTTGTCGGAGAGCGTGATTTCAACAGGGGGAATATTACAACGCCCGGTGAGCTGCTTCGCGGCCGCATGCCCGGCGTAAGAATTACCTCAGTGGGTGGGGCCCCCGGAAGCGGAGAGACCATCCGCATCAGGGGCGGATCATCTCTTTCAGCCGACAATGATCCGCTGATCGTAATTGACGGTGTACCTATTGAAAGTACAGGCGTACCCGGACTGCGGAACCCGCTTTCATCCATCAACCCCAACGACATTGAGTCTTTCACCGTACTGAAAGATGCCTCAGCAACCGCCATTTACGGATCCAGGGCATCCAACGGGGTAATTCTCATCACCACCAAAAAAGGTGAAAGAGACAGGCCCATGCACATTAGCTACTCGGGCAACTATTCTTACTCATCAAATATCAGGACGGTTGATGTCCTTGGAGCGGACCAGCACCGCGAAATGATCCAGGAACGTTATGGA
>Ga0207421_10006408_pt1 | contig 12817 bp, 9 predicted proteins | sample SodLakKL_010_SED_4_FD_187542 | JGI IMG/M metagenome (GOLD analysis project Ga0207421, IMG submission 187542) | Alkaline sediment microbial communities from Lake Tanatar, Kulunda Steppe, Russia - 8KL_010_SED (SPAdes) (version 2) | ecosystem: Environmental > Aquatic > Non-marine Saline and...
GGGTCTCGAGGTCGTAATGCTGGATGCGCCGGGCCGCTTCGATCGGATCCTCCAGCACCGAGATCGAAATCGGCGGATTGTCCTCGAGTAGTCGCGAAACCGGGTCATCCGGCCCGCCGCGCAGGAAGTGCCGGATGGGTATGGCCGCCAGCAGCCGACGCTCGGCATCGACCACAAAGATCACATTGTTCGAGTGCTCGTCGGCGTTGCGACGGATGAAGGCCAGGGCCTGTTTCAGGCTCCAGTCGGGCTCGACCGCGACTGGTTCCGAGGACATGATCCGGCCGACCGAGTTCTCCGGGTAGTTCAGCTGTTTCAGCGCGCGGCGGATCGCCCGGAAGGGCAGCAGGCGCAGATAGGCCCGCAGTTTCTGCTCGTCCAGCGACTGCAGCAGGGCCGTCAGATCGTCGGTGTCCATCTCCGACAGCAGGAAGCGGGCCTCGCTGCGCGGCGTGGCGTCGAGCAGGCGGACCTGGTGATCGGGGTCGAGGTAGCCGAAGACGTCGGCCTTGCGCCCGGGCGGCAGGCGATTGAACACCGCCGGCACGTCGTCGTCCGCCAGTTCCATCAACACCCAGGCGATATCCTGGACGCGCATGAAGTCCAGCGTCTCCTGCAAGGCCTCGCGATCGTCCAGGCGCAGCAATTCCTGGACCTCGATCACGAATTGTTCCAGGTTGTGCTCCATACCGCTCTCCGGACCGATCCGGGGCAAGGCCCCGGGCGAGGTACACGCTGCAGGCAGCGCAGATTCGGCTTCCAGCACGGATCGCGGGTGCATCGGGGCTCGGCGGCGGGGCAGCGCAGAGGCCCAGGAAGGCGGGGCATCGGCGATGCCGCCCGCACGCGGCGAACGGCGACGAATCACACGGAAGGTCCGGCCGGTGTTCCACGTGCCTTGCGGCAGCGGACCGTGCCGGGTGAGGGCGGGTCTGCTAGCGCAAGGCGCGGCTAGATCGACAGCGTCGGTTGCATTTCAAGGCAGCTACCCGTTTTGGGACGACTTCTTCAGTGTACCGGAGGACCGTGTTGGGTGAAACCGCGTAACCGGCCGGCCGCGGCTGTGGCTGGTTGTTTTTTTAACACTGCCCGAACCGATCGGTGGCCCTACGGCGAATCCCTGCATTCGCCTCCGTCCGCGGGGGTGGGGGATGATAGGCCATGCCACAGATTCCCCCCAGTGTCCTCGAATGCCGCGCCCTTGGCTTCTCCTATCGGGGTGCGGCCGGCGCGACCGCCGTGCTATCCGGCGTCGATCTGACGCTGCTCGCGGGCCAGCGGGTCGCGATCGCCGGGGCCAGCGGCAGCGGCAAGTCGACCCTGCTGCATCTGGCGGCGGGCCTGGAAACCGCGAGTGCAGGCCGGGTTCGGGTGAACGGCGTGGAACTGGGCGGTCTTGGTGAGCGTGAGCGTACGATTCTGCGGCGTCGGGATCTGGGCGTCGTGTTTCAGGCCTTTCACCTGATTCCGACGCTGACGGCGCTGGAAAATGTGGCGCTGCCACTGGAACTCGACGGCCGGGCGTGGGGTGCGCAGGCGCGGGAGCGCGCCCGGGCCCAGTTGGCGCGGGTGGGGCTCGCGGACAAGGCGGGGCGGTATCCCGAGCAGCTCTCCGGTGGCGAGCAGCAGCGCGTGGCGATCGGCCGCGCGCTGGTCCATGAACCCGCGCTGATCCTCGCGGACGAGCCCACCGGCAACCTCGATTCCGCGACCGGTGAGGGTGTTTTTCGCCTGTTGCTCGATCAGGTCGCTGCCACCGGCAGTGCCCTGCTGATGGTCACCCACAGCCCCGCGTTGGCGGCACGCCTGGACCGCACCCTGCACATGGTCGACGGCCGCCTGATGCCGGAAGGTGCGTTGCCCACCGTGCCGGGCACGATCGGGTCGGGCACGATCGAGAACGGACGCGAGTGAAGCTGTTGCTGCGCGCCTGGCTGCGGGATTGGACGCGGCATCCATTGCAGCGTCTGCTGACCCTGCTTGGCGTGGCGATTGCCATTGCCGTGGTGCTCGCCGTGGATCTGGCGAACCAGTCCGCGCAGCGGGCTTTCGACCGCTCGATGGTCGAGGTCGCCGGTGCGGCGACACACCAGATTCTGGGCCCGGCCGAGGGCTTTTCGGACCACCGCTACCGCGCGTTGCGTCTCGCCGGTTGGCGCGATCTGGCGCCGATCGTCGAGGGTCCATTGCGCCTCGAAACCGGCGAGACGGTCTACGTGCTGGGGGTCGATCCGCTGGCCGAGGCGCCGTTCCGGGAGACGGCGGCCGGTTTCGGTTCGGTCCCGGTGCAACGCCTGATGACCGAACCCGGGACGGTGCTGGTGCCGCCGGAGTGGTTGGCGGCCCAGGGTCTGGGCGCTGCGCAGCGCGAGGCCCCGGGCCGCGATGCCGCCGACCCCGCCGGCGGAGCCGAAGCGGGGTCGGCTGCGGAGCTTCGGGTGACCGTGCAAACGCCCACCGGTCGGCAGCGGATCACGGCGCTGGCGGCGCCCGAGACCGGCCGGGAGAACCGGATCTGGGTCACCGACATCGCCACCGCCCAGGTGCTGCTGGACCGCATTGGCGTGCTGGATCGCATCGACGCCCGCCTGGAGACCCCGGAGCAGCAGGCCCGTCTGGAGGCCCTGCTGGCCGCGGACCCGGATCCCGTGCTCGATCTGGTGCCGGTCGCGGCACGGGATGCCGCGGCCCGGGAACTGGCGCAGGCATTTCGGATCAATCTCACCGCGATGAGCCTGCTGGCGCTGCTGATTGCGGCCTTTCTGATCTACAACACCCAGACCTTCTCGGTGCTGCGCCGGCGTGAGATCCTGTCCAGCCTGCGCCTGATCGGCGTCAGCCGCGGGCAGGTCGTCGGCCTGGTGCTGTTCGAGGCCCTGCTGGTCGGCCTGATCGGCACCGTGCTCGGTGCGCTGGCGGGCATCGCGCTGGCGCAGGCCTTGGTCGGACAGGTGGCGCGCACGGTCTCCGATCACTTCTTCGTGGTGGCGGTCAGCGCGGTGGAACCGCGTCCGCTGGCACTGGTGGCGATGCTCGCGCTCGGCCTGGGGTTATCGCTGCTCGCGGCGCTGGCACCCGCCTGGGAGGCGGCGCGGGGTCAGGGCATCGGCGGTACAGGCCGGGCCGCACTGGAGCAACGTACCCGCAGCCTGACCGGCTACCTGCTGCTCGCCGGACTGCTGGCGCTGGGGCTTGGTGCGGCGATCGTGGCGCTGGGCCTCGGGGCCTTGATCGGCGGGTTCATCGCGTTGTTTCTGATGATCACCGGGTTTCTGCTACTCCTGCCGCGGTTGCTGGCGTTGGGTCTGCGGGGGCTCGGGGGGCCGGTGGCCGAGCGCCTGAACTGGCCCTTGGCCCGGCTGGCCGGACGCAGCCTCGAGCGCAGCCTTTCGCGCAGCGGCCCGGCGGTGGTGGCTCTGACCTTGGCGCTGGCGGCGGCGATCGGCGTGAGTGTGCTGGTCGGCAGCTTCCGAATCAGTGTCTCGGACTGGCTGGGCCAGACGCTGACTTCCGATGTCTATGTGGTCTCCGCGAGTCCCGCCTCCGCGCGCGGTGGCCTGGGCTTGCCCGGGGACTGGGCCGACGCGATGGCCGACTGGCCGGAGGTGGCCTCGGTCAGCACCGGCTCCACGTTGGAGGCGGTGTCGGAACACGGCGTGATCCAGCTGTTCCTGTTGGCGCCGCATCCGGACTGGTTGGAGCATCTGCCGCTGGTGGCGGGCGATCCGGTGGGGCTCGATCGCCGCCTGCGGGAAACCGACAGCATCCTGATCACCGAAGGCCTGGCGGCGCATCAGGACGTCGCGGTCGGCGATCGCCTGGCCATTTCCACCCCCCAAGGACGCGGTCCGTTCGTGGTCGCCGGAATCTATCGCGACTACAGTCACCCCGGCGGCACGGTCCTGATGCGCGCCGATCGCTATTACGGCGGCGCGCCGCCCCGCTTCGGTTCGATGGGTCTGCAGCGGGCTGCGGGGGTGACTCCGGAGGTCCTGGAGGCCCGGATCGAGGCCTGGCTGCGGGAGCGGCCGACCCCGGCGCTGATCACCCGCCCCGAGGCGATCGAGACGGAATCGATGGCGATCTTCGACCGCACCTTCGCGATCACGCACCTGCTGCGCCTGATCACGCTGCTGGTGGCCTTCGTCGCCATTCTCAGCGCACTCGTCGCGCTGCAGATGGAGCGGGCCCGCGAATATGCGGTGCTGCGCAGCACCGGACTGCTACCGGCGGGGGTGTCGCGCCTGGTCTTCCTGCAGGGTGCGGTGCTCGGTCTGTTCGCCGCGGTGGCCGCGATTCCACTGGGGCTCGGCATGGGCTGGATGTTGATCGAGGTGATCAACCGGGAGGCCTTCGGCTGGCGCATGGATGTTCGGGTGCCGGCGCTGCCGCTGGCGGAGAATCTGCTGATCGGTCTCGGGGCGGCGCTGCTGGCCTCGATTTATCCGGCTTGGCGGCTGGCGCGAATGCCGCTGGTGCCGGCGCTGCGGGTGACCGCGTGAGCCGCGAGGAGCCGATGGACGCCGGCCGCAGCCCGCCGATGCGGCGGGCCGGGGCTGCCGATCCCGAAACCGGGGACCGCTCGGCGGTGGGCCGCAAGACCGGATGCTTCGGGATCGCAAGCCCGCGTCGGATCCAGTCACGGCGGGGTGTGCTGCTTGCGCGGCGGTTCGTGGAGCAACTGTCCCTGGCGGTGTTGTGCCTGGCGCTGCTGTCCGTGGCGCTGCTGTCGGGCGGGTGCAGCGGGGAGGCGCCGTCGCCGCTCGTACAGGAGCCGCCGGTCACCCGTCTCACCGAGGCCCTGGGCGGTGGCGATGTCGAAGGCTATCGGCGGGCGATCGAACCGCGCGAGTTCAGTTTCCCGCGGGATCACGGCCCGCACGCCGGGTTCCGCAACGAATGGTGGTATGTGACCGGCAACCTGGATGCTCCGGATGGCGGCCGTTACGGCTTCCATGTGACCTTCTTTCGGGTTGCTCTGGCGCCCGCGTTCGCCGGCGACGCGGCGTTTCGGGACTCCCCTTGGGCGAGCCGCCATCTGTGGATGGCGCATGCGGCGATCACCGATGTCCAAGGCCGCCGGCATGTCTCCGAGGAGCGATTCGCCCGCGAGGGGGCAGGGCTGGCCGGGGCCACGGTGCCCGCCGATCGCGTCTGGTTGGAGGACTGGGTCTTGTCCGACCTCGGCGCGCCGACCTGGCGGCTCGACTTCGCGGTGGGGTCCTATACGCTCGAGCTCGCGTTGACGCCGCAGCGGGCGCCGGTGCTGCAGGGTGACGCGGGCCTCAGCCAGAAGGGGCGGGAGCCGGGCAACGCCTCGTATTACTACTCGCTACCGCGCATCGCGGTGCAGGGCGAACTGCGCACGCGGGCCGACGATGCGGTGCAGGCCCTCCGTGGCCAGGCCTGGCTGGATCGCGAATGGAGCAGCGGTGCGCTGGACCCGGATCAGGTGGGCTGGGACTGGTTCGCACTGCAACTCGACGACGGGACCGACCTGATGTACTACCAGCTCCGGCAGCAGGACGGTTCGCCGGACCCCTTGTCCAAGGGCCGCTGGATGCCGGCGGGCGAGCCGGGCCGCCTGCTGTTGCCCGAGGACGTCGACCTGGTGCCGACGCGCTTTGCCCGTGCGGGTTCCGGAACGCGCTATCCGGTGGCCTGGCGACTGACGTTGCCGGCGCTGGATCGGGAATTGTTGATCGAGGCGGTCCTGGACGATCAGGAGATGACGTCTTTCATCCGGTATTGGGAAGGTGCCGTCGACATCCGCGATGCCACCGGGCGCCCGATCGGCCGCGGCTTCGTCGAATTGACCGGCTACGACGACTGACCAACCCCCATTTCCGAGCCGGGTTCCCGACCTGAGTTCCCGGCCCGGAATGCCGAACCGAAACCGAATTCCTCGCACGCTCGCGTGTGCCGTCGGCCTTGACCGCCCTTCGTGTCGAACCGGATACTGGTCCTCGCCATCGATTCCAGGGCTTTTCGATTAATACTTATCTTAGCAATGGCGATTCGGGACCTCTCACCGAAGGGGATCTGGTCGCACTGACCGACCGCGCTCTGCATGCCCTGGCGGGTTCCTTTGCGCTGTTGTCGGGTCCTGGCTTCTACCAGGCGGTCTGCCGCTTCATCGTCGACGAATTGGGCCTCGACTATGCCTTTGTAGGCCTGTTGCAACCCGATGGTACCGAGGTTCGGGCGCTGAGCGGCTGGGCCGGCGACAAGCCGATGCAACCCTTTGCCTATGCACTGCAGGATACCCCCTGTGCCACTGTCATCGGGCGCAGCTATGCCATTTATCCCGAGGCGGTACAGCGGTATTTTCCGGCGGACGAACTCTTGGTTCAGATGGGGATCGAGGCCTATGTCGGGGCGCCGTTGTTCGATCGTAAGGGCCAGGCGCTGGGGATCATGGTCGCACTCTCCACGCAGCCGATCGGTTCACACCAAGCCCCCTCCACGTTATTGCCGCTGTTCGTCGAATCGATCAGCGCCGAGATCCAGCGCAGCATGGCTGAAGAAAGCCTGCGTCAGAGCGAGACCAGCTTTCGTTCCATCTTCAACAGCCTGAGCGAGGCCGTGTGCATCCTGGACCGCGAAGGTCGCTTCATCAATGTCAATGCGGGTGCGGTCCAGCTGTACGGACAGGCGCGGGACTGGTTCCAGGGCAAGCGCTACTGGGACATCGCCGCGCCCGGACGCAATGATCTTGGTGCACTGGCCACGCTGTTTGCCCAGGCCTTGGCCGGGGAGCCGCGCTGCTGCGAATACTGGGGACAGCACGCCGATGGCTCGATCTTTCCTACCGAGGTGCGCGTCTACCGGGGCTATTGGTTCGGGCAGCGGGTGATCTTTGCGCTGGCCATCGACATCACCGGGCGCAAGGCGCACCAGCAGCAACTCGAGTACGCCGCCCACTTCGATGCCCTGACCACATTGCCGAATCGAAACCTTCTCGCCGAGCGCCTGCACGCGGCGATCGCCCGTGCGTATCGAGAAGGCCGCCAACTGACCATCGCCTATATCGATCTCGACGGCTTCAAGGCGATCAACGATCGCTATGGGCATGCGGTCGGCGACCGCATGCTGATTGCAGTCGCGCAGCGCATGCAGGCGGCGCTGCGCAGCGAAGACACCATCGCCCGCCTCGGCGGCGACGAGTTCGTCGCCATCCTCGGCGATTGCAGCAAGGCAGCGGAAGATACCGCCAAGCGCCTGCAGCCCCTGATCGACGCGGCCGCCGAAGCGGTGGTGATCGACGATCTCACGCTGGCCCTTTCGGCGAGCATCGGCGTAGCGATTGCGTCGCCCCACCAGGATATGGATGCCGATCTGTTGCTGCGCCAGGCCGATCAAGCGATGTATCAGGCGAAACTGGCCGGACGCAATCGGTTTCACTGCTTCGATGCCGAGCACGACCGCGCCCTGCGCAATCGTCAGGAACATCGGGAACGCATCCGCAGAGGACTGGAGGCCAACGAGTTTGTGCTTTATTACCAGCCCAAGGTCGATATGCGCAGCGGCGAGATCATCGGCGTCGAGGCGCTGATCCGTTGGCAGCACCCGGAGCACGGGTTGCTCCCGCCAGCCCGTTTTCTGCCCGATATCGCCGGTCAGTCGCTCGACCTGCAGTTGGGGGACTGGGTGCTCGATGCCGCGCTGGCACAGATTCGGGTCTGGCGCGAAAAGGGCCTGCATTTTCCCGTGAGTGTGAACATCTCGGGTCATCATCTCGAGCAGCCGGACTTCGTCGCCCGGCTTCGAACACGCCTCGATGCCGATGAGCCACTGCCTCGGGGGACGCTGGAACTGGAAATCCTGGAGAGCACCGCCCTCGAGGACATCGGACGGGTCTCGGCCCTGATGACGGCCTGCGCCGGCATGGGCGTGGACTTCGCGTTGGATGACTTCGGAACCGGCTACTCCTCGCTGACCTACCTCAAACGCCTGCCTGCCGAGTTGTTGAAAATCGATCAGAGCTTCATTCGCGACATGCTCGAGGATCCCGACGACCTGGCCATTCTGGAGGGGATTCTCGGTTTGGCGCGCGCCTTTCGCCGTCGCGTGATCGCAGAGGGGGTCGAGACGCTGGAGCACGGTCGCCTGCTATTGCAACTCGGCTGCGTGCTGGGGCAGGGGTATGGCATTGCCCGCCCGATGGCGGCGGAAGACCTGCCCGGCTGGGCGGCGCGTTGGCGGCCCGACCCGCTATGGCGCCAGACGCAGGCCCTCGATCAGGAGGATATTCCCCTGGTTTATGCCGTGGCGGAGCACCGGGCGTGGTTCAAAGGCCTGGAGGATTGTCTGTCGGGAGAACGCGAGCCCCTGCGGCGACTGGGGCCGACGGAATGCCATTTCAGCCGCTGGTTGCAGCAGATGAAAGCCCATTCGACCCGGGCGCAGCGGCCGGCCCTCGGGAGCGCAGAAGCGCTGCACCGTGAGTTCTGCCAACGCGCCGAAATCCTGCTCGAACGGCGCTCGATGGGGCACCGATCCCAGGTCTTGGCGGATCTGCCCGAACTCCGGGTATTGCACGAGCGCCTGTTGGAGGCCTTCGGCCGCTTCCTGTGACCGTCCCGATGAGAGCGGACCAGGCGCTCGGGCGCGTTCCTCGGGAATCAGGCACCGGGGCCGGCAACCCGGGTACGCCTGTGGGCGTGCCCGTTACCAGTCGAAGTCCTCGGCCGGACCGTCCTTGAGTTCGTCGTGCAGGTGACTCTTCAAGGCGCGCCGCTCGAGCAGGCGCTCCAGCGCGCGCCGGGCACCGAGGGGGTTCAGCAGAGGATTCTGCAGCGGTCTCAGTTCCGGCATGTCCTCATCGAAATCATGGAGCATCTCGTCGGTGGGGTTCATTTTCACGGGTCTCTATGCAAGGTTGCGATGCTTCTTTATAAGCGGTTGCTCATGAAGCGCAAGCAGAAAAAACTTATCGTGCATTAATTGGATTTATCGTCGGCGCGACCGCGGTGGGCGCATATCCGGAGTGCGAACTTGCCGCAGGAGCTCGGGTCAGAGAAAGGCCTGCAATCCGGCCTTGCCGGTCGTTCATTGGTCTATTGCATCGAGGTTTGCCATGCTCATCCGTCGCCATCGCCCCTCCACGCCGCCGGCCAGCGCGATCACACCGGTGGAGATCTATCGCCGCCGGCGGGACTTCATGCGCAATGGCCTGGCCCTGGGTGCGGGGTTGTTGTTGCCCGGGCTGGTGCTGCCCCGAGGGGCTCAGGGCAATGCGCCGGCCGCAGGTGCGACCCCCGGCCTGGACTACACCCCGGGACCCTTCTCCACCGACGAGCCGAAGACGCCCTATGCGGACGTGACCACCTATAACAATTTCTACGAACTCGGAACCGGCAAGGCCGACCCGGCGCGCAACGCCCATTACCTGCAGACCGAGCCCTGGACGGTGGTGGTCGAGGGGGCCTGTGCAAATCCGGGGCGCTATGCGATCGAGGATTTCATGGCGCCCTGGGCCCTCGAGGAACGCATCTACCGACTGCGCTGTGTCGAAGGCTGGTCGATGGTCATTCCGTGGATCGGCTTCGAGTTGAATCGGGTGCTGAAGCAGGCGGAACCCTTGGGATCGGCCCGCTACGTGGCCTTCCAGACGCTGCACGACCCCGAGAACCTGCCGGGTCAGCGTCGCCCGGTGCTGGATTGGCCCTATACCGAGGGCTTGCGGCTGGACGAAGCGATGCACCCGCTGACGATCCTCGCGACCGGCCTGTATGGCGAGGCGCTGCCGAATCAGAATGGGGCCCCGCTGCGCCTGGTGGTGCCCTGGAAGTACGGCTTCAAGAGCATCAAGTCGATCGTGCGCATCCGCCTGACCGAGCAGGAGCCGCCGACCGCCTGGAATCAGTCGCAGCCGGATGAATACGGCTTCTACGCCAACGTGAACCCCGAGGTTTCCCATCCGCGCTGGTCGCAGCGCACCGAGCGCCGGATCGGCGAATTCCGCCGCCGTCGCACCGAGCTGTTCAACGGCTACGGCGACGAGGTGGCCGGGCTGTACGCCGGCATGGACCTCAGCCAATCGTTTTGAGGGGGCCCAGCAGCCGGAATGCAGTCGGAATGCAAGGCTTCCGGCCCCTTGGAATCGATAGGTTGAGAACCCGCCGTTGTGACTGGACCGTTGTGACTCGCCTGTTGCGATGGGCCCGTTGAGCACGCCTTGAGCCCACGGAGCCCAACCCGCAAGCGCCGGCGTTCCGAGCGCTGGCTGCGGCCCGTGTGGTGGCTGGTCCTGGGGCTCGGCCTGATGCCAGCGGCCTGGATGGCGGCGCGGGCGGCCGGGTACTTCGGCGGCTTGGGTGTGAATCCGATCGAGCGACTGCTGATCGACTCGGGCACGATCAGCATGATCGCCCTGCTGGTCGCGCTGGCGATCACCCCGTTGCGGCGCCTGACCGGGATCGTCGGGCTCACCCGCCTGCGGCGGATGCTGGGCTTGCTGGCCTTTGGGTATGCGAGCACGCACTTTTTCATCTGGTTTGGCATCGATCTGTTCTTCGATGGGCGCCTGATCCTCGAGGATCTGACCACCCGCCCCTTCGTGATGGCGGGCTTTGCCGCCTGGGTGATCCTGCTGCTGCTGGCCGCCACCTCCACCAACGCTGCGATGCGGCGATTGAAACGCAACTGGACGCGCCTGCACCGCCTGGTCTATGTCGCTGGTGGCCTCGCGGTGGTGCATGTGATCTGGCTCACCCGGGCCGATTATCGCGAGGCCACCCTGTATGCCGCCGTGCTCGGCGTTCTGCTGGGGCTGCGCGGGTTCTGGGCCTGGCGGACAAGGCAGAAAGTCCGTGACGAAGCCGCGCGAAATGGGGTGGCTTGAGGCGCGCGTCTATACTGGACCTCCTGACAACCGACCGGAGATTGCGGTGAGCCGTTTCGATCTGCACCTACTGCCCCGAAGCGCCGACGCCCCGGGGTGCCAGCGTGTCGCCATCCGGACCGAGGGCGAACTGCCGGAATACGGGCAGATCTGGGTCTGGGACATGCTCTATGCCCAGCAACTGTTCGCCCTCGGCGAGGACCCGCTGGCGGGCGAGCTGCGCGAGACCCTGGACCTGTGGTCAGTGAACATGTCCAGCAAGGTGTTTCAGCCCCAGGAGCATGTGCGCTCCAAGGGCCACCTGCAGCTCTCCGACGATCTGGTGCTCGAAGCCGGCGCGTCCGAAGGTTCACCGGCTGCGACTGCCGATTCGAACCCCCCGGATTCGACGAACCCGGATTTGACCGGGGCGACGGGGCAGCGCATCACCCTGGAGGTCGAAGGCGCCGCGGGCGAGTTACCCCGGATCCGGGTCACGCCCGACATTCTGCCCGCACCGGCGCGGGTGGGACTGGTTTTGGCGATCGCGCAGCACTTCATTGATCACAACGACCTGTTCGCGCGGGAATTGCCGATTCACCTGTTTGCCTTTCGCAAATACCACGCCGATATCCATCCCCCCTACACGGCCGAGGCCGCCGAGGCCGCACCGTTCTACGCCATCCAGAAAGCCCTCGAATATTTTCAGAGCGCCAGCGGCGGCACCCGTTGAGGGTGCGCCAGGGCGCGGATCGGGTTACGAGTCGTGCAACGGATCACCCGGTAGATCCAGCGGCCGGTCGGGTACTCTCATGAAGACCGTCTACACCGCCGCCGACCCGATCATGGCCGGCTTCATCGAGGGCGTGCTGAACAATGCCGGGATTCAGGCTCATGTGTTCCAGGCGGGCCTCTACGGCGCGGCCGGCGAGGTTCCGCCGAACGAATGCTGGGCGCGCGTGGTCGTGGTGCATCCGGAGCAGGCGGAACAGGCGCGGGCGGTGATCCAGGAATACCTGGAGGCCGAAGTCCAGCCCGGCGTCCGGGAATGGACCTGCCCGGACTGCGGCGAAGCCATCGAGGCCCAGTTCACCCAATGCTGGAATTGCGGCCACCAACGCGCCGCCCAAACGCGCTAATAAATCGTAGGCGAGCCCCCTCTGCGACGCCCTTTATCCCTTTAAAAACCAAGCCCAATCCGCAATTTTCACAGCCCCCGTCCAGCAGAGCCCGAAATCTCTTCCGATCGGCCGGATCAGGGTTCGGTGGTGTCGATGCGCACACCGCGGACTTCGAGCAGGCCTGCGTGGCGCAAGTCGCGCTCGCGGGTGGTCAGGTACTGTGAGAAGGGTAGGGTGGCGACGTGGCCGCGCATCGCGTTTTCAAGCTGCGCCTCGAAGCGATCCGCTGCATCCTTCGCATCCTTCGCATTCTTCGCATCGTTCGCCACCACCAGCCAGACCCCTGAGCACAGTTCCAGCCGGATGCCGTCCACCAGGGCATTCGGATCCTCGGGGGAGACAAGGTACAGCGGATAGTCCTCGAAGCGCCGTATTTCGCCCAGCTGCACCACCCACTCCGGCGCCGCAAAGCGTTGGATGGCCCGTGCCCGCGCGGGATCGCCAAAGCCGAACCGGGCCGGCCGGGTGAATCTCTTCGAGCGGAAACAGGCGGATGAAACCCATGTCGACGGCCTCGCGCCGGGGGTGATCGGACACCCCAGGATGGCCGGAGTTGAGGGTGAGAGCAAGTGGCACAACGCGGCCCCGGCAGACGGTCTTGGCGCAGGCTGAGTCGCCGTCGGCGAGGTGGGCAGCGTATCAAGATGCGTTTTCTCATTGCTTTCATCCTGGCGCCCGCATCGGCGCTCCCGCCGACCGGCGCCGCGCAGGACGATCAGCAGCACACCGAGCGTGGCGATGGCCGTGGGGTCGGGGTGCAGGCCGTAGGTCTCGGCATGGGTCAGGCCTGGGCCGAGGGTTGCGGCGATCA
>Ga0207421_10006409_pt1 | contig 12815 bp, 10 predicted proteins | sample SodLakKL_010_SED_4_FD_187542 | JGI IMG/M metagenome (GOLD analysis project Ga0207421, IMG submission 187542) | Alkaline sediment microbial communities from Lake Tanatar, Kulunda Steppe, Russia - 8KL_010_SED (SPAdes) (version 2) | ecosystem: Environmental > Aquatic > Non-marine Saline and...
GGTGGCGCTGCCGCCGCCCTCCCCGCACACCCGCGACGCCGCCGCCCGGGCCGGACGGGCCGGGGCGCCGCTGTGGCGGCTGGTCGACCTCGCGCCCGGTGTCACCGCCGGCGACGCGGCCGGCTACGAGGCCGCCCTGGAGGCCGCCGGGCTGCTGGACGCCTGGGTGACGCCTGACGGTGCGGTGCTCGACGCCGACGATACGGCTCTCCTCCCCGCCGACACCCCGCCACGGGCCGACGGCGGGCTCGGATCCGTGCTGGTTCCTGCCGTCGCCCCTGGTGATGCCGAGGCGGCCGCGGTCCCGCCCGGGCAGGTCGCGGCGGTGCTCGCCCGGATCGCCGCCACCGAGGTCGGTGACGTCTGGCTCGCCGCCGATGGACGCTGGCGGCTCGGTCCGCTCCACGGGCGGTGGCGCAAGGACGAGATCGCGCACCTCGGTCACGCGGCCCGGGAACGCGCCCGCCAGCGCCGGCTCGCCGCCCTGGACGCACAGCTGGCGGAGCTCGACGAGCAGCAGCGCGACCTCGCCCGCCAGCGCGACGAGGTGACGGCGCTGGTCGCCAGCGCCGAGGCCGAACGGACCGCCGCGCCCGGTGAGGACGCGGTGCGCGAAGCCCTCTACGTCCTCGCGCGCGCGGGCGCGGAGATCCACCACCACCAGGAACGCGTCGCGGCGGTGGAGGCGGAGGTCGCCGAACGGCACCGGCTCCTCGAGGCAGCCGAGACCGCTCGGGACCACGCTGCCGCCGACCTCGGCCTGCCAGAGCGTGCCGCTGAACCGCAGGCGGTGCTGGCGGACCTGGCGGCCTACCGCGCCGCGCTCACCGACCTGTGGGCCGCGTGCAAGGTCCACGCCGTCGGCCTTCGCGCCCTGGACACCGCCACCGTCGAGCGCAACCACGCCGAGGGTGAGCGTGACCGCCGCAGGACGCAGGCCGACGAGGCGCGGCGCTTCGCCGCCGACGCCGTCACCCGCCGTGACACCCTCGAGGAGGCGGTCGGTCGTTCCGCCGCGGAGATCGTCGCCCGGGTTGAGCAGGCCCGGGCGCGCCAGCAGCAGCTGGCCGAGCAGCGCGACGTGGTGGCTCGCCAGCGGGAGGCGCAGGTGGTCGCCCGCACCAGCGCGGCCACCGAGGCGGAGCAGCTGACACGCACCCTCAGCGAGCAGGAGGACCACCGGGCCGTCGAGGTCGAGCACTTCCGCCGGCTGGTCCGTGCGGGCTTCCTGGACGTCGCTGGCGTCGAGGCTGCTGCGGAACCGCCCGAGGGGGAGGCGGTGTGGGCCCCCGACCCGGCCGTCCGGACCGCCCGCCGCTGCAACGAGGAGCTGGCCGAGATCGCCGCTGACGACGCCGACTGGGAACGGGTCCAGCGCGGTCTGCACGGCCACTACACCACCCTCGAGCAGGCCCTGCTACCCCACGCGCTGCAGCCCACCGGCACCTTCGACGACGACCTGTTCGTGGTCACCAGCGGCTTCCAGGGCCGCACCACCTCGATGCCGGAGCTGTCGGCGCAGCTCGCTGACGAGGTCACCCACCGCCAGAGCCTGCTGGATGCCCGGGAACGTGAGGTGCTCGAGAACCACCTCGTCGGCGAGGTCGCGACCCAGCTCCACGAGCTGATCCGTCGTGGAGAGTCGATGGTGGCGGCGATGAACGCCGAGCTCGCCGCCCGGCCCACGAGCACGGGTATGCGGCTGCGGTTCAGCTGGAAGCCGCGGGTGGACGGGCCCGAGGCGCTCGCCGACGCCCGACGGCGACTGCTCGCCGCCGACCATGTGTGGTCGGCCCGGGACCGCGAGGCGCTGGGTGCGTTCCTGCAGGCCCGCATCCGGGAGGTCCGCGATGCCGACGACACGGCCACCTGGCAGGAGCACCTCACGACCGCGCTGGACTACCGCCGCTGGCACCTGTTCGCCGTCGAGCGCGAGCAGGAGGGCACGTGGGTCCGTCTCACCCGCCGCACCCACGGCACCGGCTCGGGCGGGGAGAAGGCGCTGGCCCTGACCGTGCCACAGTTCGCCGCCGCCGCTGCGCACTACCGCAGTGCCGACGAGCACGCGCCCCGGTTGATCGCCCTCGACGAGGCGTTCGTCGGGATCGATGGCGACATGCGGGCCAAGTGCCTCGACCTGCTGGTCCGCTTCGACCTCGATGTCGTCATGACCAGCGAGCGTGAGTGGGCCTGCTACCCGACGGTGCCGGCGATCGCGATCCACCAGCTCTCTACCCGGCCCGGCATCGACGCCATCGGAGTGCACCGCTGGGTCTGGAACGGACGCGACCGCCTCGAGGTCGTCGACGCCGCCACCTCGGAGCGCGCAACGTGACGGTCGACCTTCGGCGGGCGGCGGCGTTGTTCGACGCCGACCTCGCCTGGGTCGTCGACCGGTTGCAGGCCCGGCTGGAGCGCGGACAGCCTCTTACCGGGCGGCTCCGCCTCAACGCCCCGACCGGCGCGCAGCGCGACGCGGTCGAGCGACTCACGGGTCGTCGCCCCACGACCGCGGGCTCGATCGGCATCGAGGTGGCGGAGCTCGAACGTGTCATCGCCAACGCTGGTATCGCGTCCGACCTTCGATCGTTGATCGAGTCGCTCCGGGGACCCGTGGTCGACCGGACCGCCTTGGCGGCGGCGGAGCAGCAGCGGTGGACGGCCGTGCACGAGCGTCTCCGCGCCGATGCGACGCAGCTGGACCCGGCCCTGGCTACGTGGGTGGACGAGCTGGCGGCGACGGGGCTGCTGCGCCGGCTGGTCGGCGACCCTGCCGCCGCCGCCGACCTCGGCCAGCAGGCGTTGCTGGTGCTCAGTCGGCTGCCCGCTGATGCCGTACCCCTGTCCCAGCTTGCCGCGACCACCCTGGGCGACAGCCACGCGTTGGACGATGACACCTCGCTGGCCACGCTCGTGCTGCGCGGCATCGAGGCTGTCACCCGTCTGCCACGGCGCGATCGCAGCGCCGCCGAGCGTCGGGCGCTGTGGGCTCGGGTCGGCGTGCTCCTCGACGAACTGTCCGCACCGGCACTCGTCGCTGGTCTGCGACCGATCGGCGAGGGGCTGCTCGCACGGGTGCTCCGCGCCCACGCCGACGCTGGTGAGCCGTGCCGCGTGACCCTGCGGACCCTGGTGCGCCACCGTCCCGACTGGTCCTGTCTGGCAGGGCAGCGGGTGCTGGTGTGCGAGAACCCGACCGTGGTCGCAGCGGTGACCGACCGCTGGGGGCCCACGACACCGGCGGTGGTGTGCACCGACGGGCAGCCGTCGGGAGCGGTGCAGACATTGCTCACCCAGCTGACGGCAGCCGGCGTGGCATTGGACTTCCACGTCGACTTCGACGGCGGCGGGATCCGGATCGGGAACCTACTCGTCGACCGGTTCGGCGCAGCGCCGTGGCGGATGTCCCGGGCCGACTACGAGGCGGTGGCCGCGAACGCCGGCCGGCCGCTGGGTGCCGCGCCGCCCGAAGCGAGCTGGGATCCGGGGCTGGCGACCGCCATCGTGGCTCGCGGCCGCGCCGTGCACGAGGAGCAACTCCTCCACGAACTCGTCCACGATCTGCTCCTCCCGCAACGCGATCACGACCGCCGGTGACCCTTGACGCCGTCCGGGGCTGGAGGTGACCTCGGATCGGTACCTGTGGATAGGGGCTCCCGAGGTGTCACGGGTACGCGCGAGGGTGGCTGTGCATCCGGCTGGAGCCCGTCCGGTCGGGCCTCGAACGGAGTCACCGTGGACGACGACACCTTCCAACACGAGATCTTCGCCAGCTTCGCCGACCACCTCGTGCCCGAAGCGTTCGCCAGACCGACACGGGCTTACCGTGTGACCCTCGAGACCTCGGGTCCGGTGCACGCCGATAGGACTCCGGCGCGGGCCCAGGCGAGGGCCCGGTTCGGGTCCTGGATCGATGCCCGGATCCTGGATGCGCTGGCGGCCTCGTGGCCCCACGACCGACCGCTCGTCGTCGCCTTCACCTCCGACGGGCAGCTGCTCCGTCGCTACGACGAGAACGGCTGCGGCCACCTCGACTGTGTCGTGGGGCTCGTACAGCGTGAGGTCGCCGCGATCGACACCCCGTGGGTGTTCGGTGCGGACCTGCCCCGACCACAGCCGTGGTGGGACATGGGGTTCGACGAGGACGGCAACGAGACCGGCCAGGTGCTGCGTCCTCCATCGGACAGCACGTGGACGGCTACCTGGTACGCGGAGGCGCGTGGCGGTGGTGTCGCCGACACCTTCGCCGGCTACCTGCACCTCGACGGAGAGGAGGTCACCTCCGCTGGCCCGCTGCACGTGCGAGCGACGGCGGCGACCCGTGAGTTCCACCGCATGCTGTACCGCCACCCGGCGCGTCGCCTCCATCCCTTGCGTCGGCGCTAGCCCGGTCACGAGATGGTCACGACGACCTTGCCCTGGGTGTGGCCCTCCTCGAGGTAGCGCACGGCCTCGGGTGCGGCAGGCAGGTCGTAGGTCCGGTCGATGACGGCGGTGAGGTGACCGGCCGCGAGCAGCTCGGCCAGGACGAGGGTGTCCTCCTGGGTCTCCTTGGCCTCGAAGGCGCGCACCGTCCGGTCGCCCACGAGACCGAGCAGCAGCGCTCGCGCCATCCGGGGGAGTGGGCCGACCCATCGGCCGCCCTCACCGCCGGCCAGCACCAGGCGGCCGCCCGGCTGCAGCGACCGCCGGCAGCCCAGCAGCGACGGACGCCCGGCGATGTCGAGGATCACGTCGTAGCGCGTGCCGCTGGTGGTGAAGTCCTCCCGGGTGTAGTCGACGACGTGGCCGGCGCCGATGGAACGGACCAGCTCGAGGTTCCTCGTGCTGCACACGGCCGTGACCTCGGCGCCGAGGTGCTTGGCGAGCTGGACGGCGAAGGTCCCCACCCCGCCGGACGCGCCGGTGATCAGGACCCGGTCACCGTCCACCACCTCGCCCTGGTCGCGGAGTCCCTGCAGGGCGGTGATGGCCGCGACCGGGACCGCCGCGGCCTGCTCGAAGCTCACGTTGGGGGGTTTCGCGACCAGGCTGTCCTCGCGGGTGACGACGAGCTCGGCGAAGGCGCCGGTACACCATCCGAACACCTCGTCGCCGGGATGGAAGCGGGTCACACCCGCGCCGACCGCCTCGACGACGCCGGCCACGTCGCGGCCGACGCCGGAACGCTTCGGGCGGCGCAGCCCCATGCCGACCACACGCATCACCCGGGGCTCGCCGGTGACCAGGTGCCAGTCCAGGGCGTTGACCCCCGCTGCACGCACCTGGACGGCCACCTCGCCGTCGCCCGGTCGGGGGTCATCGACGTCCTCGTAGCGCAGGACCTCGAGGGGTGGGCCGTACTCGCGCTGGACGATGGCCTTCATGGTCGCTCTCCCTGGCACGCAACGGTGCCCAACCCCTGAACATACACCGTAAGTTTACGATGTAAGCTAACCTGTGTGCCCGATGGCCGTCAAGGGAGGCGCGCGGGGATGGCGACACGCGCGACGAGGCAGCCGCGCCGGATCCCACTGAGCCGCGAGCGGATCCTGCGGGCCGCGGTGTCGCTGGCGGATGCTGCGGGCATCGAGTCGCTGACCATGCGGGGGCTCGCGAGCCAGCTGCAGGTCGAGGCGATGTCGCTCTACAACCACGTGGCCAACAAGGACGACCTCCTCGACGGCCTGCTCGACCTCGTCGCGAGCGAGATCGAGGAGCCGGACGCCGGGGTCGACTGGCGGACCGCGACGCGTCGACGGGCCGTCTCGGCCCACGATGCCCTGCTGCGCCACCCCTGGGCGAGCCTCCTGTGGGCCTCGCGCGGACACGTCGGACCGGCGAGGATGCGTCATCTGGACGGCATGCTCCGCGGCCTGCGCGAGGCGGGCTTCCCACCCGGCGTCCTCGACATCGGCTTCCACACGCTGGAGAACCACATCGTCGGGCACGCCCTGCAGCTCTCCAGCTTCCCGTTCGAGGCCGAGGACCTGCCGGCGATGAGCGCCCGGTACCTCGAGGACTTCCCCGCGGAGGAGTACCCGGACCTCGCGGCGCACATCAGGCACCACCTGGAGGAGGTTGACGGCGAGGTGAGCGCCTTCGAGTTCGGGCTCGACGCCATCCTCGATGCGCTCGAGCGCACCCGGGGAGGTGACTGATGGTCCCGCGTCGAGACCGGTCGACCCACCGACCGAGCCATGACCGTGATGAGCTCTGGGCAGCGTCCTGCTGCTCGGCGGCCACGACGGTCGTCGGCCGTCCCACCGGCGAGCGCGATGAGGCGCGACTGCCCTCCGCACCCGGTCGGTCGGATGGCGTTCCAGGTCAGCTGGCGTAGGCGGCGAGGGTCGCGGTGGTGAGGGTGACGACGTCGTCGATCCGGGCGTGCTCGTCGTCGGGTGTGTCGGCAGCGAGGACGTGTTCGTGGATCGCCGCATCCACCGCTACCACGAGCGCGTGCCCGCGCCGTTGCGCCACCGGCGGGTCGACCCCCGCAGCGATCAGCAGCGCCGCGACCGCCGCCGAGAGGCCGTCCCGGACCCGGTCGAGGACCTCGATCAGCTCCGGGGTGCGGGGCGCGGCCTGGTACAGCACCGTGTGCAGGGCGCTCGGACGGTTCAGGGCCACGACCACCTCGATGACCCGACGGACCAGCTGGTCGGGCTCGGTGGGTGCGTCTTCGAGCGCGGCCTGGAGCTGCGCCTGGGCGTCGGCGAGGTGGCGCTCCGCGAGCGCGACGAGCAGCGCGTCCTTGTCCGCGTAGTACTGGTAGAGCGAGCCGATCGAGACGCCGGCCCGGGCCGCGATCTCGTTCGTCGTGGCGGCGTAGCCCCGCTCGGCGAAGACCTGAGCAGCCGCGTCGAGCACGAAGGACACCGTGGCGCGCGAGCGGGCCTGCCGCGGCACACGACGCTGCTGGGGGGCCTTCTGGCGCGAGCGGGGAGCAGCCACGGGCGACCTCGAACGCGAGTAGAGAACCTGAGCGATGCTCAGGATACTGGTCCTGACGCTGCTCCCACCTCATCGGACCTGACACCATGGATGCGTTGACCCTGACCCGCACCACCGACCTCGACGCCCCCGCACCCGCGGTGTGGGACGCGGTCTGCACCCCTGCGGCCTTCCGCACGGTCACCCGTGGCCTGCTGCGCTACCCGCCCGTCGCACGCCGCGCCGACGCCTGGCGGGAGGGCGAGACCGTCTCGGGCCGGCTGTGGCTGTTCGGCGTGCTCCCGCTCACCCGACACACCATCCGTGTCGCCCGCATCGACGCGGCGCGGCTGACCCTCACCAGCGACGAGCACGGCGGGCCGATCCGCTCGTGGGTCCACGACATCGTGCTCGAGCCCCTCGACAACCGCCGCACGCGCTACACCGACCGCGTGAGGATCGAGGCGGGCTGGGCCACCCTGCCGGTCACCGCCTTCGCATGGGTGTTCTACCGGGTGCGCCAGGCCCGCTGGCGTCGGCTCGCGCCGACTCTGGCAACCCCGCAGCGCCGCGCTTGACGGTCCGGCGGGGGCGGGGGAAGGTCTCCGCGTGGAACTGGTGGAACGTGACGAGCCGATGGCCGCGCTCTCGGCGCGGTTGGCGGACACCGGGCCGGGGGCGGGACGGTTCGTGCTGGTGGCCGGCGAGGCCGGGATCGGCAAGACCACGCTGGTGCGGGCGTTCTGTGCCGAGCAGGCCGGTGCCGCGCGGGTGTGGTGGGGCGCCTGCGACGCACTGAGCACGCCGCGGCCGCTCGGCCCGCTCCACGACATCGCCCGCATCGCGCGGGGGGAACTGGCGGCGGTGATGGCCAGCGACGCGCCGCGGCACGAGGGTTTCGCCGCGTGCCTCGAGGCGCTGCGGTGGCCGCTGCAGCCGACCATCGTCGTGCTCGAGGACGTGCACTGGGCGGATGAGGGCACACGCGATCTGCTGATCTTCCTGGCGCGGCGGGTCCACGAGGTGAACGCACTCGTGATCGTTACCTACCGCGACGACGAGGTGGATGCCGAGCATCCGCTCCGGCAGGTGCTGGGACACATCGCGACGGTCGCGCCGTCGGACCGGCTCGTGCTGGGTCCCCTGTCCCCGGCCGGCGTCGCCCAGCTGGCCCAGGGGCAGGCTGGTGCCGATGCCCTGCACCGCGTCACGGGCGGCAACCCGTTCTTCGTCACCGAGGTGCTCGCCTCCCCGACGGAGCAGGTGCCCGCCTCGGTCACCGACGCGGTGCTGCTGCGCGCCCACCCGCTGTCCGCACCCGCTCGTGCGCTGCTGGACCTCGCAGCCGTGGTCCCCGGCGAGGCGGAGATCGAGCTGCTGGTCGCGGCCACCGGTCACGATGCCGCCGACCTCGAGGAGTGCCTCGAGCGGGGCCTGCTGATCGCGGCCGACCGGACCGTGCGCTTCCGGCACGAGATCGCGCGGCTGGCCGTGGAGGCGGCGAGCTCGGTGGTCCGCCGCCGTCACCGCCACGAGGCGGTGCTCGGCTGGCTCCGGGAGCGGTCGTCGAGCAGCCTCGCTCGGCTGGCCTATCACGCCGCGCAGGCCGACGACCCCGAGGCGATCCTGACCTTCGCTCCGCGCGCCGCGGAGGAGGCATCCCGGCACGGCGCCCATCGTGAGGCCTACGAGCACTACCGGCTCGCGGTCACCCACGCCCACCTCCTGCCCGGGCGTGAACGAGCGGACCTGCTCGGCCGCTTCGTCGAGGCGAGCGGCGCGGTGGGTCGCTTCGGCGAGGCGTTCGCGGCCAACGGTGATGCGCTGGAGCTGCTGCAGGAGCTCGGCGAGGTGGAGGAGGCGGCGCTGGCCACCGCTCGTCGGGCCGGGATCGCGTGGAACCTGGCGCGCAACGAGGATGCCCACCGTTGGGCTGCCGACGCCCTGGCGATGCTGGAGCCGATCCCTGCGGGGGTGGCGCACGCGCGTGTCGCTGCGCTGGCGGCCTCGCTCAGGATGCTGGCCCGCGACATCCCGGGCGCGATCGAGCTGGGTGGCCGGGCACTGGCGCTCGCCGAGCGCCACGACGACCCCGAGGCGCTGACCGCCGCGCTCGGCGCCATCGGCGCCGCCCAGTGGTTCGCGGCCCCTGAGGAGGCCGAAGCCACGATGCTCCGCGGACTCGAAGCCGCGCGGGCAGCCGGGGATGACCGCCGGGTCGCCGGCATCCTGGGCAACCTCGGCTCCGGTGCCGGCGAGGTCCGTCGTTACGCGATCGCGGACCGGTGGCTCGCAGCGACCATCGACTGGGCCGAGGCCCGCGACCTCGACTACCAGGCGGCCTACGCCCGCGCATGGTCCGCCCGCTCCGCGTACGAGCAGGGGCGCTGGGCGGGGGCGGCGGAACTGCTGGACCAGCTGGAACACTCAGCGATCGAGGACCGGCCGACGCGGATCGTGCTGCTGACCGTGCAGGGGCGGCTGGCGACCCGCCGGGGTGACCCCGGGGATCCCGCGGGCCTCGACCAGGCGTGGGAGCTCGCGTCGAGGACCGGTGACCTCCAGCGGTTGTGGCCGGTGGCCGCGGGGCGGGCGGAGGCGGCGTGGCTGGCCGGTCGGCCCGAGGACTGCCTCGGGCTGGTCGGCGACACCTTCGAGCTGGCCCTGCGGCTGGGACAGGCGTGGGCGATCGGCGAGCTCGGGTTCTGGCTGTGGCGGGCCGGACGGCTACGGGAACCGCCGGCAGGCGCGTCCGAGCCCTTCGCGCTGCAGATCGAGGGTGACTGGCGTGCCGCCGCCACAGCGTGGGAGCAGGTCGGCTGCCCCTACGAGGTGGCGGTCGCGCTGGCCGACGGGGACGACCCGGAGGCGCTGCGGCGCGCGTTCGAGATCCTCGCGGGGCTGGGGGCGGCACCGATGGTCGACCGGGTCGCGGCCAGGCTGCGTGCGATGGGGGTCCGTGAGCTCCCTCGGCGCCCGACCCGGACGACGCTGGCCAACCCGGGAGGGCTCACCGACCGGCAGCTCGAGGTGCTGGAGCTGCTGGGACAGGGGTGCACGAACCCGCAGATCGCCGCCCGGCTGCACATCTCCCCGAAGACCGCCGGGCACCACGTGTCGGCGATCCTCGGCAAGCTCGGTGTCGCGGACCGCAGGGAGGCCGCACAGGCCGCACGCGAGCGTGGGCTGATCCCCAGCTGAGCCCGCGGCCGTCGTCCGCCGGAGGACGCCCCTTGGGTCCTCCTCGGGTCTGCCGCGCAGCGCCATCGCACGGATAGGGCGGCCCGCGGACGCAGATAGGGCACGGCACCCGATGCGTGGCGCGCCGGGCCTGGGGGAGAGTGCCACGTGACGTCGGGACCGCCGGCGTCCACGAGCACCGGTCGGTCATCCGGCCGGCCGCCACGACAGGAGCAGTGATGCCCACCTTCCTCATCGAACGGAACATCCCCGGAGCCGGTGACCTCGGCCAGACCCAGTTGCGCGACGTCGCGATGAAGTCCAACCAGGTCGTCGCCGACCTCGGTGTCCCCTACACCTGGATCCGCAGCTACGTCGCGGGGGACAAGATCTACTGCGTCCACGCGACGGACGACATCGAGGCGGTCCGCGAGCACGCCCGCTGCGGGGGCTTCCCCGCCGACCTCGTCGTCGAGGTGTCCGCCGAGATCGGGCCCGAGACCGCCGACAGCTGAGCGTCGCCTGCAGGCACGGAGGCGGCCATGGCCCGCTACCTCGTCCAACGCACCTTCGCTGACGGGTTCGCCATCCCGGCCACCCGGCACGGTGCCGCACGTTGCCTCGAGGTGGTCGCGAACAACGCTGCCCAGGGCGTGACGTGGGGGCACTCCTACGTGACGGTCGACGGGTCGCTGACCTACTGCATCTACGACGGCCCGAGCCCCTCCGCGGTCCGCCGGGCGGCCAGCGCCAACCGGCTCCCGGTCGACCGCATCACCGAGGTCCGAATCCTCGATCCGTACTTCCACCACTGAGGTGGCGGCCCCGGTCGCGGCGGTCGCCGGCACAGGTCGGTGCCGTGCGGTGGCCGCCGCCTCGTGAGCTACGTACGGTCGTGGGGTGACCGACAGGGGAGAGCGGCTCATGCACCTGGACTGCTTCGAGTGCGGGGCGACGGTGGAGGCGGGCGACCTGAACGATCTCGGTGCGCGGTTCCTGGCCCATGCGCGCAGCAGCCACGACTGGCCCTATCCCGATCAGGCCATCCGCAACTACGCCGAGGCGACCCAGCGGCTCACGGGTCCATCCGAGCGGCTGGCCGAGCTCGGGGAGCTGACGATCCATCCCGTGACCGCGGATCGCCTGGACGCCTGGGCAGCGCTGTTCGACCACGAGGCCTTCGTCGGGCGGCCCGAGTGGGCCGGCTGCTACTGCCTGGAGCCACACGTGGCCGAGGCGGACACGCCACCGGAGGCCGACGTGCCGCACTGGCGAGACAACCGCGAGGCGATGCTCCGGCGGCTGCGCGACGGCGGCTCGTTCGGGTACCTGGCCTACGTCGGTGGGCGGCCGGCGGGCTGGGTCAACGCCTCCTGGCGTGCCGACTACACGCTGCACCCGGGTACGGATGCCGATCCGCCGGGCACCGAGGTGGTGGGCATCTCCTGCTTCATCATCGCTCCGCCCTACCGTCGGCACGGGCTCGCTGCCGCCCTGCTGGACCGGGTCCTCGCCGACGCCGCCGATCGGGGAGCCGCCTGGATCGAGGCCTACCCCTTCACCGAGGTGCAGGACGGTGATGGCGGCAACTTCCGCGGCCCCCGCTCGATGTACGACGCCCGTGGCTTCGAGCCGGTCAGGACCCGCGCGCGGGACACGGTGGTGCGTCGCGCCGTGTGACCCGGCCGGGGTCCCGACCCCGCAGCGTCCGCCGGACCGCCGGCGGCTCGACCGCTGGTGCCGTGGTCAGCGTGCGGTGAGGGTCAGGTGGTCGACCGCGTTCCCGCGGGTGGCGTCGAGCGAGAAGGTCAGGGGGATGGTCTGCCCGTCGCGCCAGGGTTCGGCCTGGTCGGTGTAGTGGCGATGGAACGGGCGGCCTGACTGCCCGGTCAGGTGGATCCACCGACCGTCATCCAGGTCGCTCAGGTCCACGATCATCCGCATGCTCGGCACCCAGTTGACCTCATAGCCCTGGCTCGCGGTCCACCCGGTCGCGTTGACGATGTCCGAGCCGCCACCGAGTTCGAGCGGTCCCCGGTTGAAGATCCGCTCGATCGGCGCGATGCCGGACTCGCCGAAGGGGCTGTGGGTCAGCGTCAGGGTGTGCATCTCGCCCCACCGCCAGTCTGCAGGATCGTCGGAGAAGGTGACCGCCATCTCGTCGTAGGCGCGGGCCATGGCCGCATGCAGCACGTCGTCCCGTCCGAGCAGGTCGGGTTCGCCTGGGGCGTCCCACCACGGCGAGTCCGGTTCCTCCAGCAGGCCGCGCACGATCTCCCACCAGCGCCCCCCTCCCGTGGGCCAGGCCCACTCCGGAAGGAGGTCGTGGTAGGCGATCTCGAGCAGGTGGCGCCAGGTCGCGTTGAAGGCCGCGGCACCTGCGGCATCCGGATCGTCCTGCAGGTCCCAGTCCGCGAGCACCTGCTGCACGACGGCGACACCGGTGTGCGCACGGTCGTCCAGGTCGGTCAGCACCGGGACGAGCGTGGCCGCGTTGGCGTTGTGGTTGTCCATCTGGAGGGCTAGCAGGTCCTCCGGGCTGTGTCGCTCGCGGGCCTCCAGGAGCTCGGCGATGCGCGCGCCGCGGTGCCCGAGGGAGACGTCCACGGCGAGGAAGGGGTCCTCGCCCGGGGTGAGGACGGGCTGGTTGGCGGTGGCGAGGTAGCCGTCATCGGGGTTGAGCGTCCACGGCAGCTCCTCGAAGTCGAGGAACCGGTCCCACC
>Ga0207421_10006410_pt1 | contig 12814 bp, 14 predicted proteins | sample SodLakKL_010_SED_4_FD_187542 | JGI IMG/M metagenome (GOLD analysis project Ga0207421, IMG submission 187542) | Alkaline sediment microbial communities from Lake Tanatar, Kulunda Steppe, Russia - 8KL_010_SED (SPAdes) (version 2) | ecosystem: Environmental > Aquatic > Non-marine Saline and...
GCATCCACAATGCCCTGCTCGATCTTGCCGAGGTTCGCCTCGCTCAGCGGCGTGCCCTCCTGGGTGACGGTACCCTCGGACGGCGTGATGGTGAACAGCCCACCGCCGAGATCCACCAACTCGTAACGGTTCGGGTGTTCTACGATTCTTCGAAGCCAGTTTGTCGGATCGTATGTCATCCGGTCTCACCCTCTAACGTATCGGATCGGACCACCGTAAGACTTTGGCTGTTGGTCTTTTGGATGTCCACGGGGGTCTCGGCTATCTTCACCGTATCGGCCCAAAGTTGCGCCCGCTTGATGTGGAAGTTTGCCTCGGTGTGGTCGAACAGCACCGTGGATCGAAGTTTCCCGGTGAGCACCTCGGGGATGATCGTCTTGGAAGCCGTCTCCGTCCCGGCCTCGTTCTCAAGAGTTATGGTATCAAACGCCCGGGCCTCGTCGCCCACCATCATGTTGAGTACATGTTGGACGCCCTCCGGGGTGATCTCGTTGTGATACCGGATCGCCTCTCCGTCATCGATGAAAAACTCGAACACACCGCGCCACCCCCAGCGGGACTGGATCTTCATCCGGGGTACACCTGCCTTCCCTCTCCAAAGTATCTAACGCCCGGATCTAGTTCGTGTGTGTCTGCCAGGTACCGGAACGACGACCAGAACGTCTCGATCTCTTCGCCCCATACCCAGATATCCGCGAAATCTGCGTACCGCTCCACACGCTCGACCCGCGTGGATTGCGCGGACTCTATCCGGTGCAGGCGGCGGAACAGTTCGATGATGAGGTGGTCGTCCTCCAGGGGTACCCGGGCGAGTTCTACGTCCACCTGGAGACCCTGTCGCGCCGACCATGACCGGGTCAATTTCTGGACCGGCATCAATTGATTAATGTTGTAGCCGGGGATCTTCACCCGGTAGTACGTCCCCGCCCGGACCTTGGGGGTGTGCAGGCTAGCGGTGATCGCCGAGGTGGGAAGCGCGTTCTTATCCAGGAACGCATCCGCTATCGCTTCCGCCTCCGGCCGGGAAGGGCGTGGGCTCCGGCGGATTACGTGGTCCACCTGCCCGAACAGTTCCATGGAGGATAGGTGCTGGCGTCGAACAATGACGCTTATCTCGGCGGTATAGATGATTTTCAACTCGTAGGACCCGGCGGGGTCCGCGTTAAGTCGCACAAAGCGGTTCTCGCTATTGTAGACGACATCCGCCGTATCTGCTTCGAAATCGTCTTCCGGGAGGACTGTATCGAATTCCACCCCGTCCAGGAAAACCCGCGGCGGGTTGTCGACCTGCACCGTACCTCCCGCGGTTTCGAACTCTCGCACTAAGGGGGCGTACTGGGTGAAATACCGATGGACCCCCGTCTCGGTTTTCTGTATATCCTCGAAGTCTACAACTCGGAAGCGCGCGGGGACGTAGACTACATTCGACACGTCCGCGAGGCTGGACTCCGAGACCAGCCCGGGCTTGAGCAAGGATTGGTTGAGCACGAGGTCGGACACCTCCGCCGAGGGGTCGAGGAAGTGCAGTTCCCCGTCGCGGACGTACCACCTCCACCCGCTACGGTCGCAGATCGTCTCCATGAAATCGAACAACGTCTCCAGGTTACTGGATACGGGCGTGGCGTCGGCGGTGTTCCCTGTCGCGTTGCTGAGGTCCACCCCCGCGGGACCGTACCGAGTCCAGGCGTCCTCGATGATGGCGGACCAGGTGTGCACCCCGTCCTTCGGGTAAGAATCTATAAACCGGTACCGCTCCGCATCGTAACTTTCATCATAGCACGTCAAGTTGAACACGTCCGTGGCGGGACCTTCCGCTCGAACCGGACGGGTCATGAGCGTACCCTCGAACGTGTACACGTCCCCGTCCACCGTCTGAGTGAATCGGACGCGACGCCCGAGGTTGAGCAGGGACCACAGGGGATCCTCCCGGGTAATCCCGGCCACCTGAAAAGATAATTCCCGGACGGGCTCCCGGGCGTGCTCGGTCACGGACGCGGCCTCGAAGGGGATCTGTGTCCAGGACCCTTCGTCGTAGACCTCCATGACGTTTGTTACCTGACTGACGTTCATACCCGGGCCTCCGTCAACTTGAACCCTAGCCTGCGGACCTCGTCCACGAACCCCCGCCCTGCGCGCTGGCCGCCCTCATAGTCGTCAGCGTTGATGATTAGATTATGGATTACCACGCCGCCGCCGGACCCGTGGGGATGCACCCGGGAGCCCGTGGGGAGATCGACGACCTCAGCACCGCGCTCACCGACCAGGGCCAGACCGCCTCGGGTTACGTCACCGCCGCGGGCTAGTTGTGGTATGCGTGGCAGGTTTGCTTCCGGTATCGTCGGAAGACCGAAACTCCCGCCACCCAGCCAACTTGGGATATTGATCCGGGGGACGCTGTTGACTGCGCGCGCCACGCTGTTTATCATCCGCTCGAAGGCACCAATGACGCCATTTGCTATACCGATAATCGCGTTCGCCGGGCCCTTGATTCCGTCGACCAGGGAGTCCCACGCATCCACAACGCCGTCGCGAAATGAGTGCGCGATGTCGAGAACTCGTTCGACCGAGTCTTCCCAGCGATCTTTGATACCCTGCACCAAGCCACCGAACCAGTCGGAAAAGTCCTGCCACAACTGGGTGATGAATGCCACAACCTCATCCCAGTTATTGTAGAGGTACCACCCGATGGCTACTGCCGCGGTGATCGCCAGGATCGCGAGGCCTATCGGGCCGGTTACGGCCGTCATGACCTTACCAAATAACGCCACGGCCTTCGAGGCTACACCCGCCGCGGCGGTTAGCCCTTGCTTCGCTAGGGATACACCCTTGATGGCGGGACCGGCGGCGAGCATGAGCGGAGCCAAACCCGCCGCCTGTTCGATGTAACCGCCCATCGCGTAACTGACTTCCCCGAGGCTGTGTTGAAGTTCCTGCATCCGTGTATAAGATTCGCCGTGCAGTTCCGCGTTCCGGTCGATGACTTCGCTACTACCCTCGACCTGCTCGGTGTAGTTCGCGAACTGCTCTTCGGTGATTCCCAGCGTTTCGAGCAGGTCCTCCAGGGATCCGTCCGCCTCCCGGATGCCCTGCTCCAACTCGCGGCGCGCCATCCGCCCGGTGAGCCCCATCTCGTTTTCAAGCACGCCAAGGAGCCCGGCCGTCTGGTCGACGTCAACCCCCATCTCGGATAACTCGGGGCCGACGCGCTCGATAATCTGAAGGAACTCTCCCACGTCCGAGGTCGTCTCCTCGGTGATAAACCCGAAAGCGTCCATCGCCTCCGCTTCCTCGCCCGCCGCGATGCCCATCGTTCGAAGGGCGACGCCTGCGTCGGATAAGTCATCCGCGGCGAGACCGGTGGCGTCTCCGACCTTATCCCAGAACAGCGCGAATTCCTGCAATTGTTCGGTGGATTTGATTCCCTGCTGGCGGCCGGACTCCATAACCGCGGCGACATCCTCCAGCGGGAACGTCACATCCGAAGTCGATTTAATTAAATCCCGCATCTCGCCCTCGGTCACGCCGATGGACGAAGCAAGCCTGCGTGTGCTCTCGTTTAGGGGGGCCTGGCTCCGTGCTAGACCTTCGATTGCCAGGGCCGCACCACCGGCGACCACGGAGATTTCCTTCCAGGATGATTCCAGCCCGCGCGCGGCGTCCTGGCCTGATCCTTTCACGTTCTCGAATACCTTGGATGCCTCGTCCTTCGCGCGGACGACGACACTCATTTCGCTAGCCATCTAATCACCGCCTCGTCCTTCGGCGTTCGAACTCCGACCGGAGGTCCCCTGATACTTGGTCCCCCGTGGACCCGTCCCGGGTGCCCTTCAAGAGGTCCGAGACCACCCGCGCAAGGTAGTACTCCTGGACCGGAGTCAAGTCTTTCTGCGTGGACACCAGGGGCGACCCGTGAAAGTGAAGCAGGGCGACGAGTTTTCCTTCGTCACTCGCTACGAAAGGACTCCACCTCGTCGCGCGCCTTGTCCAGTAGTTCCCCCCGCTTGGAGTCTACCCCCGAGATTTCATAGACCGCGGCCGCGATCTCTTCGATGGCCGCCAAAGGTAGCATCTTGACTTCCTCGACGCTCCAGCGATCTGTTTTGTCGCTCGTCACCGCGAGGCCATACTTCACCGCGTACACGTCCGCGAGGAACTCGTCTTCCTGGGATTCCCCGAGCGAGAAGTCCACGGTGACATCGGCGTCCTCGGTGGCCTTCCCGTGAGCGCGCATCCGGGCAGTTCGCTGTGACCGGATCGACGACCACTCGCCGCCGGACAGGGAGCGTAGGGGAATGGTCTTATCCAGGGCCTCGATGTAACGCTCCTCGGTTTTGTAGATGCCCCCAAGTATCTCAGACTTCATCAGGTCAAGTCCCCTTCATTGTTCAGGATCGTGGCTACGATCTCGGTGTCGACCGTGCTAGCGTCGAGCAGGGCAACGACATCCCGCATCGCTGTAACGCTGATCTCTTGCACCAGTTCGTCGCGGCCGGATGCGGTGAGGTTGATCTCGTTGATGTAGGCATTCGGCAATTCCAGTTCCACCGACCGTCCATCTCCAACATCAAGCGTAACCGTGAACGCCTCCGCGTCTGAACCGTCCGCGTGGTCGGGTGCCGATGAGCCGCCCCAGAATGACTCCAGGTAGGTCGTATCATCGAACCACAGCGACATCGACATGGTCACCTCCCGGGCGTTTACCGGGACCCGGTACGGCGTGCGCTGACCCATGCCGCGACCCGCGCTGGCGTCTGCGTTGTTGGAGATGCTCAAGGTTAGGGACTTCACATCCGCGCTGATGTTGGATGCCCCGTTCTCGACCTTCACGTGTTGGAAGGTCATGGGGTAGTCGTCCGGGAGAAGGAGGTCACCCTCGGCCGCAAGCGTCACCTTCTTGTCCTCGGCTCCGACAATCCCGAGCGTGGCCTGCACGAACTCGCCTTCCACCGAAAGTTCCAGACTATTGATCGTGCATCCTGCGAAGACGTGTTCGAGGGCGTCCTTGCCGACGAACGCGGTGAACGAATCAAGCGTCTGCTGGTCGTAGCCCCAGACCTCGTGGGTGTTGATCGTGCCCTCACCCTCCGCCGCGGTAAACTCATACCCGCCAAGGGCCCATTTCAGGATTGCGGCGATAGTCTCGACGTCCACGGCGTAGACCACATCGCCCTCGGGGCTGTAGAACCCGGGGCGACGGATTGCCGGACTGCGACCGCGTCCGCCGGAGTACAACATCTCCGCGTCGGACGGTGTGTCCAGTGACGCGGAGGCTATATCGACGTGGAAGGTCGCGGCGGCCTCGAACGTGCCGTACTCCGCTTCCTGTGCGAATCCGGCATATCTTAATCTCTTAGTCACCATTTCCTGCACTCTCCTTAACCGTGAAGGTCACCTGGATTACCGCGCCCGCGGAGTACCGGCCACCCTCGTCGGGGAATCTTGTCCTGGGTTCGAAAGCAGTGGATTCAATCCATCCGACCTCCGCCACGTCCAGCCCGTTCGCGAGGATGTCGGCCCGGACATCGGCGGCCATCGCCGTCGCCTTCCGCTGGCCTTCTTTCGGGTTGTCTGTATCGAACGTCACGGCCACGAGCATCACCGGGAGTTCCCACACCTCTCGGAGCGTGGTGGAGCCCGGGTGCAAGCGGGCCGTGTCCGTGTGGATCCATAGCACCGGCGGACGCGGAGCGAAGCGGGCGGCTTCACCGCGAACGACCGTCCATCCGGCGTCGATGTTGGCGGAGACCACGGTCTCGACCGCGTCCATGATGTCCTCGAGTATCGTTGAAAGGTTGCTCATGTTGCCGTCTCCCCAACCGCCATCGACATGAACTCCTGCAACCTGCCGCGCGTCCGTTGCCAGGCTCGCTCGTGGTACGGGTTCTCGTTGATGCCTTCTTCGCGGATCTTCATCCACACCGGGAACGGCGGAAGACCCTTGCGGTGTGCCCACTCCGCTATCGGGTCCCAGGGCAGGTTCGGGATCGCGTCGGTCCCGTATGCTATGCTCGCCGCGTGCTCAAGGTCGCTTATCACTCGTCCGGTGAACGCATCGTCCTGTTCGGTACGCCAGGACCCGGAAAGTTGGCCCTGGTCCGTGGGAACCTCCTCGACGATTCGGCTCTCGTAGTCGATCAGCGTGAGATACATGGCCCGCTCCATGGCGGCCTGCCCCCGGTCGAGGAACTCGTGTAACTCCTCTTCGTTGATCTCTAGTTCGAAACTCATGCGAACCGCCACCCATGACGTTCGCTCTCGAAGGATTTAAGGTCCTCGCGGATGTCGTTGGAGAGGACGAAGTCCTGTATCGACCGCTGGGCGTATTCGTCGATTCGGATGATGTTCTGCTCGCGGCGGATCTTCGCGTTCGTGACGTGGTGGGCGCAGGCCCGGGTCGCGATGTTGTGTATCCCCTCAGGGACGGGGTCCTCGTACTCTTTACCCTGGAAGCGGTCCATCAAGGATTTGACCTCGCCGAGCCACATCTCCAGGATGGCCTCCAGTTTCTCGTCGGCCGTCAACCCGCCCTCGGTATCGTCGAGGTTCAGGTCCCCGGGGCGAACTCCGGTATACGTTATCACCCGCGCTGGCGTGCTATAATATTCGGCCATCATTTACCACCGTACTTTCGGCGGAGAATCCTCTTCAAACTCTTCTTACCCGCCTTGCGGTTTCGCTTGAGGCGCATATCCTTTGGGGTGCCCTTGGAAGGTTTACCTCCCATCGCCACCACTCTCTCGACGGATCAATTCGATCAGTTCCGCCTTCCGCAAGTTCCCCGGGGCTAGACCTCGTGACCGGGCAACCTCCCGGAGCGTGTCTACCGTCGACTCTTCCAACGTAAGCGCAACAAGGTCGACCGCCTCTTCCTCCGGGTAACCCGGGCACTCGTGGCGACGATGTATCGCCATAATCTTCGGCGAGTTCGTGGTGTATCCGCACTTTTGACACTCTATCCGTTCCGCCATGCCTCCACCTCGATCCTGTGGGGGAGGGGGTGATCCCCTCCCCCCTGGGGATTATTGTTAGGCGGTCCCGAACATCCGAACGGCGAGTTCGGGCTGCAGACACTTGACACCGTAGAGGATATCGAAGGATATCGTGTTAACCTTCGAACTCATGGTGTATCCCTGCGTCACCCGGACACTTAGCCCGTTGTAGTTGACGACTTCGCCCTCGGCCCCACCCATCGGGAGGGCCAGGGGACGGTTCACCAATGCCAGCGCGTTCCGGTGGAAGCCAAGGTTCGCGACGTGGGTATCCTGGATCGTTGCCTCCTTGCCGGCGTCAATGGTCTCCGCGGTGGCGGGATAGAACTTGATGGCGATCTCGTCGTCGGTGGTGTCCGCGTCGGCGTCCTCGGTGACGACGAACTGCTGGTCGTTGTCCGCGATGCTGAAGAGGTCACCCGCCTTGAGGGACCCAGTGAGGTCCGCGTCCGAACCCGTCTCGAGGGTCATCTCGGTCGCACCGGCGTCGACTTCACTCTCCACTACGATGTCACCGGAGGCCGCCGCGAGGTCGCCCTTCGTGTGGGCCCGGGTGTTCTGGCTCATGAACGTATCGAAGCCAAGCAGACGGCCCAGGGAAGCCTCGCGCAGGGCGTCGGTGCTGCCACTCTTGGCGGCAGAAGCCACGGCGTCGAGGACCAGTAGTTCGGCATCTGCTTCGGGATCCACGAGCAAACGGCGGTTCCCGAAGGGGGCTTTGTTTTCGTTCAAGGTCTTACGGGCCTGAGCGATGTGGGATAGGGCGTCGGGCGTGTTGCCGGGGGTGCCCGAGTAATAAGGGACCGCGGTATATAGCCCGGCCAGGTCGTTATCGATCTTCTGGGCCAGGGCCTGCATCGCGCCCTCGACTATCTGCTCGCCAAAGTCGTCCAGGTTCAGGGCCAACTGCTTCGAGGTAACCTCCACCGTAACGTCCGCGATCTTATCCAGTTTCACGAGGACCTTATCTTCCTCGATGTCCTGGGCATCGGTGGTACTGGACCCCGACGTAAAGTCCTTCGCCTCGAAGGTCGCGGGCTTGCGGACCTGGATGGTGTCGCCGAAGGATGCGAACTCGTTGCTGTGGTCCCGGTGCACGAGACCGGCCAGCACGAGGTTGTTCTGCAGTCTGAGCAGAGCCTGGCGGGCTATCTGCTGGACAGTCAAAAAGTCATTAGCCATTATTTTTCACGCTCCTAGAGTGAGGTTTTCTTCTCCCTCTGGGCCTCCCAGTGGGCGGCGTATTCCTCCATGGTCATCGAGGACGGGTCCTTCCCGCTCGAATCCCCGGAAGCGGGCTTCCTGCCGTACTCCGACATCTGCTCGTCGACCGCCGTCTGGACTGCCTCGGAGAAGGTCTTGCTCAAAAGGTCAGCACGTTGGGTTAATCCGTCCTCGCTGTCCACACCTTCGAGGAGTATCGGCTGGAGAGCACGCGGTATCTCGTGAGACTCCATCACTTCGAAGGACCGGAGTTTCAACTCTTTGGAGGTTAACTCCTGTTCCTTCTCTTCGAGGGCCTTCCGTCGCCGCTCCTCTTCGAGGGCGAGTTTCTCTTCCGCCGACAGTTTCTCGTTCTCTAGCCGCTCGCGTTCCGAACGCTCCTCCTTCAATTTCTTGGAGTATTCCGTCCGGATCTTGTCGGCCTCGGACTGAAGCATCTTCTTGGCCTCTTCGAGGGTGACGTGCTTCCCCTCGCCGGTTTCCTCGGACCCGCCCTCTTCGTCCCCGGAGGTCGCTTCTTCCTCCGGCGAGTTCGGCTCCTTCGAATCCCGTTCTTCTGCGAACAGCTGAAGGTCTATCATACGCATGGTCTCTCTCCTTCCGAGTTCCGAACATTGCACCCCCGAAGGTTTGTAATGTTCGACCCTCACTCTACCCCTACTATATCAATAACCATTCGACAACGACAGTTGATGTCATCCGCGGCAGTCCCCATCATCCCCGGTGCAGGGCCCTCGCCGCCTGTGTACGGGTTCACGAAGTCGTCCTCGTAGTCGACCTCCTGGCCGTGCATGTGTTCGTGAGAGGCACGAACACGTTCGTCTCGTGCCGAGACCCATCGCTTCACCATCACCACCCCCTGGGCGTCGGCGTGGTCCAGGGCGTCGAGCCGCGCCTGCTCCTGCACGCGGTGGCCCTCGGTACGGACCACTCTTGTGGTCTTCGCCAAGTCCATGTCGACTTCCTCGCGGATGGTGTGGGTGATGTCACGAAATGTATCCCCCCGCGCTAGCCCACGGGTGATCTCCTGGTCGATCCGGGCGACGATCTGCTGGCGTTGTACCGATAGCCGCTCGTTGAGTTTTAATCCGGTTCGCGGGTCCTGGAGGTGCTCGGTGATCGTCTCCCCTTTGATCTTCCCGCGTAGCGTGCGCCCGGCCGCGTCGGACAGGAGGTCCAGGGTGCTGTCGTGGGAGGTCCGCGCCACGTCCCGGAGCGCGCTCCGAATCTCACGCCCCGTGCTGACGTAGGATTCCCGGACGATCTTGGCCACGCGCTTCTTCAGGGCGTCCAGCCGGTTATACTTGCTCATCTCCCCCAGGCTTAACCGGTTCCTGGAATCGGCGTACTTGTCGAAGACACCGGCCAACTCGTTACGAAGTTTCCGGTACATGGACGCGTAAGACTTCTGGGCCCCTTTGATCCCGTTACGCTCTAGCCGCGCCAACTGGCGGTCGAGTTTCTCGAAGTCCGCGCCCAGGGCCATTACTCTTCGTCCTCCTCGTCCTCTATGTCTGCGACCGAAGGCATCTGCTCGCGTTCGTCAAGCATACGGCGGATCTCGTCCCGGGGGTCCTCGATGAACGGGAACTGCGCCAGCAGGGTCTCGTCGCTAATGATCCCCTTGAACTTGCCCGCGACCTCGCCGAGGTACTGCAAGTCTATCGGCAGGTTTCGGCGGAAGTCGAAAGTGATCCGCGTCCAGTCGTTTATCGGCACGCGGCGGTAAGTGCAAAGGACCCGGAACATCTCCTGTAGTGCCTGGGTGAACTTTCGCTCCTTCGTGATGGCCTTATTCTCAAGGCTTTGAAGCCGCCACTTACGGGCCTCGCCACTTTCCGCGGAGTGGAAGGCGTCATCGTCCATGTCCACGGTCTGGGAGAACTTGTAAATATTGCGCTGCAACGTGTCCTTCTGTTTCTCCAGGAACGCATCGTTGATCTCCTTCGTGAGATAGTACACTCGCCCCGGTCCGGAGATCGTCCGGTATTGCTTCATCGCATTAATGTCTGCGGGGTCCGGGGGGCTGTCGCCCTCGAACACCATAAACGCGGCACGGAAGTCTTCGAGCACGTTCTGTGCATCCGAGATCAACCGGTCATAGGCGTCGATCAAGGGGCGGACCCCCTCGAAGTCACCTTTGCGCTCATTGTTGTTCTTGAACCGGATCAGCGGGATGGCCTGGAACTGGTGGGGCATCGGGTTACGGGGTTCGGTGGGGTCCAACACATAGTCCCCGCCGCGGGTCTCCACGTAGAAGGTCACGTACCGGTCATCGTACCACTCGACCCGGGTGCGTTCTAGCATCTTGCCGTTCTCCTCTACGATTACCGGGTACGTCCGAAGGGCGTACTGCACCTCGTCCAACGACCGGTCCTCGATGAAAATGGCCTCCCACGGCGGGATATCCATCACCTGGGGTTCGAGATCCTTATCCACGTAGAGCAGGCGGGCCCCGTAGCCGCAGATCGAAGTCATCTTCCCGGTCTGGGAATCGAGGTCGTCTATCTGATTCACGCGCCGCCATTTCTGGAACCACAGTTCCTCCGCCGTGGGCTCCAGGTTCTGTTCGTCCTCCGCAGTCCGCTCTAAGCCGTAACTAATCGGCTCGCCGTACATGTACCCGACGACCTGGTCTACGATGTTTGTGCGGAACGGGTTCGGTAGTCGGTTATTTGCCGCCGTCGTCTCAAGGGCGGCCCGCCTCAAGATGCTTAGGTCCTCGGCCTTGTACTCCCGGAACAGGAGTTTCTCGTGGGCAAGGTCCGCCGCGCTCTCGGCGAGGATGTCTCTCAATATTCTCGAGGTCACCTCGCCCTCGTTTGCTTCGATCCTGGTCAATATCTGGCTGTCCATTTTACCGGATGCCCCCTCCGTTATTCCTATTGCGCGAACCCCGCTTTTACCGGTTTTTGCGGTGTTTTGGGGTCCTCACCCGCGAAAGCCTCCTTTTTCCTATAAGACATATAAGAGTGATATAGAAGTTTTCGGCAAATTCCTATAGGTCACTTTCCCCTACCACATCAACGAAAAGACCTTATCGCGAGGGCGATCTATAACACTATTGGAGTTAGAATAGATTCACGTGGTCCCAGACTTTTTTCTCTCGCGCGTATACTATTGGCTGTTTTCATCATCGGAACACCCCGGGAACTGCCTGGAACTTCTTCCGACCCTGCAACCGGATCAGCGCCTGGGAGGTCGCGTCCACCTGGTCGTCGTGTGACCCCAGCGGAAACTCCACCAACTCCTCGATATAGTCTTCCACCCACCGAGCGGATTCGGGCAGGTAGACGTTCCCGGCCTCGAACTCCGGCGTGATGGATGTCGCCCTCGCCTCTTTCCCCCCGCGTGGCTCCACCGGGATGATCCGAGAGATGTGGGCCTTTAGTGTCTCGATGACCGCGGTGCCGTTCGCTTTGTCCTCGATAAGTATGGACTTCGTTTCCGGGAACTCGATCACCTTCCGCTTTACCGCGTTCACCGTCTCCACGAATCCCATCTGTTTTCGGGTCTGCGCGATCAGGTACTTCGACGATCCCACGCGACCCCACACCTGGCCGACAACGTACGACGAAGTCGCCGACTCCTTGAACGCGCAATCCCAAGACTGGATCACTTCCTCGAAGGTCGGCGGCAGTGTGGAATAAAATTGGAACCAGTCTCTTTTGAACAGCGCGCCCTCGACGGGGGCCGGGCGTTGCTGGTATAGGGCGTTCCACACCCGCGAGCCCACGGTCTCCCGCGTCCGGTGTAGGTGGTCAAGGTCGAACCCGTGGTCTGGCCACAGCGCCTCCCCCGCCTGCCGACCGAGGGCGTCGTCTGCGTCCTCGGCGATGGCGGGGAGTCTCACGACCTCCCAGCGGTCCCCCTCTCGTTCGAGGAGACGCCCGGCGAGGTCGTCGTGGTGCCAGTGCGTCATAACAATAACCACGCGCCCGCCGGGATGGAGCCGGGTCAGGAGCGTATTCTGCCACTCGTGCCACACCATCTCCCGGTACGTGCTCGACGTGGCCTCCTGCCAGTTCTTCACGGGGTCGTCAACGATCAGGAGGTCCGCACCCTGCCCGGTGATCGCCCCACCGATCCCGGCGGAGACGATCCCGCCTCGATGGCCTGCGATGGCGACCGAGGACGCGCCGCGCTCCCCTGCTTCCAGGGTCAACCCGAACAGGGGTTCGGCGTACTCCTGCAACTTGCGCAGGTTCCGGCGGCCGAACCCCCGCGCCAGGCTATCACCGTAAGCCGTGAGGATCACGCGCCGTTCCGGGTCTCGTCCGATGAACCAGGCGGGGAAGGTCTCGGTGATGGTCATGCTCTTCGAGTGCCTTGGGGGCAGGAGAACGAGCAACCGGTCCACGTCCCCACGCTCCGCGGCTTCGAGTTTGCGGGCGATCAGGTCGGTGTGCGCCGCGGGCGTGTACCCTCCGCGGTGCACGTATTCGCAGAAGAAACCGAAATCCTCCCTAGCGAGGGCGGTCTCCAGTTCTTCGTCTGAAATGCTCTCTAACCCGGTCGGCGACGTCTGGATCACTGATGACCTCCTGGATGATGTGGTAGTGCTCCTCGGTCCTCTGTGTAACCTCGCCGCTGTGCTCCAC
>Ga0207421_10006413_pt1 | contig 12813 bp, 11 predicted proteins | sample SodLakKL_010_SED_4_FD_187542 | JGI IMG/M metagenome (GOLD analysis project Ga0207421, IMG submission 187542) | Alkaline sediment microbial communities from Lake Tanatar, Kulunda Steppe, Russia - 8KL_010_SED (SPAdes) (version 2) | ecosystem: Environmental > Aquatic > Non-marine Saline and...
ACCCCTTGAGATCCTTGCAATGACGGGGCTGAAAATGCCGTTTCCGTCAACCCCCTAAAAAATCGATTTTTTTTGCTTTTTTAAGCAAAATCACCCCAAATTTCGAATTTGATTAACTCTTAATTTCTCCATTATACTAATATATACTTTAATTTTCTCGATTTCCGTCAACCCCCCGGGGTTTTGACCCTTTTTGAGGTTGACGGAGGAAAATTTTGTTAGTTAAATATTACTTTAAAAGATTACCTAATACAATTATTTATTGTAAATTAAATTTTATCTTTACCATAAAATTATAGATTTAATTTTTGCTCTTTCTATTTATCATAATTCAGGGTTTGATTAAATTCTCCTGCAACATTTCATGATTTTATTTATTTCAATTTAATTTATTTAAAACTTTGATACATTTATTTAAATCTTATTTTTCCTAATTGTTCTCTTTCTTAATGATTGTAAGTTTAAGACTAAAATGTGAAGTCAATATATTTATTAAACTCAACACAGTAAGGATAAAACCTGCTATTTTTGCATTAAAGGGCGCAATAATATTCTTAGCTCTATAAACAGCTTATTATATTTAGTAAAGTTTTATCCAATACTCTGTTCATCTATTAAGTTGCTGTTTCAACTTATTTATTTCTTCTTTTTCTTTTTCTATATTTTCTTTTAATGTATCAATTTCATCTTCAAGTTTAGAATGTTTCTTTAGCTTATTCTCTATCCTATTCCAAACTTTTTTATGGGCCTGAATCACTCTTTCATATTTATTTTTATCTTCTAATGATAATTGGCCTATGTTTTCAAAATAATGATAACAATTGTTACATATTTCATTTTTAATTTTATTTTTTTTATTACATACTGGACATGTTTTATTCATAAAAGTTACCTCCATAAATTAATCGGTCAAATATCTTAAAGGGTTAGGAAAATTAACAGGTATTCCTATAGACAAGCTTGCACCCAGCCCAGTTAAATTTTTATTTGAAAATTTAGGTCCAAACCTTCCCATTAAACCAAATTGTACTCTATTTCCTGTTTCATAATCTAAATAATATTTTAATCCTAAATTACTTTTAACAAAAACCCCAGTTTCTTCAGGATTATTTCCTAAAGGAAAGTCATCATATAAAAAAGAAGTACCTCCTCCACCTGAAAAAAACATATTTAAAGTTCCTGGGAATAATTGAATTTCACCTGAAATACTAGCACCTATATCCAATAAAGTATTATTATCTAAAATTGAAAAACCAAATAGTGCACCTCTACTAGTCTTATATGGAAGCTCACTCCCAAATTGTCCACTTAAAGAGAAACCTATCTTATTGTCTGTGTTAGAATTATTATCACTTTCTATCTGATATGAAAATACTTCCGTAGTTATATTAGTTAATGAAATTTCTCTTTCAGGCAATTCTTTAACAACATGGTCTGTATTTATTCTTTCAGACTCCCATATAATGACCGCTTCAGTTTCACTTGAATCTATTTTATTAACCTCTACCAAACCAATTCTTCTATAATCTCCAACTTCTCTTTGGTCAATTTCAAGCACCTTATATCTCCATTCATTTTCTACACCAACATTTCTACCTCCTGCAAATGTTACATTATCATCAGTAACTTCATAAATAAATGAATATATTGCAAATTCCTCTCTAACTAAAGGTTCTATTTTTTCTATTGCTGCTTTTATAGCATTTTGGTATGCTTGATTCCTATTACTATCTGAACTTTCTGCTTCTAAATTTGATGAAATTATAATACTTCTTTTTTCTTGATCCCAAACATTAATTTTAATAGTACATTCCGAAATATGTTCTCTTTGAGAACTATTATAAGAAGAACTTAAATGAATCATTTCACCCCAAAAAATAAGATCTATATCTAATTCATCAGCTGCCATCATAGCATTATTATAATCTATCAAAATATTTTGATGATCTTTTTGTCTCAAATATTCATGCAAATCATTTTGATTAATTACTGTAAACCTCTTTAGATTATTTAAAGAAATTTCTAATTGATTAACAGCTGTATTAATATATCTTTGATTAAAATCCCCATCTATTCCTAAAATACCAACTTTCTCAGCATTAATAGTTTTTGATGTTAATATTAATAAAATCAATAAAAATAAAATTATTAATTTAGCTTTATTTATTCTTTTAATAAACATTTTACTTACCCTCCCCTTTAAATTAATTCAAATAATTTATTAGATTTTTTTCATTAATTATTATTTCAACTTCACTCACCATTTCTCCCTGTTCATTAGATGATGAGCTCAAAACATTATAATTTACTATATTATTATGATTTTCTGGTTCATTATATAACGACAATTGCTCAATCTGAAAATCTTTGAAAATAACATTTTTTTTAACAAGGTTTTCTATTACTTTTATTAATGCATTCTGTGTTGCATTTAAAACAGAATTATCTCTAGCTTCTATTAAATCAGATCTTCTTATTTCAGCCTTTCCTTTTATTTTATATTCTTTATTTAAATTAACTTCTCCTGAATTAATATAAATATCTTTTCTTAATTTATAATATTCTAATTCATTAGGGTTAATTTCAATTGCTCTCTCAATATTTAATAAAGCATCAGAATAATTATTTTCATTTAAATATTCTTTTGATAAATTATAAAATTCTTCAGCAGAAGCTAATTCATCATCTTTTTCTTCTAAATCATCTTGAATTCTATCTCTTTGTGAGTCATCAATAGTATGAGATTCATCATTATCAATATCATCTTCTTCTGAGTCAAACATACCAGAAATATACTCATCAATATCAATTATTCTTCTTGATGCTCTTTCTTCGTCTACTTCATCAACAATTATCTCTTCTTCTTCTATCTCCTCTGGCTCTTCCTCGTCTTCATCAACAATTATCTCTTCTTCCTCTATCTCCTCTGGCTCTTCCTCCTCAGGCTCCTCAACAACTGTCTCTTCTACTTCAGCTTCTGCTGGCTCTTCCTCGTCTTCATCAACAATTATCTCTTCTTCTTCTATCTCCTCTGGCTCTTCCTCAACTTCATCAACAATTATCTCTTCTTCCTCTGGCTCCCCTGGCTCTTCCTCGTCTTCATCAACAATTATCTCTTCTTCCTCTATCTCCTCTGGCTCTTCCTCCTCAGGCTCCTCAACAACTGTCTCCTCTTCTTCAGCTTCTGCTGGCTCTTCCTCCTCTGGCTCCTCAACAATCGTCTCTTCTATTTCAGTTTCTGCTGGAGGTATTTCAGTTTCTGAATCTCTAGCCTCATCTAAAAGTGGAACTATTTGTGTTATTGCTAAAACTATTATCACAATTATAAGAATAGTATTAAGAATATAAATTACTGAAAATCTTTTTTTTGATTTTTTGCTTTTCTCATTTAAAATTGATAGCTTTTTTGTATTTGCATTTAATTCACTTGGCAAATGAGTTATTACTATAGGTTGCCTATTATATTCCTTTACAACTTCATTGCCATGATCTGGTTCTACTCTTAAATTAAAATCACCAAATTGATCATATGTTATATTGTCATCTGAAGTACCATCACTCCAAACTAATTTAACTTCCAAACCTCTAAGACTTATATTTTCAGAAATATTATATTCTAATTTATTTGGTTGTTTTGTTACAATAATATTATCTAGATCTATATTATCATATTTTATTGGTAATTTATTCTTTAACTTATTCTTCTCATTTTTTATTTTTTCAAGTTCTGTTTCTAAATTATCTTTTTCAGATTCCAGAGAAGGGATTTCATTAATTTGCCTTTTAATTTCATTCCATCTATTTTGTCTTTTATTGAGATAGTTCTCATTATAAAATTCTTCATTTCCACAACGACTACAAACTATCTCATCTTCTTTTAAATCTTTTTCACAAACACAACAAATTAAAATAATTACCCCTCCCTCCAATACCATAAATAATGTTAATATAATAAATTAATATTTATATACTACTCATAGTTATAATTTGTTTCATAATTAGAAATCACTTCTTCATCATGATATATACTTACATCTTCTAAAATTTTCGAAATTACATTTTCATTTAAATCACTTTCTAATAAATCATTTATATTAGGGTTTTTTAAAGTTTCTTCTTTCCCATAATAATATATTCCTGCTTCCACAGATTGGTTTAACCTTTCAATGAAATTCGACCACTTTAAATTTAACAATCTAAATGGACGCATATTAACTATAGGCAATATATTATTAAGATCCTCTTTCTCACCATGCAAAGCAAAAATGACATGAGGAAAAGGTTCAAAACTATTTATTCTTTTTAATTTTTCCTGGACGGCTTTGCGAGTAGAGAAACTATTAGCTATTAATATAATCAAAATATAATCTTTTTCACAAAATTTATCTATTAATTCATTAAGAGTTTTCGTCTTCACAATTTCATGATTTTTATTACTTTTTAAAGACTTTATTATTCGACTTTCTTGTTTTTTATTGATTTCATTATCGGAATAAACCAAGATTTTATCTTCTTTAAGTTTATCATCTTCTTTAAGTTTATCAATATTTGTTTTGCTATTAGTTTTTAAATTATAATCACTTCTAACTTCTTCGATTTTATTAATTAAACTATCTATTCCCATTTTTTTATGAATATATCCTCTAAATTTATAATTAGCTGATTCAAACCAATCATCAACAGTACCTAAAGCACTAAAAATTAAAATTTCAGTTAAATAATTTAGCCTTTTTAATATTTCACCTATTTTCATTCCGGTTCCTGGAATTTTATCTTCAACCTTTTGCATATCTATATCCAGAATATATAAATGATAAAATTTATGATAATATCCTTCCAATACCTCAGAAATTTTTTCGCATTTATCAACGCTGTAACCTTCTTCTTTTAATCTCTCATATGCTTTTTTAGCAATACCTTTTTTATTAACTTCATCATCCATAAATAAAATTTTAAATTTTTCTTTATTAATAATTTAATCCACCTCCTTTAAAAGTTTGATTATAAATTTAGTCCCTTTTTTATCACTTTCATATTCTATTATCCCATCCTGAATTTCTATTGCAAATTTAACCTGAGCCAATCCTAAACCAGCATCCTGAAACGTCCCTTTATCACTAATATAAGGATCAAATAATCTATCATTTTCTAAATATTCTTCTGGTATTCCTCCAGCTTTATCTTCTAAAACACACTCCCATTTGTTATAGTAAAAACTTATTATGACTGGACACTTATCAAATTTTATATTATTTCTTCTGTAAGCTTCTATACTATTTTTTAATAAATTTCTAATAGCAATTATAAAATAATTTTTATCGATTTCAACTAATTCTTTTTTGCCATAAAATTCAAGACATTCTATACTCATATTTTCAAATTCACTTGCTTTAACAATATTTTTTAAAATAATTTCTATATCGACAAATTCAAAAATAGCCTTCTCCTCTTTTGTTAATCTAAAAATACCTTCAATAATATTTACCTGTTCCAATAAATCTGATAATTTTTTTGTTGTGTTAATATTGATATTATTTTTTTCAATTTTATTTTTAATTGATTTTATTTCTTCTTTGAGATATACTATTTTACTGGTTGCATCATGATGAAATTTATTAATCTGTTCAGTTGTTACTAAAAAGTTTTTCAATTCTTTAATTCGATTTTTGGTAAATTGATTTTCTGGATGCTCCTCTAAACTTTTTTCAAGCCATTCTATAGATTTTCTTTCTTTTTCCCCTCTTGTGCTTTGTTCATCTTTATAAAAATAAATTAAATCAGCCATCAAATTCATCATATTCGCCCTGGTTTCAGAATAATCTAATTCAACACTTTCTGTATTTTCAAGAAAAACCTCAATCATCCACATTGTATTTAAAAAATTTTGGTATTTATTTTTACCCTTTCTTTTGAAGTTCTGTCTTTCCTCATATATTTTAATCAGAAATCCCTCAAAGAAAAGTTTTTTAGTAAAAGGTGGTGAAAAAATTTTAATGCAATTTTTTATGAGATTATTTAATTTATTTTTTAAAATACTTTCTATATTATTATTAATATCAAAACTTTCACTAACCTCAATTAAAATCATATCAACATTATAAATAAAAATATCTTTTAATATACTATCACTCCAACTATTAATACCATCCTCTTTCTTAACTATCTTTGCTAATTTTAAATACTCATCAAAATATTTGTAAAATTTAACAATAGAGTCATTTCCATATTCAGATTCACTTTTATTTATAATTAAATGATGATAAGAAGTCATTAAGTTATTATAATCTTTAAACCGGTCTTTATATATTTTCTTATTTAATTTAATAAAATCATCATACTCGTTAAACAAAGTCTCTAAAACTTCTATTGTTTTTTTATAGTTTTTTTGCCTGAAATTATTCCTTGCCAAATATGATAGTTCATTTATCTTTTGAGTAAAATTTTCTTGCAAAACTTCTCACCTCTCTAACTACTATTAATTATATATATCTATTTCCTCTAACATATTAATGAATTTGATGAAATCATCAAATCTGGATGATGGATTATAACTAATACATTGTAAGATCATTTTTTTTATTTCATTCTCAATAGATATATTCCTCAATATTGCTTCATATTCTTCTTTAGAAGGGAAAGGGTTTTTTTTAAAATATTCATTAAAAATTTTATCTCCTAAAAGTAATTGCAACAAAAATTTACCCATAGCATATATATCTGTACTACAATTCAAATTATTTTGAGAGCTAAAAACTTCAGGTGCTGAATAAATTTTATTTGGTTTTAATACTTTTTTAGTTTTATCATATCCATCATATGAATTTAAGTTTATAAAAGACTTGAATTGGAAAAAATAAAAACCTCCAGTCAAAGACCTAATTATAGACTTCCTTGGTATTTCTCTAACAATTACATCATTTTTATGAAGATTTAATAACATATAAGATATTCTCTTAGTTAAACTTAATAAATAATTATAATTTTTTATATCATTATTATTTAAATTAAAATTTATTTCTTTACCTTTTAATTGTTTTAATAATAGAATTGGTTCTTTAGCTTCCACTATAGGACTGTCAACATATTTGAAAATAAGAGGTTCTGGAAGAAAATTAAAATTTTTAGCTAATATTTGAGCTAATTTTTCAAAAGAAGATTCAAGAAATTTTTTTTGCCAATCATCATTTTTATTATTTAAGTAGGAATAATCCAACCTCATAACAACAGATTCTATATTAATCTTAAGCTCATTTTTATTGGCATGCCAATACTCAAATCCATCTCCTTCATAAAATTTATCTTGTAATTTCCAGCCCCCTGGTAAATCCAGTTCTTGTGAGGATTCAGTTGATTTATTCATATTTCACCACCTGATCTATGGCAAGTCTTTTAATACTTCATCAAAATTATTATATCTATCACTTTTATTTGCTAACATCTTTTTTATTAATTCAGTCCAACCTTTATTATAGTTGTTTTCTTGAATATAATTATCTATTTTTCTAAAATCAAAATCATAAATTTCATTTGTGCTAGAGACTCTTGGTTTATCACCTGTAAGTATTTCATAAATAATGGCACCAAGTGAATAAACATCTGCAGCAGGTGTTAATTTCTGAATTTCAGGAATAGTATCGTTAATTTCCGGCGCACTATACCCTGGTGTAAAAATAAAATTACTTATATAGTTTTTATCATTTATAATATACGAAAAACTACCTAAATCTATTAATACAAATCCTCCATCTTTTGCAGCTATTATATTGTCAGGCTTTAAATCAAGATAAATCATTTTTATTTCATTGTCTAAACTTTCAATGTATTTATTACTATGAAAAGCTATTAATGTTTTACCAATAGAATTTAATAATGCTCTAGCAAATGTAATTTTATTATCGATTTCCTCTTCAATTTTTATTGATAATACTTGACCATCAATATAACTTAAAACCAAGTATAATTCTTTATAAATTAAATCTTCATCCTCTATATAAAATTTTTCTTTTGTTCTTTTATTAATATGAGGTCCATAAATATTTGGGTTAATATCTTCAATACTATCCAATAATACAGGTACTTCAGAAATATTTCGATTCCAAGCATGTAAAAAAGATAATTTTTCTCTATTAATTATTTCTCTATTTTTTTCTATTTCAGGTTTTAAGTTTTCATTATTAGGATAATTAAACAAGCTTGAACTATGTTTGCTAGTTTTAATTAAAACCTTTCTATCAAAAAAATCTGTATCTTTTGCACTGAAAATTATTCCCGTCCCACCTAAGGCAAGAACACCTGTTATCTCATACCTTTCATTCAAAATATGAGGAACTTTATATTGATTTTCTCTATATTCTATAATACTTATTTTTCGATTGAATTTATTTTCATCACTATATGTTTCTATTATTCCCGTATTAGTCATCATATTACCTTTCTTCAAGCTTAATTATAAATTCATTAGCAATTACAAAGTTTATATTTTTTTCCCATATAACTTTATCATTTGGTTTTAATTTTTTCTCATCATATTTTACTGTATTAGTACCAATGTTTTTTACGGTAATATATTTGTTTCTTGTAATAAATATTCTTAGTTGATGTCTAGAACAATTTTCAATATTTTTTTCATCTTTAAAATAATCTCTTAAGTCTATATCTGGATTCTTTGTTAAACTTGAGCTTTTACCAATAATAATAGAATTATTATTATCAAGTTTTTTTTCTAAATCAACCAGTCGCTGATTTTCTTGCCAGACAGATAAATAATATTCCTTATTTTCTGATACGGGCTCATATTCTTGTTCGTCTTTTTTATCTTCTTTTTCACCTATACTTGGTGGTTTGACTCTAAGTAAAAAGCTATTATTATTATCATTTTTATCGCTATCAATAACTTTAAATTCAACTTTATAGATACCTCTAAAAGTCTCAGGTACATTTATAATTATTTCTTCATGATTTGCTGTTATATAATTTCCCAAATCTTTACTAGCATCAGCTTCTATTGTTACGTCTTCAGCTTGATTTACTTCAAATACAAATTTTTCTCCGGCTTCTACAGTAAAAGTATCTTCTGAAATATTAAACACCTCCTATTGCATCATCTTCAACATTAGAATCTTCAACCAATACTCTACCTCTTCCATATTCTTGAGACACAGTAATAGTTTCAGAAATTGCATTTAATTCTTCTGTAGTTATATTATTATTTTCTTTTATTTTATCTAAGCTTTTTTTATATTTTTCAGCTATATTAATCTTTCCTAGTTTTTCAGCTTTATTTATCATTGCCTGTAACCTTTTTATAGCACCATCAATATCATCTTGATCTTTGCAATTTTTAACATCTTCATACATTTTCAAAAACTGCGCTTCTTGATATAATTCAGTCACAAAATTATTATATTTTGATTGAGATTCATCATCTGTTAAATTTAAATGAACTGATCTATTTTCAATTATGTTATTTCTGTTTTGTGAAGGTAAAGAATAGGATATTCTTACTTCTGATAACAAAATATTATCATCTGAACTTGTATCTACATACATTGCTAATACATAACTATTTTTATGGCCTAAAACTAAATTTCCACAATTAATACTTATCACCCTTTTCCCATCATTCATTTCATTTATTTTAGACTGATAGTTTCTCATCTCAGGTGTTATTTGATAAATTTCAAGATCTCTATATCCTGCTGGTATTTTCAAATCCATAAAAACGTTTCTAATAACTGAATTACTTGCTTTGCTCGAAAATTCTTGAAAAGATTGATTAACCTTATTAACTATTTCTTCTCTTTTATTTTCTTTAATACTTTCTGTATAACCATTTGATGGTTCAGTAAGACTTCTCATAAAATTAAAGCTATTGTTATCAATTCCTAATGCATTTATAGTAACTCCTTCTTCTGCTAATTTTTCTGAGATCCTTAAAGCTTCATTATCATCTCCACGAGTAGACTGACCGTCTGTTAAAAAAATTATATGACAATTATTATTATCTGAGACATTTTCAGCTGCAATCATTGCTTTTTCAAAATTGGTACCTCCAGTATGGTCTTTTATTGTATTTATAGATGATTTTATTTCATCTTTATTATCACTAACTTCCTTTCCCCTATTTAATATTACCGCCTGACTATTATATGTTATAACTGAGACTAAATCCCCTGGTTTAAGGCCATTATCTATCAACCCTTTTGCTGCATCAATAACTGCATCTTTTTTTGTATATTTATTATATTTGTTTATACTTGTTTCCATAGAAGAACTAGAATCTAATAATAAAATAATATGAGATTGAATTGAATTATTATATGAAAAAAAATCAGAGTTGGGTTTTAATTCTAAATTAAATTTTATATCTTCATCATCAGAATTTTTAAGTAAAAAGTCTCTCTCTAAATTAATATCTAACTGTAATTCTTCAGACATTTTGATCTCCCCCCTTTGTAAAGTAAACAGTTACAGCAGTAATATTATCATTACTTCTATCCTCTGCTGCTGCTTTTGTAAGTTCATAAGCAAATGATTTTTTTTCATTTTTAAATAAGTTATTTAGAATTTCTTTAAGTTTATCTTCTCCTCTACTAAAGCAATCTACAATACCATCTGATCCGATTATTAATAAATCATTTTCTTTAAAAAAGAAGTCTTTGAATTCTAGTTCATAGTTATCTTTTATAATTTGATAACTTTCTGATTCTTTATCATATTTTATACCATAAGGTAAACATTTAGTTATTCTATTATCACTACTATCATAATTTAGCTCATTATATTCTTGAGAGTTTAATTTTGACTTGAATTGATTAGTGGATAAATTGTGTGGTTCAATCAGTTCAACTAACCTTTCACCTCTATACAAATAAGCAGGAGAATCTCCTAGCCATGATATTGTTAATTTATTACCTGTAATTAATACTATATTTATTGTTGTTGCCATTACAGCCTTATTATTTACAGAGTCAATTTCATTTGTTATATTATTTAATTTTTTTAAAATATATTTTTCAACTCCATAAATTATTTCCCTGATATACTTATGAGAAAAGCTTTGCCAGGTTTTATGCTCACCATCATTTAAATCATTTAACTTTTTTAATTTATCTTTTATTATTAATTCATTTTCTTCAAAGTAATCTAGAACTGCAGTTGATGCCATTCTACCATTACCAATATCAGATTTGCTAATACCATCAGCTACCATTATTAAGGCTGACTCTCCTAATTTTAAAGTATAATATTGATCTTCTTGTCTTTTTTTAACTATTCCTTTTTGAGAATAAGAGTCAATTTTTAAATCAAGTGCTTCATATTTTCTGGGCTTATTAATACTATGATTAAAAATATTTTTGATTTTTTTAAAGATTTTCACTGGTGTGTAACCACCTTCATTATTATTATTTAAAATAATTTCCTGAAAGATAGAAGCTAACTCTAAAGGTGCTTTTTCATTTGCAATCCCGAAATTATTTATTATTTGCTTTTTATCTACATCACCTATTTCGCTGGCTTCTATTGGAATAAGAGATATAAATAGTAAATATAAGTATGCATAGTTTGTATAATAATGATTATACTCTCTAGGACTAATATTTTCTCTAAAAATATTTTTATGTGCGGCACTAATATAATTAATAAAATCATTTCTAGTAATATTATAAATCTTTCCTTCAAATAAAGAGTAACTATTAAAGTCATACCAGATTTTATAATCATCTTTTTCATCAAAATATAATTTATCAGGTAATAAAGCAAAGGTGAAGATATTTTGTTCAATTAAATCATCAAGTATATAGGCAAGATTTTTAAATAAATTGAAGATGTTTCTTTCTTCATAAAAATCTTTAGTATTTTTTTTAAAATACTTTTCCTCATTAATAAATGCTTCTTCATAAGATCTTAAGACCCCATCAGATTTATTTATATCAATAAAATATTGGTTATTTAATAAGACATCAGGTATTTTATTTTCAAAATGGTTAATAATTATTTCATATTTTTTGTTTTTTATTGATTCTTCAGTTGTTAAACCATAAATTGATTTAATTAACTGATCATGAAAACTTAATTTCACATTCATAATTCTCACATCCCTTATTTAATTCTTTCATATATTTCTTCTTCTTTTTCTTGTAAATTTTTTAAACCATCTTTTATTAATTCTTCCTCTTTCTCAAATAGAGCTTCTAAACTATCTAATTTGCTATTTATTTTTTTTCTTATTTCATTTATTTCAGGGTAATCTTTTACAAATCTATCTCTTAAATTTTTGTTAGCTTTATTATGTATTTTAAAATCAGTTAGATTTTCTTTTTCACTTATTATTTTTTCGTTTTCTGATTCAAGAATACTTATAAATGCTAGCAATTCATTCATCATTGCATATTTTTCTTTTAATTCTTTTTCACTATTTTCCATAATACTATTCTGTTTTTTAAGCTCGTTTATTTTTTCCTGATAATTATTCCTGGATTTATGAAGTTGATCTAATTCCTCTTCATGTTTATTTATCTTATCTTTTAGTTTATTTGCTTCTTCTTTCTCAACTCTTCTTAAAGATACTATAAAAAAATCAACATAAGAGATAAAATCTTTAAATTTTTCTGACCATCTCCAGTAATTCTCATTTTGAATCCAATCACTTTTTAGATCTGGATGATCTAAAAATAATTCATTTATATTTTCTAATATCTCAATAGACTTTTCAATTTCACTCATTGATCATTATCCTCCTTTACTAAATTCTCAATAAGATTTATAATATCTATTTTTTCAATTTTAAAATCTATTGCTTCTATTTCATCT